>ERZ827440.3363-NODE-3363-length-12128-cov-6.418951_pt1 | contig 12128 bp, 9 predicted proteins | sample MGYA00519774_ERZ827440 | MGnify/ENA primary metagenome ERZ827440 (study PRJEB31778, sample SAMEA3449302) | human gut metagenome | biome: human gut; feature: human-associated habitat; material: faeces | place: United Kingdom | collected 2010/2012 ... | reverse complement strand
GCATGCTGGAGGCTGTTAAGACTATCCTCTAATAAAAAAAATGTTCGTTCATAGGTTCAAATAACAATTAAGATTTGAAAAATAGTTATAAGGTTTTGTGTTAGTTGTTAGCTTTAATCTTCTAGCTAATAGGTTAAAGGCGGGGAGCTTGTGAAAGCGCCTCGCCTTTTTGCTTATTGTCAGCTTTGTGATGTTTCAGAATCCTTAATGACCTTAATGACCTTGTCCTTAATGACCGGATGGTTGATGATGAGCGGCACTCTTTCTACCACTACCATGGAAGTGTCGAGGCCCAATGCCTTAGGCTCGTCAATACCTATCTTGCTGATAAGAGCGTAGATACTCATCAGCAGGTTCTGTTGGCGATTATCTGAACTCTCCGGGTAATATACGCGGTGAATGATGATGAATCGGAAATCGCCCGGAATTCCGTATTTGCGCAGCGAAGGATAGGTGCTTTGCAAATCTACCTTTCCGTCTGTTACCAGATCTTCCACTACTTGTCGCAGATAGAGACTCACCCTAGGCTCTATGCGGAAACCAATGTGCATGGTTACGCTGTAGAGGGTGTCGGGAATCAGGGTCTCGCAGTTGTACTCCAGCGTATCAGGTGTGTCAACAAACTCCATGTTGATAAGCCAGTAATGGTCTGCACGTTTCGGCTGCTTGTTGATGATGGAGTAGAGCAACTTGTCATCTACGGCACCTTCCTTGTTGGCGTGGTTCACATAAACCAGGTTGGAAGCGTACTTAGGGATGCTCTCGTCGGCCTTGATGTCGGAGATAATCTGATAATAATCATCCAGCGGTTTGGTGCTGATATAATGGCGGCGTATCTTCATGGCTTTCACCCACACGTACATCATCAGGAACAGGATTCCTCCAATGAGCATCGTACACCATCCACCTGCAAGAAACTTTGACAGATTGGCAGTCAGGAAGATGGCTTCGATGATGCAGTATGCGCTCATAAACAGCATCGTGAAAATCCGTGCCACTCCCTTGCTGTGCAGGTAGAAACCGAGCAGCAGGGTAGTCATCAGCATGGTGATGGTGATGGCGAGTCCGTAGGCTGCCTCCATGTGCGAGGAGTTGCGGAAGAGCAGGATGATGAGAACCACGCCGATGTACATGGCGAAGTTGATCATCGGGATATAGAGCTGCCCCTTAACATGGGTAGGATGCTTGATTCGCATGCGCGGCCAGAAGTGCAGGTTCATGGCTTCGCTCAATATGGAGAAGGTTCCGCTGATGAGTGCCTGGCTCGCAATGATTGCCGCACCCGTGGCCATGATGATAGCGAAGAACAGCATGCTCTGCGGCATGATGGCAAAGAACGGATTCACAGCCAGCGCCGTATCTGCATGATTCAGCACCCATGCTCCCTGTCCCAGATAGTTGAGAATGAGCATGGTCTTTACGAAGCCCCAGCTGATGGCGATGTTCTTTCTGCCGCAATGTCCCAGGTCGGAATAGAGAGCCTCTGCACCGGTAGTACAGAGAAATACGGCACCCAGAATTAGAAACCATTCAGGCGATTTTGCCAGCAGCATGGCAGCATAATAGGGGTTGAAAGCCTTCAGTATCAATGGGTAAGACGTGATGCTGAAAGCTCCCACCACGCCCAGCAGCAGGAACCATAGCAGCATAAATACGCCAAATGATTTGCCAATACTCTCTGTGCCAAACCGCTGCACGAAGAAGATGATGGTGATGATGGCAAGTGTGATGGGGATAACTGGCAGGTTGGGACTGATGCTTTCGAGTCCTTCGATGGCTGTGGTCACGGTGATGGCAGGGGTGATGATTCCGTCTGCCAGCAGGGTGCTTGCGCCAATGATGGCCAGCAGGTAAATCCACTTGTACTTGAGTCGGCGCAGCAAGGCATAGAGGGCGAGGATGCCTCCCTCGCCATTGTTGTCGGCACGCAGCGCCACGCATACATATTTGATGGTGGTCTGGAGGGTGAGTGTCCAGATGATGCATGACAGTGCGCCCAGGATGGTGCTCTCGCTGATGCTTTCGCCCGTATGCAGGATAGCCTTCATCACATAGAGAGGTGATGTTCCGATGTCTCCGAATACAATGCCTAATGTAACGAGCAATCCCAGGAAGCCTACTCTGTGATGATTGCAGGCTACTGAACTTTCTGCTTTTTCTTTCATTTTTCTTCTCTTATTTAAATTAAATATTATCCTTTTTGGGACATGAAAATGTTCTTTGTGATTATAAATTTGCGTGCAAAGGTATAAACATAAGAGGTAAGATAGAATTTGTTTAACAAGATTTATCGGATTTAACCTTTATTCTTTGAAGATATGAAGAGACGAATAGAGGCGAATGCTGATAAGACTACTCCCGAGAAACTTCTGAACCTAGCGAAACTTGAATAATTAATAAAGGCGGGGAGCTTGTGAAAGCGCCTCGCCTTTTGCGTATGTTTTGTAAGTTTCTTTTCAAGTGACTGTTGTAAAAAAAAACAGTTATTCAATGATGTGGTTGATGACCATTCCTGCGATAGCCATTCCGAAGGTTGCGGTGATGTGGCAGAGCGAACCGTTGATCTGTGCCTTAGTAGAGCACCATTCGTGTTCTACCAGTTGCTGGTCGCCCGGAGCATCATATACGGCAGTATCGGTACCCCTCTCTCCGCTAATGAGTTTGGCTTTCGGGCATAGGCATCCGCCCGTGCCGCATGCTTTGTTCACCCCTTGGTTCTGCATCGGTTTTTCTTCACTGTATACGCACTGGAATTTTCGTCGTGGGAAGGTTTTGTTCTTCTTGAATTTCTTTCGCAGTGCTCTTGCCAGCGGGTCTCCATCCACCTTCCAGAATTCAGATTTTCTTACCATGAATGGGTCGGTGCGCAGGGCAGCTCCCATAGAAGATATAAAGGTGATTTCCTTAGGCAGGGCAGTGGCACGCAGAATGAGGTCAGCCTTATCCTTCAGCGAGTCGATGGCATCGATGATGAAGTCGTATTGCTCCATGTGGAATTCATCGGCAGTTTCTGCCTGATATATTTTCTGATAGGCTGTGATGTTGGCATCAGGGTTGATTTCGAGCAGTCGGTTGCGCAGCGCCTCTACCTTCACTTCGCCTATGGTTCGGCTTGTAGCCATCAGCTGGCGGTTGCAGTTGGTTACGCATACCCTGTCGCTGTCTACGATTGTGATGTTTCTCACGCCGCTTCTCAGGAGTCCTTCTGCGCACCATGATCCTACTCCTCCGATACCGAAGATGAGCACTCTTGCCTTCTGAATTTTCTCAAGATTATCCTTTCCCAGGAGCAGTTCGGTGCGTCGCTGCATTCCCTGCTCCATTGTCGTTATTTTATTCTCCATTTTATTGTTTGTAAAGAATTCCAATGTATATATCTGATGCAAAGTTAGTGAATTTTTATTTCATCCATGCTTAAGTTAAGAGTACTTGCCACAATATCAGCTGATACTCCAGCCTGTAGAAGTTTTTTGGCTGATTGCAATTTTTCCTCATTAGCTTTTTTTAATTGCTCCTCAGCTTCCTTTCTCTGTTCCTCAGCTTCCTTTCTCTGTTCCTCAGCTTCCTTTCTCTGCTCCTCAGCTTCCTTTCTCTGCTTCTCAGCTTCCTTTAACTGACTAGAGGTTGCCTCCAACTGACTAGAGGTTGCCTCCAACTGACTAGAGGTTGCCTTAAGTTTCTCCTCTGTATCATCATTAGCCTTCGTCAAACGCTCCAACCTGCCGGCAAGCGTCTTCTCTACGCTCACCATATCCCAGAATTCATCATAACCCAGAAGTTCCTCCTCGGTATAGGCTGATTCTTCAATCTCTGATACGGCTTTGGCAATCTCCGGATTTGCCAGCAGTTCTGCCGGAACTTCCTTCGTTTTCTCATTAATTTCTGTCAGATACCTAAGCCATAAAACCTGCATTTTCTTCTCTGTAAACGTATGAGGCGTAAACTTCGGCAACTCTACAAATACCAGATGCAAACCATCAATTACTTTTTCGGTATGTTCCTCATGTACAAGATGGTAATAGTGGTAATAATCATCCAGTTCAGGCTCAAATACTTCATTAACCAAGTTGAGAGAATAAACTGGCTTCAGAAGAGAATAATCTTCTCCCCTGTTTAGCTGCTTTACATATGCCTTGGAAGCATTGAAGAGAACTCGCTGCTTAAACTCCGCAGACCAAACCATCTGCATTTCTACAATAAACTGACGTCCCTGGGCATCCTCGCATCTCACATCCACTATACTATATTTTCGTGTGGGTGTCTGGGGAACCATTTCAGGCGTAAGATATGTCACAGAAGTGATTTCCTCTTCCTCACTCTTAAAAGGAAGAAGGGCGTTAAGCAAACTTTTTACCAACTCGGGATGTTCGCCAAACACTTTTTTGAAGGTCAAATCGGCCTTAGGATCCAAATATTTCATAAGCCTTTCTTTTTTTTCTGCAAATATACGCCAATATTCCGAAACTTGCAAGCCTTTTCATATTTTTTTTGAATTTCTCTTCTTTACACAATAATCAAAGCCCGATAGGAGAGCGTTGCTGCTTCCTGTCGGGCTTGAATCAACTTAAAAAAATAAATACAATGAAATCCTTTCCGAAAATCGGCTAGATATGGAAATCTACCAACTTCAGCCATCGCTTGACATCAAACGACGGACAGTCTTTGTGAACGTTCGGCAAATCGCGGTGGCCCAGTATCTCTGCATTAGGATAGGAGAGGCAGAGGCTCTCCAGAAGCGAATACAGAGCCTGATTCTGGGCTGGAGTACGCGTATCGGCAGGCTTGCCGTTCTTGTCGAGACCTCCCTCATAACAGATGCCGATGCTGTGGGCATTGTAATGACGGGCATGGGCTCCGACTTCCGATTCCGGACGACCCGGATATACCACACCATCCTTCGTGATGTAATAATGATAGCCGATACTCTTGAAACCGCGGGCAAGATGGCAGGCCTCCAACTGCTCGAATGTGAAATCCTGAGTCACTCTCGTGGCAGAACAGTGGATCACGATGAGTGAAATGCTACGATGTTTCTGTGTCATGGCAACCTCCCTTCTTTTAGCAGTTCTGTACACAGAATGAGCTGGCTACAGCTGTTAATACCGTGATGAGGAAGTTGATGATGGTTTTCCAATTTACTTTTTTCATTTTGCTTTGTTTTTTAATGATTAATACTAAGTGGATAATGATAGTCACATGCTTGTTTTAGTGGTTGAAATTTAGTTTCAGTAAGCGTTTCTGGAAGAAGAAGGGCGGGGGAGGAACTGCCAGCCCGGATACCCGTAAAAGGCAGGTTCTTGGGTCGTTATGATTTGCTGTTTATCCGTAATCGTCAGGATGAAAACCAGCCGCTTTGTGCCTTCGGAATATCCCTGTCGCCGGTCAGTTCACTCCTACCTTCTTCTGTGGTTTCGCATATTTGAGAGACGGATCACTACTCCAGACCGTCTCCGTTGTCGCCTGTTCCGTCGGTGCTGCCGCCTTGTGATGTACCGCCGCCCTGTGTGGTATCGCCAGTGGTGTTATCGCCTGCAGCGCTCTCGCTAGAGTTGAGGAGATCCATGGCGTTCTTGGCGTTGGCATCGAGAGAGAGCTGGGTGTTGCTGAGCTTGCCGGTAGCACGGGCTCTGAGGCGGTAGCCCTCTACAAACTTGGCGAGGTTCCACTCCTTGATGCTGGCGGCTCCCATCTTGTTGATGATGCCGATGGAGAAGATGGCGAGGTTGTCTATCTTCACTGCCTTATTTTGGAGCACGAGCTCCTTCACACAGCTCACCATATCGGTGAGAAGGCCTTTGATGGCACCCTTCGAGAACGGGGTGTTGTGGCTCGCCATGTGTTCGGCGAGTTTATCGATACCGATGGTTTCTGTTACTACTGGTCGCGCATAATATTTGCCATACGCTTCCTTGATTGTCTTGTTCTTGTTCTTCACTAACTTGATGAGAATCATACTTTTAAAAATTTAGTTTTAGTAAAAAGCAGTCTGTGTCTCCACCGAGACCGTTGCTGCATCAACCTCTCTGATTGACGATACAAAGATACAACATTCCCGACCCCCCAACTATGCGATTTGTGCGATTTGCAGGGATTCGGGAAAAAAAAGGTTGAAAAAAGTGGTATTTTTATAGAAAGATTCTGCCCAAATATTCAGAATAGCTTAAAATGAGCGATTTATGAGTGTTTTACCTCAATAGAGGTAATAATTTAGCAACGGTTCTAATTTCAGCAATGTGCATATGTTTGCTTGTCAAACAACTCTTTTCGTTTGCAAAAATATAACAATTTATTGGATACACAATAAAATGTATGTTTTTTAACGATTGATATTGATAAGTGAAAATTCTGTAGATGAACATCTCGGTTAATAAATCCTGAGATATTCATCACACAGAATTTGGGTATTGCATTTTAGAGGTTGATTTGAAAACCAATACTTTTCTAAAAACGATTAATCTCATCCTCAGCAGAACCGCTTCCGTTGTATTTATCTTTGAAACTATTGAAGTTGTAACTAATGGAAGCTATGATGCAGCGATTGAAGTTATTCACCTTTCTGTTCTGCACCACAAAATTAACCCTCTTTACATCGTTCAACTTCGAGCTATCAAACAAGTCCTCTGCTTTCAATGTTATCGTCAATTTCTTTTTAAGTAACTGTTTCTGTACCATCATATTGAATGACGAATAACCGTTTTGCTCGTAGATGCCATGATGTCCCTTAATGTTCCAAAAGAAATCACATCGAAAAAGCCAATCGTTCCTTAGTGCCACTACATTTTGGAAAGCGAAGAGACCGTATGGATGATTGTAGTCTAATTGCTCTCCATTATATGATAGCGTGAAATAAGGTTTATAGACACCCACCGTCAAAGTAGGTCGCCAACAACCAAAAACAGGTGAAACAACACATTGCGCTCCTAGTTGCTGGAAATCCTTGGCGTTGGTTGACATCCAAGTTACCGTTCCAGGTTTGCCGGATACAGCAACGACAGTCGGATAGATGTAATCCTTGATATACTGATAATCCAACTTGAAGTCGAATATGCTATAATTCACACTAAGTTCTGAATCATACACGTATTGCGGTTTCAGATAAATGTTGCCTTGCTCATAATGGTATTGATTGTTGTAGCTCACACTGTTGTTCAACTGACGAAACGAAGGACGGTTGACCCTGCTACTGAAATCAAGATTCATCCCCACTCTCCCAAACATAGTGGAAAGAGAAAGGGATGGAAGTAAGTCCGAATAATTGGTCTTGTTCTTTACTTCTCCTTGGTCTGTGTTGATGGCATGAATGTACTCATAGCGAAGCCCGATGCTTCCTTTCCATTTGGAGGCAGACAAACGAAAAGTGGCAAATCCTGCATACTTGGTTTCCTTATTCTTGAATTGGTCATCGGCTATCTTCCCTTCTTCGTTTACAGACATACCCCATGAACTGATTTTACTGAAATCCGTTCCGAAATCAAGCCTATTATTCTTATTCATGTTCCAGGCAAACACCCCTTTGAGTGCAGTCGCACGATTTCGCTGGTTGTTTTGCATATGCGTGATTTCTGAGACAGCATCTATTCTACTTGTCTCGCTCACTTGTTGCTTATGTTTCAGTTGAGCATAAACATAGTCGACATCCAAGTTGAGCTGTAGGTTGTCTGTTAGTTTGCCGATATAATACAGATTGACATTGTGAAACCTTTCCTTTTCAGATTCTTCAGTCTTGTTGTCTGTAGATGTCAGCAGTTCATCATTCTTGTACGTCTGCATATAGTCGAAAGGAGAGTCGAGCATCTTGTAGTTGGAGATGCTTCCCAAATATCTTCCGCCGATAGTGTGATTCTTGTTTATGGCATAATTCATACCAACATTATAGTCATGAGAGTGAGAGCGGTCGGAATATTCAGAAGCAGAAATCTCATGAAATGTATCTTGCTCGTAATTGAACTGGTTAACATCATATCTGATGTCACTTCTCGTATTGTCATATTGATATGCGAGGAACATATCCAAAGCTCCCTTGTGGATGTTGAGGTTGACCTCCTCGTTGTTAGACAAATTCTTATGTTTGGAGATTTCCGCACCCACAATACCAGAAAGTCCATCCAAGGAATGGTGTACGGTAGTGATGTTTATGACACTCCTTGTTTCTGCATCGTATTCTGCCCCAGGGTTTGTTATGAGCTGTACAGACTTCACGTTGGTAGAAGAAAGGAGTGACAACCCTGAAGTATTAGTCTGCTTTCTTCCATCTATATAGATGACAGGCTCACCCTTACCAAACACCTCATACTTTCCATTTGTATAGAGCATCCCAGGAATATATTTGATAACATCTGTGGCCTTGCCAATATTTTTCAAATTGGAATTTTGAACGTCAAGCGTAAGTTTACCGTTTTCTCTTGATATGTATTTGCGATGCCCTTTAATCACAATTTTTTGCAGATTAATTGTAGCATCCTCCAAGGTTATGGCACCAACCTCACCGGTACGATATGCATTACAGTAAGTTTTGTAGCCCACACAACTTACTTTCACAATCGCCTTTTTCACCTCGCAAGGAATTACGAACTGACCATTCTCATTTGTTACACCACCCGTGATTAAACTGGAATCACTAACATTGAGCAAAGCGACATTGGCGAAATCGACAGGTTGATGACGAGTGTCTACAATGCGCCCCATCATTCTGTTAGAAGCCTTTTGGATACATTCAACGATAATAATATTATCTACTTGTTTCATTTTGATAGGGTAAAAACCAATCAAGTTCATGATGGCATCTGGAACACTTTCATTCTTGATGTTCTTTGTCACCTTGAAATCCTCCAACTCGTCATACACAAAGTTGATGACATACTTATCCTGTCGAGCATTCAAATCCTTCAATGCCGCAGAGAATGACACATTATTATATTGTCGAGTGATACGTTGGGCAGAAACGCCCATACTTATTACCGAAAGCAAAATCAAACTTATCAGATATTTACTCATAGCCTATTCCCTGTTTTATAGTCCATATACTGTATATACAGTTGAGCCAAGCAAAAAACTAAGCAAAACAATAACTTTTTTCAAAATTTACAGAAAAAACATTCAACGACTCCTTGTCTTCCACAAAGCCATAGGATGAAATTTGATTCTATTGACCATCTCTTTATCTTCGAACAGCAATTCTGGAATATACTTCTTGTCATTGAATTCCCGGACATATTCTTTCTCTGATTCTGTCAGAACCAATAGCTTTGAGAGAAAGTCTTTCACTTCTGTCTTGGCTTTTTCAAAGTCAAAATGCTCACTGCGCCTAAGCACAGGCAAGAGTTGCGAACGAATCTGCGGAAAACGGATTTTGTCTATCTGCGGAAAGGCAGTATATTCCGTAGGCGTAGCGTTGTCTTTTCTGCTTGAGCCAACAGTCAGATAAAAGACGATCGCTTTTCTCAGCAACGTTTTCTCTTCATCGCTCACGAATAGCTGATGCTTCACCATGTTATAGACATCATAAATGTCACGTGCAGCACTTCTACCTATCAAGGCGTTTATCTTGGTGGCAAACAATTCGACAGGTGAAAGAGAACGTACCTTCACATCGCTCAGAAACGGAATGGACACATGAGTCTCTATGGCAGGCAGAATATGGCAACGGTCGGAATAGTTGATTTCAATCTTGATGCCATCGTTGTTGCCTGCGGCATTGGTATAATGAAACACCCATGAGTCAAGCGTATGCGGTGTCTTGGAGCCAGGCGCAAGATGATAACCATCCGACTCCATATAGCGTAGAATCTCGTTATTTACTTCTTGGCGAATGGAGAGCATGGATTCTCGGTTGCAATCCACCGTAAAGTCAAGGTCTATATCTACCGAGAGTCTTGGCAGTTGGAAAACGGTGAGATTGATGGCTGTGCCACCTTTCAGCACAAGAGATTTAGACAGCAAAGGACTGTCATGGAAATAGTTGAGTATCTCCACCAATCGCATCACCTTTTCGAGGTTGTCGCGAATAAAGCCTTGCTCCTTGGCGATGATGTCAAGAGCTTGTTTGTTATATGAGTTCATACTCTTCCTTTGATGTTAGTTCTTGCGGCACATACATGCGCCATTTATTTACAAATGTATCCGACTCTTCGTTGTTAGTCAACCACTTGACGCTTTTGGTTCCCTTGGCTCGACACAACTCCAAGAGGGATTCTGAGATGTTGGCTTGTTCCTTGATTCGCTCCAACAGATAGCCTGTCTTCTGGTACAGGAATGCCTTGTCGTACCTTGCGAGATAATCAATGAGCCTTTCCTCATTGAGCAAGACGATACCCTCCATGCAATGCAGCAATTCCTCAATACCACCAGCTCGGTCGATGCGGTCAAAGCAATCCAACAACGTACTCTCCACATCCGTTACTCGCACATAAGGATTTCCCTTGGGTGTCATCATACCAACGATTTCCTTTGTTTGTCGGCAATAGGTATAATCCACATCGTCGAAAGAAAAGGAATTGAAGCGAGTCATGCTTTTCACAAAAACCTCATTGAAGGGTTGATGAGCCAATCCATGAAATTCCAATGCAGTGTGATAACTGATGCAAGCTGTATGTGACAAGTGGCTTCCTATCTCATACTTGTCGCAAACAGGTAAGCCAGATGCAATATCCTTCATGCAATAGGTATTGCGCCGTATAGCCACAATCCACCCTTGTTGCTTGTACCGAGCAAGCAACGCTTCCACCGATTTCACCTTGCCTTTCAGAGCCTCAGAAAGTTCATCCGAAGTGAATATCCGCAGCTTATATAATATACTCAATAGTTCTGTCATTGTTTCTAATTTTGCGCAAATATATAAAATCTAATTTGCTTATGGGAAAAATCAGAAACTTTTTATGCTTTTTTATATGTTCTTTCCATCTTAATTGTCCGACTACGGAGGAACAAATCACCGACAGGCAAGTTTGGTTATTGCATTTGTTACATCTTATATATTCTGCGGCACAGGAGAAATGATGTAGATTCAATTATAATAGAAGAACTTGCCTATTATTGTTTTTCCAGCCATTTTTTTACACACCTTATAGCTCTGATTTGTTCGCTTTCGCTAAACATAGAATCGTCATTCGTTTCATTTCCTTCCATAACAGCTTCATAAAGAACAAGAAAATAAAAATCGCAAGGGTTTATCATTCGTTCCATAATTAGTGGAACTATTTGTTTTCCCATTGATTTGAGAGGAATGAACTCAGGCAATTTTGCATATGAATGTATGCTTGCACTGTATTGTGTCTTAGGATTATGGTCTATAGCAAAATTCCATTTATCCACTAAAACTACAAAACGATTTCTTATGCTATCTGGTACTTGTGAAGCCAATTCTTTTATTTTCTCTTTCTCTGTATTTGTTAGAAAATCCCTTGTTGATAGGCTGTCTTGTTTGTTGTCAGCATTGGAATTCCAAATATTCTCTGGTTTATGTACTGTTTGCAATGGTACTTTAACAATAGAGTCAGAAGCCACTTTCTCATAGTCATTTGCAGAATGATCTGTTTGTTCCTTAAAACTTAAAAAGAAAAAATTTCTTCCCCAACCATTACCAAATATAACATCTAAAGGTTCTCCTGTATCTTTCCATATTCTGACTCTTGCTGCAAATCCAAAATCAAATTTAACGGCAGTACTATCATATGTAAAAGTTACAGTATAGAACTTTCTTCCTATCTGTTTTCTTATTTGAGGGCGGCTGTCTCCTCCGTAATCCTTCTTTTTGAAAACTTGAACATCCGATACGTTAGCCTCTTTAAAAAATGGAACATACGCAGGACCAAAGGTCAAAGCCACGTTTCTTGCGCTATTTACAAGAGTACTATTGTCTAAGACCTCTGGTCGCTTGCATGAACTCAAGAATAGTGTACATAATACCGCTATTCCCCAAACTACAATCATTATAGATAGTATTTTTTTCATTTATACTCTGTTTTGATATTATTTACAAAGGTAGTGCTTTTAGCCTTTAAGCCACTATTGCACAAACCCTTTCTTTGAAAAGAACGTAAAATTAATAGTTTTATTGCTGTGATTGTAGTTTTATTAAACTCACCCTGGAAGGGATATGCATAGTGTGTTGTATGCATTCCCTTCCAGGG
>ERZ827440.3358-NODE-3358-length-12154-cov-4.670799_pt1 | contig 12154 bp, 10 predicted proteins | sample MGYA00519774_ERZ827440 | MGnify/ENA primary metagenome ERZ827440 (study PRJEB31778, sample SAMEA3449302) | human gut metagenome | biome: human gut; feature: human-associated habitat; material: faeces | place: United Kingdom | collected 2010/2012 ... | reverse complement strand
GCCGCGGGGGCGGACACCGGCCGCCCATCTTTCCCCAAGGAGGTATGTTATGGAACTGGACAAAGATTTGCGTTCGATTCAGGAGGTGCGGGGCCTCATCCGGCAGGCCCGGCAGGCCCAGCGGGTGCTCGCCGCACCCCTGGGAACCCCTTGCCGCAGGGCCGCCGCCCCGCACCCCGCCGCCCTGGCCGATCACGAAAGGAGCCGAAGCCGATGGCGATCTACCATCTGTCCGTCTCCAACGTGAGCCGCGCGAGCGGTTCCAGGGCCACGGCCACGCTCTCGTACATCACCGGCAAGCGGGTGCATGACGAGCGGCGCGGCGAGACCTACGACTACGGGCGCAAGGAGCGCGTGCTGCGCGTCGGCACCCTGCTGCCGGAGGGCGCGCCGGCCGAGTTCGCCGACCCCGCCGTGCTGTTCAACGCGGTCGAGCTGCACGAGACCGGACGGACGGCGAGGCCGGCCAAGAAGATCGTGGTGGCCCTGCCGCGCGAGTTCACCCCCAGGCAGCGCGTGCAGGCGCTGGAGGAGTACATCCGCGAGAACCTGAACGCGGACGGCTACGCGGCCACCTACGCCATCCACGAGGACAGGGAGGGCAACAATCCGCACGCGCACATCCTCGTCGCCAACCGGCAGATCGACCCGGCCACGGGCGGCTGGGCCAGGCTCAAGCAGCGCATGGAGTACGTGCTGGACGAGCGGGGAGAGCGGGTGCCGCTGATCGACCCCGAGACCGGCAGGCAGAAGACCGACAAGCGGGGCCGCAGGCAGTGGAAGCGCACGAGCGTGTCCCTGAACCCGCTCGACCGGAAGGCCAAGCTCAAGGCCCTGCGCGAATCCTGGGCGAACACCTGCAACGCGCGGCTGGACGAGACCGCGAGAATCGACCACAGGAGCCTCGAAGACCAGGGCAGCGACCTCGAACCCACCATCCACGAGGGATACGCCGCCAGGGCCATCGAACGGGCCGGAGGCGTCAGCGAGAGGTGCCAGACCAACCGTGAGATCAGGCGCAGCAACAGCCTGCTGACCGCCATCCGCACCGAACTCGGCCGGATATTCGACCGCCTGGGCGAGCTGTTCGCCGCCAAGATCAGGCAGCTGCGCCAACGCCAGGCGAGGCCGGAACCGGCCAGGGAGCCGAACTGGCGCTACTTCGAGGGCGACGCGCGCCGCCAGCTCGAAGCCGACAAGGCCGACCACACGGCAGCGATCCGTGGAAAACTCATGGGAGCCAAGGCCGACGTGAGGAACCGCGAGGAGTGGTGGAGGAGCCACGGCACCGAGGAGTTTGAGGCCGCCAAGCAGATCATCGACGTGGCGCGAGCCGCCTCGCGCGAGGCCAGGGACGCGAACGTCTTCAAGCGCGGCAGGCTGCTGCGGAACGCCGAACAGGTGGCCGGGGAGCAGTCCGAGAAGCTGCGCGGGGCGGTGCCATGGCTCGAAGACACCGACATCCCGAGCGACTGGGACCAGGCCAACAGGTTCCGCATGAGGGCCACCAAGGCCATCCACGACCACGACATGCAGCCGAGGACCGGCCTCGTGGACGAACTGGAGAGGCGGCTCGAACAGGCCGAGCGGGCCGAGGGCGAGAAGCCAAGCCCCGAACAGGTGAAGGCCCTCGCACTGCGCATGGCCGAACAGCGTGAACGGGCGGCGGAGGACCCGACGCAGGACATGAACCGACCCGAGCCGTCCGGTGACGAGCCGTTGGACCTGAGCGAGCCCGAGGACCTGGGGGAGAGCGGCCCGTTCGAGGAGCGAAGCGCCCCCAGGACCAAGGCCGACCTGCTCAGGGAGATCAGGCAGCGCGCAGACAGGCGCACAGGCCAGCAGGAGGCCGAACAGCGGCAGATCGACCCATGGCAGGCGCAACCGCCCCAGAGGCGCGGACACGGCCGCTAGAACCTCCGCGCCCGGACGGGCTTTGCCGTTTCAGAACAACGATTCCTGCATGTACCCGTGCAGGGCGCGGTTACGCTCGTCATAGGCGCACACCGGGCACGAAACGGGATCGACGGCCCCCTCCAGATGGGCGCGCGCCTGACCCACGTCGAACAGCTCCGACGTCATCCACACGTTGCCCCAGCCCCTGACCTCGATCCACCGGGCCTCCACGTCCTCACGCGGGCTCTCCCGCCGTTCCGCGGGCCTCGCTGGGGCCTCGCGACGCCTACGGCGCTCCACGGCCCTGGCCTGCGCCACCGTGGGCACGCTCGTCCGGTTCGGGAACACCGTCACCCGCTGCGGCCCCAACGTGAGCCTGCACGGGTACACCTCCACGACCTCGGCCACAGCAAGCTTGAACTTCCGCTTAAACTCCTTCAGCTCTGAGTCGCTGCCGAACTGCTGGTAGAGCTGCTGCCATGCGATCGTGACCGGCTCGTGCAGGTTGTAGACGCGCTTGGTCAGCCACCAGTACACGTCGATCGCCATCGGTTTGCGGAGCCTGGCTATCACCTTGAGGTCGACCGGCACCGGATGGTCGCGCAGCATATCCACGTAGCCTTGGCTCAGCTGCACCCAGTTCTCGAACAGGCCGTGGGACTGCGGTTCATTCCGCAGCCAATCGATGCGTGATTTCTCGGCGACGACGAAGTTGCGCATGTTCGTCTCGTTCTCGGTGTTGTTGGAGATGTGGTAGGAACAGGCGAACAAACGCTCCAGTTGGGGTTTGATGGATTTAAGCTGCCGTCCGCCGACCTGCACGTCAATCATGCGCAGGAACTCGCGGAACGTGGTGCCCAGATGTAATACGTTCGTTTCCGGGTCGAAGCACGGGTTATTCGTCTTGATCATCGTGCACGCCCACAGCTCGAATAGGCGCGGATACTTACCGTAAGGCAGACAATCCTCGCCACTGATGAACCGGACCACCAGATTGCCATTACGCCGGACTATCTCTCTGGCGTTGTCCTTGGGCCTCCTGTAGGGCAGGGAGACCTGCGCGGCGATCTTGGAAATGAAGCCGTGTGACATCCACGGTTCGTCCTCCGGGAGAGTCAGTTCCCCGGAACGGGTATCATCGACCATTGCTAATCACGCTCCTAGTTAACGTGGTTGCCATGCCTTCGGAGGTGCCAGCCTCGCGGGGGCATTTTTATACCAAATTTCGGTGTGTACTTTAGCCACCATGCTAGCAGGGCAGGTGTGTACTTTAGCCACCGACATGCGTGTACTTTAGGTACGTTCGGTGGATAACTGCGTGTACTTTAGCCACCAATGAGCGTGTACTTTAGCCACCGCGAGGGGCTTTAGCCACCATTTGAGGGGCTTTAGCCACCATTTGAGGGGCTTTAGCCACCGCAATGTGTCCTTAGCCCTTGTGGCAGTAGGGCTGAGCGGGGGTCCCAGATATACAGATATACAGATACTTAGAGAGCGAATTTTGAAAGGACCTCTGCCGGATGTGGATAACTCACGTGGGCTTTAGCCACCGTGAGACGTTTCGGCCATCTGAGGGGCTTTAGGTAGGTTTCCGTCATGCGTCGTGGGCTTTAGCCACCATTCGAGGGGCTTTAGGTACGCGCTGTGACCCCAGTCCTTGCAGGAATAGGATTGAGCGGCGGTTCTAGATATACGGAACGCACTGTTAAATCGTTGGAATTTCAACGGAACTTTGCTATCTGCATAGACGCCGTCATGGAAATGATTGCGCCGTTTTGGAACCTTATCGAACGTACGTCCGCGCTAGTCGGTATCGGCGTCCACTGGCGATGGGCGATCTACATCGCGGCGGCTACTCTGTTGGTCGAGGATACGTTGAGGATCATGAGGCGACCCTAAGCAAGTCAAGGGCTTTAGGTAGGTATGTGCCCTCGGCTAGCCGGGCAAGGGGACACGTCCGCCAGACGCATCCCCTTGCAGTGCCCGCCCGTACTCCCGGTCAATGTCCGGTGTCGAATGTGGGGTGATCGGCTGTCGGCTCGTGCGGTTCGGTGGCCGGTTGGTCGGCGGGGTCGTAGCTGATGGCGACGCCCCAGAGGTTCTTGTCGCTGTCACGGATCGGGAACGCGACGGCGGAGAATTTGACCGTTCTGCCGTCGAGCGTGCGTGCCCTGGCCCATCGTGCGGCGGTCTTCTGCGCCTTGATCCTGCCGATGTGGCCGACCGGGAGGCTCCACCATTGGGGGTTGTCCCTGTGGCTGTGCATCGACGGGGTGGCTATCAGCCGGCGCGCGACCCTGTCCGCGGGTGTCTCCTGGGTTTCGAGGTATGGGGAGAGGTAGCCGTAATCGACCCGTTCGAGGCCGAGGTTCTCCTTGGAGTCGTCCAGGCGCAGCTCGGCCGGGCGGACCGGTTTGCGCTTCACGGGCTCGTGCCCCGCGCCGTCGTCCTGCGAGCCGGTCTGCATGTCGTACATCGCGTCATCCATTGGTATGCGTCCTTTCCATATGCAATGCCCGATGCGTATCCAATTCTATCCATCCGCCAGCCGATCCACCGCATGATCACACATCAACCGCCCGTATCCCCCACGCCATCACCAACCCCAATACGCATATCCATACGACCCACCATATTCCAGCAGCATCATCCGACCCGATACCTCACCCACAAAACTCCAATCATTAATCAATAGCAAGGTACTTATGCCCACTGCGTGGGCAAGTCTGTATCCAACATGGCAACGGGGTAGAATTGGTGTCATGCGTGGGCATATCGTCAAGGTCACCACCGGGGGGCGTGCCCTGGAGGAGTACCTGAAAGGCTGCAATCAGGCCGGACAGGGTCTCGAAGCGTACCTTGGTGAGCATGGTGACGGTCTGCGTTTCCATCGTTATGCGGATGGCGTGGAATGTTCCTCGAAGCGGTTGCGTGACGGCGGTTTGGAGATGCTGCTGGACGGGCGTGACCCGGACAGCGGGGAGCTGTTGAAGTCGTTCCGTGCTGGGAACGTGCGTGCCTATGAGATCCCTTTGAACGACAGCAAGGATCTGGACGTGGCGTCGGTCGTGTACGGGGACGTGCGCGAGGCTCGCATGGCGGCCCAGGCGCGTGGCGAGGAGGCGGTCAGGAGGTTCCTGGCCGAACGGCTGACGGTGCGTCTGCGTTGCGGGAATGGCAGGCGGCGGTGGGTGCGGCCGGACGAGGTGATGTTCGTGTCCGCGACCCATTTCACCAGCCGTGCCGGCGACCCTGAGCTGCACCGCCACCTGGAGCTGATCAATCGGGTGCGGGTCGGCGATGAATGGTACAGCATCGACAGCAGCCGACTGTTCGGCATGTACGAGAACATCCGTTCCGTGTACGAGACCACGGTGTACGGGGACGCCGGCCTGTGCGACGCGATGGCCGCGCATGGCATGACTCTGGACATGCAGGGGCGTGTGCCGGAGCTCGGGAACGCTTCGGACGTGTTCAGCAAACGCCGGGACGCGATCAATGCGCGTATGGCCGAGCTGGTGGACGAGTGGAGGGCCGCGCATACGGACGGTCCGTGCCAGGTGCGTGATCCGGGGACCGGCGAGGTCGTGGGCATGGTCGGCTACGGGACGGTGGCGGAGCCCGACGAGCGGACCCTGATGCGTCTGCGCCTCCAGGCATGGGCCGACACGAGGCAGGCCAAGGGGCGGTGGAACACGCGCGTGGACTACGGGGCGTGGAACGAGGAGCTGCGCGCCGCGGGCTACGACATCCCCGCCATGCTCGACGGCGCGGCGGCGGAGCCGCGGCCACGGGCCGTCGGGTTCGGCGCCGACGCGGTGCGGCGGTGCGCCGTGGCGGCCGTCGCCGCGTTGCGTGAGATGAACAGCGCGTGGAGCCTGGAACAGCTGGAGGTCGCCGCCTACGACCAGGTGCGCCTGACCGGGGCGACGGGAACGCGCGACGAGCTGAAAGCCCTGGCCGAGGGGATACGCGACCGGGCCCGGGAACTGTGCGTCATGCTGAGCGAGGACCCGCGGGCGAGGGCCGGTTGGGTGAAGTCGCTGACGTGCCGGGCCGTGGTCGAGTGCGAGGACGAGCTCAAGGGCCGTCTGGCCGCCCGCGGCGTCGAGGAGACCGCGAGCCCGCGTCTGGACGATCTCGCGGAACGGTACACGCTGGACGCCGGACAACGCGAGGCCGTCGAAACGATCTGCAAGGGCGATCCCCTCGCCGTGGTCGAGGGCGCGGCCGGCGCGGGCAAGACCCACATGCTCAACGCGGTCAACGACTATTGCCGGGAGAACGGCAAACGGCTGGTCATCGCCACGCCGACCCAGAAGGCGGCGCTGGTCGCGGGCGAGGAGGTCGGCACCGGGACGGGGACCCTGATGCGTCTGCTGGAGGCATACGGCTGGCGTCATGACGAGACCGACCCCGAACACCCCTGGTATCGCGTGGCCGAGGGGCAGTCCGACCATCGCGGCAACACCTACCGGGGCGTGCCCGACGAGTACCGGCTGGACCGTGACACGTTCCTGGTCGTGGACGAGGCCGGCATGATGGACCAGGACCAGGCGCTTGCGTTGCTGCGCGTGGCCGACGAGACCGGGGCGAGACTGACGCTGGTGGGCGACACCATGCAACTGAACGCCGTGGGCCGCGGCGGCGTCATGCAACTGGCCGAACGATACACTGGCAACGTGGTGGCCATGCGCGACGTGCACCGGTTCAAGGACCCCGACTACGCGGCCTACACCATCCGTCTGCGCGAACGGACGCCCGCCAACGCCGAACGGTTGGCCGGCGAACTGTTCGATCGCGGCATGGTCCGGCATTGGGACAGCGACGAGGCGACCGTGAACGCGATAGCCGCCGCGTGGATGGAGCACCCGGACACCACGATCAGCACCGTCACGAACCGGCAGGCCGACGAGGTGAACCGGGCGATCCAACGGTTGAGGCTCGATGCCGGACAGTTGGGCGACGGGCGTTGCGCCTCCATGATCGACGGCCAGGAGATCCATGTGGGCGACATCGTCATGACCCGCAGGAACGACAACCATATAGGCGTGGCGAACCGGCAGACGTTCGCCGTGCTCGGGATCGACGAACGGTCGGGGATGCTCGTCGGGGACGGGAAACGCACCTACAGGCTCCCCGCCGAATACGTGGCCGAGGCCGTGCAGCTCGGCTACGCGAGCACCACCTACGGCGCCCAGGGCGTCACGAGCGGGCACGCGATCTTCTACGCCGCCGAGGGCGCGTCCGGTGCCGACGCCTATGTGGCCCTGACCCGCGGGAAGACCGGCAACCAGGTGTTCATGACCGCGGGCGGCGACGAGGACGCCCGCGACACCCTGACCCGCATCATCGCCAGGGACAAGGGAGACAAGGGGCTCGAAGCCGCCGCGAACAATCTCCGCGAGCAGATCGGGCAGATGGCCGAACCCGTCGACGCCGGCCTGAACGCCGAGGAGTCGTCCGAACTGCGTGACCTCGACCGATGGCTGCACGGGCGGAAGGCCGGCCTCCTGCAGGGCGCCGATCGAAGGGCGTGGGCGTCGGAGCCGTTGCCGGAGCTCTACGCGGAGATCGAACGGGAGCAGCGTCGCGCCGGCGAACTGTCCGAACGCATCCGCGACATGCGGGATCAGTACGAGACGGCGCGGATCCGGGCCGAACACGTCGAGGACGATTACCGGGACCGCATGCGCGAACTATCCGATAAATGCGGCGCGGCGCTTGACGCCGCGGCCGCAAGGCTTGAACGGGACATGGCGGACGACTGGCGGGACGTGCACCGGCTGCTGGAACGTCATCACGAGGACGAGACCGAAAGGCTCCGCCTGACCGACCGGAACGAACCGGGATACAGGGGCTTCGTGATGGGCCGACGCCGACTGGCCGGAGAGGCCGCCGAACGCGCGAACCAGTCGCTGATGCGATACCAGGCCGCACGGGCGGAGTTCGAGGACCGGTGGCACATCGGCTACGGCGAATACCGGAGCAGCCATGAGCTCCGCGCCGCCCTGGCCCGGTCCAGGGCCGAGGAGACGCCGGCCGTGACCGATCTGCGCGATCGGATGCGTGACCTCGAACACGAACGGGAGCACGATCCGGAGATCAGTGCGCCGGAGCGCTTGCGCGCCCGTGTCCAGGAGCTCGGCCACGAATACGAGGAGGTCCTACGGGCCAACGCGGACCGCCGGAGCATGGCGGACATACGGCAGGCGGAGACCCTGGGCGACCGGGCGCGCCTGGCCGCGTTGCGCGACATGCGCAGACCCGACGCGATCGATGAGTACAACTCCGTCCTCGGCCGGCTCGAAGAGGGTTGGGGCCGCGGGTTCTGGAACGAGCTGACCGGATTCCGGGAGGAACATCCGAACTGGGGCGGATGGGCCATGCCGGTGCTGCGGAACGACCAGTTCAACTACAACGGCGAATTCGAACCGTACTTCAAGGAACCGGAGGACATACGATACCGCGACGACGCCGTGCTCGGCACCCTGGTCGAGACCGCCGCCTACCAACGCCTGGACCGGGACCAGCTCCGCACCATGACCCCACGCCAGATCGACCAGGCGACCCGGAAGCTCAGGAAGAGCCTCGAAGTGCGCGAACACGACAGAACCGCCATCGACCAGGCATGGCAGGACGCCCCGCGCGGCGAGCAGATCACGAACGACCTGGCCGAACTCGAACGGGCCCTCGGCCACCGACCCGGATGGGTCGACTACACCGCCATGCTCCGCGAACGCGAGACCGAATACCTGCTCGGCTACGACTCCCACCCCTCGATCTCGTATGATGCGGACCCCTTCCAAGCGACGCCGACATGGTCGGCGGGCGCGGGCCACGGCGCAGGCTACGGGGCCCGCATCTGACCTTGGGGCCGAAGACCATCGGCCACGCTACAATAAATAAATAAATAAATAAAAATAAATATTTAAATAACATGGAGGCAGGATGATCATCGGCGTGATCAACATCAAGGGCGGGGTCGGCAAGACCACCAGCTCGCTGGCGATAGCCACCGCGGCCCAAAGATCCGGACTGAGCGTGACGGTCGTGGACACCGACCCGCAAGGCAGCGCCACATTGTGGGCACAGGCCGCCGAGGACGCGGACGACCCGCTCCCCTTCCCCGTCGTGTCGAGGAACCAGGCCGAGATACGGCGCATGCGCGAACGCCGCCCGGACCGCGACGGCGAACTGATCGTCATCGACACCCCGCCGAACGGCGCCGTCGTGGACGAGGCCATCAAGACCGCCGACTTCGTGGTCATCCCCACCCTGTCCTCGCCCATCGACCTGCAGCAGACCATGCTCACCGCCGCCCAATGCCAGGACGCCGGCAAGGACTACGCCGTGCTCATCGTCATGGCCCGCAAGGGCACCAACGCCCTGCGCGCGTTCAGGACCGCCGTCGAGGAATACGGGGCCGGCATCTTCGACACGGAGATCCCGCTGCGTGAGGACTTCAAGGCCGATTTCGGCCACACATTCAGAAGCAACCTCAACGGATACGAGGACGTGTGGAACGAACTGAGAGGGGAACTGCGATGAAGAAGGCCTCGGGACGACTCACCATGAGCATGCAGCCACGCCGAGAACTCGAAGGAAAACCCGTGACCAAGCTCATGGACGTGCAGGACAACACCGGCCGCGGCGACGGCGAAACCGTCCGCAAGGTCATGACCACGTTCCAGATGGACGCGGACCTCAAAGCCGAACTCAAACGATACTGCGCGGACAACGGCATGAAAATGGGCGAGACCATCAACCAAGCCATAGCGAGAATGCTGCACGAATAGCCGCAGAATCCTAGAACAGACATCGACGTCCCGGACAGGCGCGTGCCCGAACGCGGGCAACGCAAAGGGCCGGTGCCCGAAGACACCGGCCCAACGCTTACTGAAAGGGGGTGGAATCAGGGCCACCCACCGGTCTCGGCCATCCTCCCGAAGAAGTCGTTGCGCACCGCCTTGGAATGGGAGGAAGTTTGCAGTGCCTCGAACCGGCACTTCCATGTTAGCCGATACCATCGTTCATGTCGAGAAGGTCTTGTTGCAGGGACCAGAACGACCGTCCGGCAACCGCCGGACGACGCTGCCGCGCCAGTCGCGGCGCGGCTTACTGAAAGGATTGCGCCATGCGCAAACCAGAAAAGGGGCCGCGCGGCGGCCTCGTGGTCTGGCTGATGGCGGTCATCGTCATCAGCCTCGCTCCCGCGATGCATCCCATCGCGGCCGACATCGCGGTGCTGTCACTCACGGCATACGCGATCAGCGCACACAGCCGCCAATAACGGCACCACGGCCCGTCCGAGCTTCCACGCCCGGACGGGCTTTCAGCTAAGAATATTTTCAGTAGTCAATCGCATCCCGCCATGTGTCATACTGGCATGTGGCCGATGTTTCGGGGCCGGTGACTCGTCGTTCGTCAATCGTGTGGCCACTGAATATGATTTCGCAGGAGACGTTGTCTTCCACTCCGCCGGAATCACGTTCAACCGTGAAGGTGAGCGGCCTGTCGTTCTCAAGCCAATCGTCCGGAGCGACTTTCAACCAGTCCCCTTTGATTCGGGTTTCGAGAACCGTCTCGCTCTGCGACTCAATCCTGACGGTCCCCGACTCCGCATAGGCGCGAAATTCGAGATGAGCGCCGGCATCGTCGCTTTGAACCGGTGCTCCGGTACAACCCGACATGAGCGCAAATACCGCCAGACACAGGCCGGAAAACAATGGTTGTCTCTTCCTCATCGATCGTTCCGCCGGTTCGGACCGCGCCACAGAATCCTGCACATAAGGGCGAGAACTGCTGTCACGACAATGAACACAGCCATCAACATGAATATGTTCATGGAAGAATCCGTGCCCATTGCGGTGTCGGAAGACACGACGCCGATAGATCCGCCGCCGGCTGAATCGTCAAACCCAGATGGCGCGTTCTTACGGATCGCGATGTCTCCCTGCTCCACTTGTACAGACTCGGGGACAATAGCGCGTGCAGCTTCGTTGAGAGGTGAGATTCTGCTGTTTTCCATCGAATAATACGCACGGGAGAAGCCATCGCTGATGAGAGTGGTGCTGTCATCATCATCGAGCAGGGACGCCTCTTCTATATCGGGAGAAAAATTCCCCACTTCCAGACTTCCGTTGTTGTCCCAGATCGTGATCCTTCCCACTAATCTACCTTCAACCTCAACGGGTGCCACCCAGTCGTAATCCTGCGGGTCCGTGATTGTGTTCGTTATGGCACCTGAATCGTCATAGCGTAGATAATGCACTTTATCGGCATAACCTATTGCAATCTGCGTGGATGCTTCAGGGCTTCCGTCGTTCTGGACAGCTTCCATAAGCGCCAGCGTTTGGGTCCTCGCCTCGTCGCTTTGAGCGAACTCGTTGATTTGCGTGCTCTCGGGCAGATTCTCCGCGCGAGCGATATCAGGGCAGACCGTTCCTATAGCAACGACAAATAACATCGCCGCGAATAATATACGGAACGCCTGAATCAGGGATTTACGAACATTATAGAATGTACTCATTTGTTCCCCCTTTATCGGCTAAAGCCATATCGTGTGTGCGTCCATGTATGACCACTTCCGCTTTTCATCCAGTCGTAAGTTCCACTGCTGTAATACGACTGCAACGGATCGATGTAAGAGACAACAAGATAGCCCGGATCAGAGGTATATCCCCTTATCACAAGCATATGGCCACCGCCGCTATCCCAGCCCCAACGTACCATCAACGGTTTGCTATTGTTAATTTGCCCGCTGATGGTTGCAGTGCTTGCGGCACTATTTATCATCGAACCTGTGTTGCGGATGCCCGCACTTGACAAGGCGCGCCTCACGTCAGTCGATAAATCTCCGGTTACATTGGCGCAAGAAGACGAGTTCTTCCCCCATTTCACATACTGGCATTGGGAAGAATTGCTGCCTCCCAGATATACGGATACGCTTTTCGATGTCGCGGCCCAGCACCAGTTACTTTGTTCCTGTACGTAAATTGGCACAGAAAGATATACAGAAGATGCGGATGCAGTCGTCACGCATGAGAGTGACATAACCAGCGCTGCTGCTAAACTAGTTACCATTGCGGCGATACGCCGCCGTCGCGGTTTCATCGGAATTTCCCCTTTCTCTGACGCGAAGCCCTCGTTGGATTCGCCGTCTCTTTAAGTATAGAACGGCTAATGGCCGTATGCCGGTTTCCCGTTGTCTAAATGAAAGTGCAACACCCGTTAGATTGGAAATTGCCTAGAAAAC
>ERZ827440.3344-NODE-3344-length-12224-cov-7.708768_pt1 | contig 12224 bp, 9 predicted proteins | sample MGYA00519774_ERZ827440 | MGnify/ENA primary metagenome ERZ827440 (study PRJEB31778, sample SAMEA3449302) | human gut metagenome | biome: human gut; feature: human-associated habitat; material: faeces | place: United Kingdom | collected 2010/2012 ... | reverse complement strand
ATATCAGTTCATTATAAAAATATCAAACTTTTGTCTTGACAACTGAGCCATTATACTCTTCTTCGGAGAGCCAAAGTATCCAACTAAATAATCTGACAGGGAAGGGGCATTTAATTTTAAATCACCCTTTCCCTAAAACAACAGAAAAATATATATAATTTTGATCATCAATACATTTATTTTCTACCATTAACTCCATTTCCTGTTTTTTAACAAGTTGTTTTAAATGATATAATCCAATTCCTCTATTTTCTCCTTTTGTACTATACCCGTTTTCAAACATACGCTCCAAATCATGTGTTGAAATCTTTTCATGCGGGTTTCCGATAGATATCATAACACCTAAATCCGTTTTCTTAACTTCAAACAATAAATAGTGAGTACACTTTGATTTTATCATATCCTGAATTGCATTATCAAAAAGTGTTCCTAAAATCTCAATCATTTGAATATCTTGTATCTTACAGTCTGCCAAATCACTTGTCAGACGCATATTAACCTTTATTCCAGCCTCTTGAGCTTCTGTTATTTTTTCGAACACATGTGCAATAATTATAGGTTTTTTCAACACCAACACATCTGTAGGCATTTCATAATCTGCCAATTTTCCCAAATAATTACATTGTGCCTGAACCAAAGAATCATAATCATTATACAATTTATGCAACGAATATACTGCGTCCATTTGATTTCTAAACTTATGCTGACGCCGTTTCATTTGATCAATCACGCTACTAAAAGCTTCTAAATAATCCTTTTGTATTTTTTCTTCATAACGATATTTCATTAGTCGTAATCCTAGTAACCACATTATCAAAACACATACGCTAATATAAAGATAATCTGCCAATTCCAACCTTAATGTCATGTGATAATCTATAATTGTTGTCAATACAAGAATCAAACTGAAAATCACTACTGCAATATATAAAACTTCTTTTTTACTACACCACTTTTTTAAATGATATAGCGGTACCGTTTTAATAAGTAATGTACATAATAACAACGCAATAATTGCACCGATTAAATTATTAACTTCGGCTATATAATTTAATTTTAAAAGAAATACAATCGGAAACATACATATCAATTCAATTATCCCAACAATTATCAAGCTCAGTACCGTTACAATAAAACTTTCTTTCCAGGTTCTTCTATACACTAAATAAACAAAAAGAAACACTAAAATATAACTTCCATTTGACCACTGTTCTGGTACAAGCATAATAAAACCAGTAGTAATCCCTAAATATATCATCTTAATCCATACCGCAGGATAGGCAGGTTTCTCTCCTACCAGCCCATTTATCACAAAAATTGTACATAACAGTTCCAACAAAGTTGCACCGGCGACAAGCAAATATGACACCATCTTTTTACCCCCGTTTCACATATTCCTCGTACTCTTTCCGAAATGTCCGTTTTAAAACAGATCCCATGCTGATCTGTTTCGTTATTCCCTTTAATTTTACAAACTGATTCACATAGTCTACCGCTTCAATATATGCAATATTTACCGCAGTCCCTTTGATCGGGATTAGAAAGACTTCATCCTGCACCTGCTCAAGAAAATGCTTCAATGGAAAATTAGGCACTTCGATGCATTCGTCCCCATCATATACATGCAGGGTACGATTTTGATATACAACATAGCGAATATCTGCCACATCCACCGGATAGATGATGCCATCATTTCGAAAATAGATACGCTGCGGAAGCTTGGAACTTTTCTCACCTCGTGTCAGCACTTCTTCAACAATCTGCATTACTTTCTGCTCATCAATCGGTTTTTCAATATAATCATAGCAATGCACGCGATGAAGCAAATCTGCTTCCAAACCGGCAAGTGATGTGATAAACACCACCTCTGCACATGCGCTGGATGGACACTCTTTTATTTTTTCCGTGAAATGAATCCCGGAAAAGTCATTTTTAATTTGTGGGCGTAAAATAATATCGACTAAAAACAGATCAATATGATGCGTCAAGGCACAACCAAGAGCCTCTTCTTCATTCGAAAAGGCAAATACATTGATATTCAAATTCATTGATTCTATCAACCTAATCAGTTTGTTTCTTGTTAACTCATTATCTTCCAATATAAGTATCTGTTTCATCTTATTCCTTCAGGCTGGATTTTAATAAACTAATAAAGTACTCAAGTAATCGAATCATAAATTTTGTACTTTTTTCTTTGGAAGCACTTGTAATAACCTGTTTAAATATTTCTTCTTCATCAAAAGAATCACCGGCAACAAAATAGTTTAAATCGACTTCATACTCACGATGAATCTGAATTGCCTTATCCAAAGTCATCATTGTTTTGCCACTCTCGATCTTTTGATAAGAAGAAACATCCCAAAATAATTTGTCAGCAAATTCCTGCTGAGTAAGCATAAGTTTTTCTCTAAGTTCTTTTAATTTTCTCCCAATCTCTACGACTTCCTCATCGCTTATCATTCTATCCATTGCCAATGTACTCTCCTTTTTCTTTCATCATATAACAGAAAAAAGGATAATGGTATGGATTTATATTCTGCAATATCAGAATTTAATTCCTTACGATCACTTTGACTTTTGCCATTGCACCATTTTGTGCAATAGCATAAACCGTTGCCTCTCCGACACTCTTTGCCATTATTTTCCCTTTTGTAGATACCGAAACCACTTTCGTATCCGATACTAAATACCGAATTTTTGCTGTATGCCATCTGCATTTTTTATCTTTTGGCAATACCACTTTTGCGTTAATTTTTATCGACTTTCCTACTTTCAATGTGCGTTTCCCGTTTCCGGAAATACGAACACCGGCAGGATTATCATAAGTTTTGCTGCCTTTTGTAAAAGCATGCAATTGTAAAGAACGCCCAACCACAATTTTCTTACCGTTTCTAATGCGGTATGCCCGGACTTCGTATTTATATCCGGTATTTTTCTTCAGTTTCCTATTTACATAAGAGGTTTTTCCCGGTGAGGAAATAATAGCAATTCGTTGCAATTTCCGAATATCTTTTTTATCATTGCATCTCGATGCATAGACAAAATATCCATCCGCACCTTTTACTTTTTTCCAGTTTATGATCTGTTTTCTCTTTTGGGACACGATAGGCTGAATCAATGCCGGCAATATCTGCACGGAAGCCGCTGTATCTTCCGGTATTTTCGTTAATTTTGGTGTCTCTGTTGGTTTTGGCGTTTCTGTTGGTTTTGGCGTTTCTGTGTGTTTTGGCGTTTCTGTTGGTTTTGGCGTTTCCGATACCTGTGAATTTTTCTCAAGTTTCGGAATCACCGTACTTTCTTTGGTAATTTCAAACATCCCCTGCGCATCTTCAAACAGTTTGCCACACTCTTTACAGATGTAGTATTCCTTATTGCCTTCCTGAACTTCAGTCGCCGCTGCAGCAGTTACTTTATCAAGATTATGGCGGCATTGCGAACGCTGCACTTCTACTTCCACGATTGTCATTTCATAATTTGCCGCATCTGCGCCGGTATAAACCGCTTTGATTCGTATATATTCTTGCACATTTTTCGTATCCATAATATACCGTACTATTGTCATTTTTTTCAAAACCGGATAAGCATCCGCATTCTGTCCGGAAAGATTTTGATACCATACCTGCGTTCCATCAGAAACCTTTTGATTTAGCAGATAACACACTTCTCCGGATGCAAAGGATGCCTGTGTCTGATTGATGTTATAAAAAACTGATTTCTCATAATCTCCTTATCTCCTTTTTACCACACAATTTCATGTAAGTTCATTACTATTCAAATATTTTTTCCTGATATCCGGCTGTTTTATATTTCGCAACTGCATCAGCCACTTTTCGCAGTTCAGGATCCGTAATATGATCTAAAATTTTCAATCGTTTCTCACTAATCACTTCCTCGGACCGGCTTTTCCGATAATCTTCTTCGGTCATATGCCAGTATTCAAAAAAACCTTGATAATATTTTTTTAATTTTTGAGCAATCAATAATCCTTCCGGATCCAAGTCTCCCGCATAGTATATTTTAGTATCCGATTTTGCCAAAAGTTCTAAACCGAGAAGTGCAGAAAGCCTTGGCTGTCCATTCATACACATATAAGCTTCTTCTCCTGTTGCCTTCGCACATAGCAAAGCAAAGATTGAAGGATTTTCCACAATCCGGATACGATGATTTGGGCATTCAATTTTTTCGCATTTGGCAAGAACTGCAAGGGGAATCAGTACCATCTCTCTTTCCTGTAAAAAGCCTTCAATCCCCGCGTGTACTGTGCCTTCTTTTTTTCTCGCAGAAATCCCATAAAACATCATGTAGTTGGACACCTGATCTAACATCAGTCCAACAGAAAGATAACATCTATGTCGCTGCAAAGAAGGAAAGACTTTATTTTCAGGCAAAACAATCTGACGGTCTTTATTCATACGCTGTATGAGACGATATAACAGATTTCCTGATATCGTACCTGCATCAAACGCATGTGGATTACCGGTCACACACGATGCAAATATAGCAAGGTGCTCAATCCGGTTACTCCAAAATGGAAGTGCATTTATCATATCCGCCGCCAATTCCAATTGAATTTTCCAGTTTTCTAACGGCTCCTTTCTGGCAGGTTTCACTTCTTCTTTTATTACTGTCAAAAATTGTCCCGCAGGTGTATTCTCCTGCTTTTCAGAAAAATCATTCCATATTTTTCCACATTGTTTTCGTCTTTCCGCCTCTTTCTCCTTTTTCCCTTTTATCGGACCACCAAAATACAACTCCAGCAAACGTTCTGCTGTAACATCGCCAAACCTGCTTGCTGATAATGCTTTAACAAAGGTCGAGGCGGATATTGATACACTCTTTTTCCCATGATAATTTTTGCAAAAAAATCCTTCCAGTGTTTCAATATCCTGTACAGAAAGTCCCGTTATTTTGATAGTTCCAGCAAAGCTCGCATAAGAACTGTATTTTTTTCGGAATGCTTTCAATATTCGATCCCATATTTTATCCGATTGAAAATATGTCAGGCACTCTTTCTCATAATGATCCAATCTCTTCGCTCCTCTTCTCTACCATTTGCTCATTTTCCAAAAACTCTTTGGCATGTCCATTCCAAAGATACGGCATGATTGTAACAAATTTTGCATTCTGTGGACGCTGCAACTGATAAATCGCCAAGGCATCTAATGTATCACAATCCCCCCAAAGCACTTGGGAATTGATAATAAAATCAAATTCAAATTCGGTCATTAACCGGAACATATCCCGGATATTACGATTGTCCACTCCGGCAAATGCTTCATCCAGAGAGATCAGACGCGGAGCATCCTCTCTTCCTCCCTGATACTTCGCAACAACTGCGGAAAACAATGGAACATACATTGACATCGCTTTCTCACCACCGCTGAATGTACCAAAAACATTATTGGTTAATTCTTTAATACGTTCCCCTGTCTTTTGTGAGAACAATTGAAATTCAAACCACTTTCGATAATCCAGCGTCTCTTTCATCACCTGATAAAATGATACTTCACCATTCTGATCCTTGGAATTACGCCTTGCTTCTTCTACTTTCGACCGAAAATGTGTGGATAATCGGGAGGCTTCTTCCTCACTCATCAAACGATAATCTTTTTTAAGCAATTGAACCAGTTCCCTGGTATCCAGCTGATCTTCGCTTTCTGCTGTTTTGCTTCTCCAGCGGAGACTCAGTTTCAAACCGCTTGATGTATTCATTCCGCTCATCAGATGATTCATCTTATCAACCCAGGCATTGGAAGCATTGATTTTTCCACGGATCTTACGGCTCACAGTATTCGCCAGAATATCCTCAAAAAGTTCGCGGTCTCCGGCTTTGATCAAATCCTCCAATTCTGCAATATCTTCTTGCAGATATTGCGGCAATTGAACAAACGGGATCTGAGTTCCCTGATATCGCGCCTGAATATCAATTCTCTGTGCATTTATCTCTCCCTGCGCAGACTCTTTATCGGTTTCTTCAAACAATTTTGTCAAGATTAATTGATATTCATTCAATGCTCCTCTGTTTTCATAATATACCTGATTCAATTTTTGATTCACTTCATTCCGGCTTGCTGCGCCGACCTGTGCTCCCAATATTTTACACACTTGCTCTACCGCGATCTCTTCGTCATCGAAAGTGACATACTCTAGGCTTTTTTCCGCAAGATATACCTTTTTCAGAAGTTCCTTTCTTTCGCCATATCTTACGATCTTCTCCTGCAAATTTTCTATCTGCTCCAGTAGGCGGGCTATCCGGCCTTCATTTTCTGTCGCTTTTCGTACACATTCCCGGGATCTCCTTGGGTAATTTTCCAGCCATATTACACAATCATCCAGTCGGTCTTTAATCTGATCATAGTCTGTCAGTTTCAACTGTTCACAGACCGACTCCCATTCTTTCTGATACTTTCCAAGTGCACGTTCTGCAACGGAAATATCATACCGGATCTGCTCCATATCCGCTTCCAGATTTTCCAACTGCTCAACTAACGTCTGTATCGTCTGGCAGCTCCGCAAATACATTTCATGAGCGGAAGACAACTGAAGCAGCTGACGATCATATTCATCTGCAGCAGAAGCTGCCTGCTCAAAAGCCTGGTACGTACAATCCAGGTACAGTTTCTTTGCAATTTCATAGGCACTTTCTTTTTTCTCACGCAACTTGTCTCGAAGTATCGATATTTTTTCTTCCAACTGTCTTTTTTCCTGTTCGATCCGCTCAATTTCGCGGATGATATTTTCCATTTTCTGACATGCTTGGCGTAATTCTTTGTCATCCGGCAGATTATTGTATTCCTGCTGTAATACTATTTTTCGGATCTCTAACTGCTTATTTTTCTCCTGCAATTTTGATATTTCTCCGGAAAGTTCCTCAATCCGTTTCTCACATTCCGCAATCTTAGCAAGGCGGTTTCGTTCCCTCGCGCGGACACCGAGCAAACCGGCTTCGTACTCTCCGGTTATCGTACCATTGATGATGCCCAATTGATAACTGCCATCCTTCCGGATCGATACAACCCCACTGTCTTCATAAGCAATATTAGAAAGTATTCCGGTAAGACGCCGGTTGGAAAAAATATTATTTACTTCATCATTTAATTCCAATACGTCAAGCAAACTTCGTTCCGGCTGATATGACTGCACAAACAAATAACGTTCTTCACAGCCGGCTGCCTGAGTAAGTACCTGCTCACGATACTGCTCTTCTACCACCAGTGCATCTAAAATACCCATATTGAGCAGTGCCTCCTCCAGATGATTACACGCCGTCTCATCCATTGCATTTCCAAACTCGATTACTTTGTAAAATTCATGATAAGGAATTCCTAATTCATCCAAGCGTTTTCTATTTTTAAGCACTGCCTCACTTCGTGGCGGCTCAGGCTCTTTTTGATTCTTCCATGCCTCCAGTTCTTCCTCGGTTTCCTGACGCTCTTTTTCCTTTTCACGAAGTTCTTTTTCGTTTTCATGCCATAGGGAATCCAGTTCCCATTGAATCTGCATTTTGGTCTCATTCACCTGTCCACGTATCTGCGTAAAATCTGAATTCATCTCGTAGGAATCAATAAAATGGGAAAAACTTTCCATCTGTACCGTTTCCAGTACCAGTTCCTGGTTGTTCTGATTCCAATGATAAATCTTCTCCTTCCAGTCACTCCGAGTTTGCACAAACATCGTTTCCTGCTCTGTAAAATGTCGTTCTTCCTGATCCAGTTTTTTTCCGATCTGCTCGCGTTGCTGCATCATTTCATCAATCTGGCGCTCCAGATATCTGGTTTCTTTTAAAATTTCCAACGTCTGATCAATCTTTTCATGTGTGTCTTGAAATTGTTTTCTATGAGTATCGTAAGAAAACTCTTTGTTCAAGTTTTGTAAAAATTCCTGTTGAAAAAAAGTATGCTCCTCAAACGCCATATCGCCTGCCTCTGATTCCATTTCTTCCAACAATTCATGAATCTCTTTTTCTTCCTCGTACCGACTTGTCTCCTGGTCTTCCTTACGTGTTGCAATATCCAATTGCTGTTCTTTCTTCGTAGCCAAAAACCCTTCTTTTTCTACAAGTGTAGTCTTGCTATGACGTATTTCTTCACCCAATTCTGATTCACGCTTTTTCAAATTCCAAGCATCACTTTGATTCAATGTTTCCTTCTCTTTTTCTCGGGAAATACGCTCTGACTCCAGGTCATCCAACTCTTTTTTCAGGCACTCCGCAGCTACGCGGCACTCTTCTAATACTTTCGTTTGATTTTCTTTTTCCCTCTGAATTTTATCATACTCTTTGCTCTGTGATTGATATGCATTTGCCTTTTCGTACAATACCAAATCATTGTATTTTTGAAAAACCTGTTGTATCTTTTTTGCCGCCTGATATGCCATCTGACGTGACTTCAAATTCATTGTCATTGTATCCATATTTTCAATTGCTTCTGACATCGGACGCAAATCTTCATCCGATAAAGGCTGAAGCGAGTCACTCAGAATCTCATTAATTACCGAAGGCTTAAAATCTTTAGAAAGTTTCGGTGTACGAAGCTGGATCAAAAGATCAATCATTTCTTTGTATTCGTCGACTGTCTCAAACCCAAAAATCTCCTGGTTCACATAAGCCATATAATCCACCTGGCGGTCAAATACCCGTCCACCGTCCGCCACCCGATTCTCCAGTTCCTTTTTCGATAAGGTAATCTTTTCTCCCGTTTCTTTATATAGGAAAAAATCCTTCCCGATACGACGACCATCGTTGATCGTAAAATACCATTTATCAAGAGGTTTTCCTCTTCTTGCGCGAAGTCCCATCCCAATGGTAAGATATCTTTCATTCTCACTTTTATGGAATTCCAGATATAGATATCCGGTTCGCTCATCTCGTCCATCCTCTTCTTCCAAAAGGTAATTGCTCATCTTACGATCCCGCGTACCAAACGGATCCAATCTTTCCGGATTTACATTACCATCAAGCAGTAAAGGTACAACACTTTGCATCGTTACCGATTTTCCGGATCCATTGGATCCGCGCAGCAACATCCTTCCCTTTGCAAATGGAAATTCCTGTTCATCATAATACCAAAAATTTACTAATCCGATTTTGTTTGCCTGCCATCTATTGCTCACTCTCTTGTCCTCCTGTAAAATTCTGCGGATACCTTCCCTTTAATTTGCCACATGCCGGTAATATAAGCACCTGATGTTCAAGCGGTCTTTTTTGAATAAACATCCAACGTTCCATCGTTTCTTCGACAATTTTTACAAACTCGCCCTGTGGCATTTCCCGGTAATTTTTAGTAAAACCACTTCGATACTTTTGCTTTACCTCGCTTAGTATTTTTTCAAATTCTACCTCAGATACAACATAGGTCTCATTTGTCTGTCTTGTCCAGACTTCCTTTTGTATATGCTGCTGTATCTCTGCCAAACTAAGAAGTAAAATATCTGACAGCACATTATTTCCAGGAAATATTTCTCCCATTCGACACTCTTCACCGTTCAAAAAGAATGCACTCCCTTTATGAATATGAATCTGGCAGTCAAAGTTTTTTTCCAGATCTTCACGCAGGCGTCCGCCATAATATTTGAGATACTCAAAATCTTCTTCCGAACAGTTTACACGATACATCGCCGGTTCAAACAACAATTGCCGGTAAACTCTATGTCTTCTGGCAAATCCCCTGTCTTCATCCATCTCAAGCCAGTCACTTTTACCAAAATCCTCCGGTTTGGTATAAGTCATGATGTCATGTGTAAAATTACGCATAAAATACCGGGAGGCTCCTGTATTTTCATAAAGCACCTCGCCTGCCATATCATCCATAAAAGCTTCGTCGTTTCCGTCTGTAATGCGAAGAATCCCTTCTGTCACTGCATAGCGAAGTACTTTAATGAGGCGGCGGCGATGCGTATACATCGTCCAATCCACCACTTCTCCCGGCGTGTTAGCCACGATATACTCTGTCAACTGTGAAAGAATAAACTGCTCTTGGGCATCCTTGTCTTCCAAAAACATAAGAAGGATACATAAAAACGCATATTCTTCTTTTGAGGAAAACTCCTGAATCCCCATAAATTCTTCCGGCTTTACCGGAACTTTCTCCATCTTTACAAGCAACGAATTTTCAATGATCTGACACCCCAATTTATCGGATGCAAATTTGCGGACCTCTCCAATGTTATCCCGGATGCGGTAATACTGCTCTTTCTGATCAGCCTTTAGAATCCAACGCTGCCGTAATAACATCTCAAGTTCTTTCATACCGTTTCCTCCTCAAAGGCGATAACAAACCGTGGCATTGTAAGATTGCCGTCTTCACAATGTAAGATACATTTTTCACCTTTTTGTGGCACTTCAATCTTATACTTTCGCCCCTCCTCTGTCCGTGACACATATTCCATATCTTCTAATCCATCGGACAGCCACTTTAATAATATTTCACGCATTCGTGGCTCAATGACCGGAAGTTCCGCAAAATCTATCTTTCCATCTTTTTCCAATTCTTTTATTTTCTTCCAATCTTTTTTCTGCCGTGCAATCAACTCTTCCCGAGCCTTTCGCTTTTCTTTTGTCATGGAACGGATTACACTCCGATTGGTCTTTTCCCGGTAATTTCTTACACGTGGCCGAAGCAGGATATCATCCGGCTTTTCTTCATAAACGCTTTGGTTCATACTGTCAGATTCCCGCACCTTTGTAGTTTTTAAATGAAACGGACAGGACAACCCAAAAACCATCGCCGACATTTTATGTGCTTGAGCTACGGTGTCACACCGCAAAAATAATTCTGCCACTTTGCGGTATTCTTCTCTTCGATTCGCACCAATGGCATTTTTTTCACTGATCTGCGCCGCATACCGTGTGATTCTCCGTATGATCTCATTCGTTGCGTCAAACAATTTACCCGCTTCATTTTCCCTTCCGTTTTCTTCCACAAACCATTCATAGATACTGCGCCCCCTGCCTTTTACATTTTCTTCAATCATCTGAACAGTAATCTCCACATCCATTCGTGGAATCTGCCATTCATATTGAATGATCTTATTATACACCTCTTGTTTGTCCTGATTGTCTATTGCCAGGAGACATTCTTCAATCGCCCCTACATTTCTCTGCAATCCCTTGATAAAATTACGCAAATATTCGATCAGACGGTCTTTAAATACCAGAAATTCCTTTGTCTGCATCATTTTTTCCGCTTTGACACTGTTTAAATCCCTGATATAATCCTGATAATTTTGATTCAAGCGCATAAAATCATTATTAAGATCATTCCACCAGCTGTAAACATCCGCCGGTTCTTCCTCTTTCATCTGCGTAAATTTTTCCAGATTATGACGGATTCTCTCCAAAAGCGACGGCTCCAGAGACGCTCCTTCTACCAAAAGATTTTCCAGCCGAAGCACAAGACGCTCAATCTGTACACTGTACTCAGACATTTGATAACGAAATTTTTTATTTTTAAATTCTTCAATCGACGACACTTTTCTGGTATCCTGAATCGTATTTAGATTCTTCCACTCTGTCAGCATCGCAAGATCCTGCTGGCACTGTTCCATCCGGTAATCTGCAAAATACGGATCCTGAATCATCTCTTCATACACATCTTCCTGATATAACCAGTATTTCAATTTTTCGTAATTTTCAAAAAAGATACGCATAATGCATCGATATCTGCTTACATTATCCGCATTTAAATATTTCACTTCCGTAAGTGCACGTGTTAATTTATCTGTCGCCTGCATAAGCTTTCCTGCTTTCTAAATATAATATTCTTCTCCCCTGTATTATAACTCTATATTATCCCCTTCGTATATATACTCATTAAAGCATAAACGCACATAAAATTCAAGAAAAAACCGCCAAACAGATTTTTCATCCATCTGACGGTCTCCTTTTTACCACACAATTTTATACAAGCTGCTTATTACCAGTTACTCTATTCCGTACTCTTTCATCAACTTCTCCTGAAGTTCCGGATCCTGCGTTGCTTGAAAAAGCTCTGCTGTACGATCATCTTTGATCAGTGCTGCATTTAAGCGATTCACACGAGTAGAGCCACTCTTTTCGCCTCGCTCAATGCCCTGCTCGACACCTTTATCAAACATGATCGCTTCTATTTGGTCTAACACATCTGAAATCTGTCCCATCTCCGGTTCCTCCTTTCCATTCTTTGCCAAATCCGCTTCTAAAAAACGTTTATCACTGCTAAGTGCATAAAGCACATTTTGTACTTCTT
>ERZ827440.3340-NODE-3340-length-12238-cov-3.726832_pt1 | contig 12238 bp, 4 predicted proteins | sample MGYA00519774_ERZ827440 | MGnify/ENA primary metagenome ERZ827440 (study PRJEB31778, sample SAMEA3449302) | human gut metagenome | biome: human gut; feature: human-associated habitat; material: faeces | place: United Kingdom | collected 2010/2012 ... | reverse complement strand
AGATACCATCTCTGCAAATTTCGTAGGTATTCCGAGTAAGATTTTCCTTCCATTGAAATTCAAATATGTAGGTACGATCCGCATCGTAATATTCGAGGATAGTCGTCAGCCCAGAGTTGACCGCTGCTGTGAAGTCATCGTTCATGACAAGGTTTTCAATACAGTCAAGCAGCTTCTTTTCCACTGACAGATCGTTCCGTGCGCTATCCAGTTCTGTGGTCTGATTCAAATTTTTGTGAATATCCATATCTGCAATTTCCTTTGTCTATCTCTGTATCAATCAGTAAATCTTTCTTTGCGCGGAATATATGGTATCATTCTGAGAACCTTCTCCAAGCGCTCCACCAGTGGTCAAGCGCTTGGAGAAGGCTGGGGCAAATGCCCCAGCTTTCCGTGAAAAATAGGAATCGTTCGCAACATCCTTAACTCTGGCTGTGTCTTGAACGGGGAAAAACAACTCTACTCTCACTATGCCGCAAGCATGGTGAATGTATAGATATTTGCCGTCTTGGAGTAGCAGAGGGGATGTTGTCATTCTTTGAGAGCCACTGCTCCGAAAATTCCTTGTTGTATTACTGATACTGCTTCCAGTCAGGTACGCTCGTCAGCTTCGTCCAGCTTTCGCCGACCTCGCCCTGACGGTTGAAGTCATGGCTGTTCGTGGCCTCCTGCACGGCGAGGTAGTGCCAGTCGGACGGCTTGTTGTCCGGCCACGTTACCATGCTGTCCAGCAGGTCGCTTTTGCTCTGCGGCATACGGCAGAGCACGCGGTTGATCATCGTCATAGCCTCAGCGCGGGTGATGCGGGCGTCGGGGCGGAACGTGCCATCCGGATAGCCCGAAATCCAGCCGAACGCCGCCGCTCTCTCGATCTCGTTTTCCGCCCAGTGACCGGAAATGTCGGAGAAGCTGCTGCTGTTCTCGACCGGTTTGGTGTTGAAACGCGCACAGATCGCCGCAAACTCCGCACGGGTGATCGAGGCATCGGGGTCAAAGCGGTCCGCACGGCGGCCCTTGACGATACCGAGCTTCGCCATCGTGGAAATCGCCTTGTTGTGCCACTGGCCGTCCGAAACATCGGAAAATTCGTTGTCGGCGGTCAGATTTCCGTCGCGAATGTCGGATTTGAGCAGGCGGAAGAAGATCGTTGCAACTTCGGCGCGGCTGATGTTCGCGTTCGGACGGACAGTGCTATCGGAGTAACCGACTACGTAGGCGAAATGGTCATCGCCGTTGAGCTTGTCCGGCACGCCGGTCGCCTCCCAGCCTGCATAGACCGTCTTGTCGCTGTTCATCGTCACGCTCGTGATCTTCTGCGTCAGCGCCTTGTCGGCATACCAGCCGGTAAAGGTATAGCTCTCGCGGGTCGGGGTCTTGTCGAGCGTCACCTTCGTGCCGGAAGAACAGCGCTCATCCTTGTAAGCCGTGCCGCCGTTCGACTCATAGTGCAGCGTATAGCGGGTCGAATGACCGGAAGAGCTGCCGCCGCCGGTGCTGCCGAACCGGTAGACATAGGTCACATCTCCGGTAATGCCGTTCGGGTCGGTGTTCGGTGTCTGTTCCCAGCCGCCAGCGATATTTTCGTATCCCGGCGCCGGGAGCATGATCTGCGGTACATAGCTTGCGTCCAGCGTGCCGCTCGCGGTGCCGTCCGCCTGCGGATAGAGCACGACCGTTACGGTCTTGTCCTCTGCTGCGCCGCCCGACCATGTGCCGTTGACGATGCGGAACGTGACGGCGGCATTTTTTGCCCAGTGTGCATACAGGGTTTTGGGGCCGTTCACCGTGTCTTCAAAATTCGCCCGATTGCCGTCGTCGGTATACCAGCCGAGGAAGGTATAGCCGTTTCTGACCGGCGTACTTGCCGCCGCAACCTTCTCGGTATCCGTCTGAATTTTCGCATAGCGCATGATCTCGCCGCTGCTCCATGCGCCGCCGTTGGCGTCGAACGTCACGACCGGCCACCACTGGGCGACGAAGGTCAGATTGGAGCGCACAGGAATATTCAGAACTTCCAGATCGGTATAGAAAAGGTTATCCAGATCCCAGTCCTTGAAGAAATAGTAGGTCGCCTCACCGGGAACCGGTGTCGGCAGGCTTATGCGTTCCTTCCGCAGGGTAGAGCCGTAGGGAACCGTATATGTAAGAACAACGGTCTGTTTGTTCGCATCCAGGTATCCGCGTTCGGCCCCTTCATAATCCGCGCGAAACGTTACGGTACAGGGATTATGTGTCCATTTGCCGTAGAGGTCGATGTTTTGATCTTTGATGTTAATTTCCTTGTCTACGCGCTTACCTTCGCAGGCCTCGTTATCATACCAGCCAGAGAACGTCCAGCCCTTTATGTCGGGAACCGTTTCGACCGGATAAGACGTATTCTCGGTCACTGTCGCCTGCTTCGGGAGGACGGCGGAATCCGGGTTCTCCGTGCTCAGCCAGTGATAAGTTACCGTGCATTTGTCCTTCTGAGGGAAGGTATAGGTATAGACATAGTTTCCCGTCTCACTGATGCCGTCGGTGTTCGTGTTCGGGTGGCTGTCCCACGCGCCGGGAGCCTTGTGGTCGGTGTCCGGAGTCATACCCGTCGGCACGTCTTTCGGAGACAGCGTTCCGAGGCCGTTGCGCAGATCGACGGTAACGGTCTCGTCCTCTGCTGTGCCGTCCGACCATTTGCCGTTCTGCACCTTGAAGGTCACGGTCTTCGTGCCGAGCCTCGTCCAGCGGCCGTAAAGGTCGGTGTTTGCGGTCAGAACCTCGCCGTCCTCTTCGAATTTCTGCTTGCAGTCGGAATCCTTGTACCAGCCGTCGAACTCGAAGCCGTCCGCCGTCAGCGCAGTCGCCTTATAGTAACGTTTTCCGTTTCCGTCAAGCGAAAGGCTCAGCGCGGACGGCGCCGCGATTTTATTGCCGTCCCCGTCCACCGGGACGACCGAGCCGGCCCAGTGAAACGAGACCTGAACCTCGGGCAGCCAGCGGCCGTACAGCTTGAGGTCGCTGCCGAACGCCGGGAACACGGTCCCGGCGTATTTGACGTAGGTCTTTCCGCCGTATTCCCACGTTGTCTTATCCGGCTTATCCTTGTCGATCGTCTCGTCCCACAGGCGGTACCAGCCGTCGAATTTCAGGTTCAGGTCGTCCACGGCCACTGCGTTCTGCGTCGGCGCGGCAGGCTTGTGCGTCGTTCCGCGCGCGGCGTGCTCGTGTTTGGGCGGAGCAAGTTTCGGCGGCGTCCAGCGCCCGATCCATTCATAGTCGATGCAGACCGGGTCGGTGATGGTGATGACGACCTTCTCGCCGTAATTCGCGCCCCTGATCTCGCCTGCCTTCTCCTGCGGCGGAATCGGCAGAATGTTCAGAGAGGTCTGGATGGCGTCGCCGTCGCCGATGGCCGCAAGGCTCTGTTCGGTATGGCGGGAGGGCGTCGACGCGAACAGCGGCTTTCCGTTGTCGTCATAGCCGGTGAAGCGGTAATAATCCACCGACGCGACCTCGCGGATGCTGCCGGCGGACAGGATATGTTGGTCCTTCTTCAGCTGGCTCCAGAGGTATTCGCCCGTGCCCTCGGTGAATCTGTCCACATCAATGCTCAGCTCCTCGGCTGCGCCCTCGCCGACATTAGCGTCGATTTTGGTCATCAGCTCGTTGAGCGCCGTGTCGATGTCGTGCACCTGACTGAGTCCCTTGAAATAGTCCGCGCCGTCCGCGGGGCTTGTAGACGCATTGCCGCAGATGGACGCCATGGTGTCGTTGAAGTTCTTCCGCTGCTCGTCGGGGTCGTTCAGAGGATTACCGCTTTCCAGTTTCAGCTTGTTGAAATCGCCCAGACCGAAAATGGTCGCGCCATAGGTTTTCTTGAGCGTGTTCGCCGCCTCGATCGCCGCGTCCGGGCGCAACTGCTGATAAGTGCCGTTGTTCTGGTAGGGGAGCGAGCTGGCGGCGATGCAGACGATCAGATTTCGTTCCTCGCCGTCTGGCTCGGCCTTGGCGATCTCGGCAAGCCGCTCCGTGATGGTCAGACCGGCGTCCATGCGCGCCGCACCGGCGTGCCACGGCACCATTTTATCGGCGTCGATGACCTGCTTGGCGTTGTCGACCGACAGGAACACATCGTTATAGACATCTGTACCATCTGTTTTTGTCAGATAGCCCGACGGCAGCTGCGGCAGGGTCGCGTTAGTGTGACCATCTATCTTGTTCCATTCCGTCCAGCCGCTCTGCGAATGAAAGCCGACTTTGGTGCCGTCTTTGGTATAATAGCCGGTGTTCAGGCTCTCATTACTGCTCGGCAGCGTGCCGGGGTAGAGCGCGGCATTATAGCCGTCGCTGCGGCCGGGGTTGTTGATGCGGCCGTAGCCCGCGATCGCAATGCGGTGCGCGCCGCCGGTGGTCGGCTGCGGCATCCCGTCCAGCAGGCGGTCTATGGCGCTCAGGATTTCCGCGCGCTCGTCGCCGGAATTGGCCGAGCCGTTCTGCGTATTCATGAATTGTGACTGCTCGATCAGAAAAATGATGTCGCAGGGCTTGACCGTCCGGGTCTTGTTGGCCGAATCGGTCATGTAAGCCTCGATCTGCGCGGTGATCTGTCCGGTCGCCGCGTGCTGCACGGTGGCCGTGATGGTCGGCGTCGCGTTTTCTGCGTTCCCTGCCGCCTGCGCCGGTGCCGGAAGCAGGGCGAAGATCATGCAGAATGCCAGAAAACAGGATAAAATACGTCTTTTCATATCCATATCATTCCTTTCTCAGCATGAAATATACTGTGTATTTCCCAATTATAGCACCGGAGCAGAGCGTATTCAAGGAATAAACTGGAAGGAAACGATGCAGAAAAACCGCAGAACGTGTATTTTTCTGCACGGCGGCTCTCCCGTATCCGTTTTCCCTGTTCCGCGCGCGGCGCACAAACTAACAAGTTGTTAATGGTTATTTTTCAGGTTCCGCTGTATCCTACAAATACGGTGGAACCCTTTTTATCTGCATTCTGAGAAAGGAGGGGAGGGCAGATGGAGAGGAAATATATCGAGGCCGTCCGTCCGCTCGGCGGTCATGTGCTTCAGGTCGATTTCGTCTCCGGGAGCAGGCTCCTGCTGGACATGGAGCCGTATCTGGACAAGTTCCGATTCCGGTCTCTTGCCGACCCGCAGATCTGGAACAGCGCGGTGACGAACGGCATTTTTGTCCGCTTCTGCGACGTAGAGCTGAGCCACGACGAGCTTCTGTCCATGGCGGAGCAGGAACACCACAGAAAAGGAGGAAAACAGTATGAGTAAAAAGCGAACGATACGGCGGCGGGGACTGAGCGCAGTTCTGGCGCTGTCGGTGTGCTTCGGTCTGCTGCCCCCGACAGCAGGGGCGGCGGTGACGGCGGAGCACGACTGGGAGATCTTTGATGCCTCGGATACCTACAATCTGCCGGGCACACAGGAGCAGATTTTGCAGGAGATGATCCGGAACCCCGAATTTGCGGAGAAGTGGGCGGATATCGCGAACGATATTCTGCCAAAAACGTACTATAACGACAACAATGAACACGGCTATCATGAGCCGTATACCGCTCTGACAGCGGCAGATTATGCGAAGGTACAGTATACAGCCAAGGGCCTGCGGGATGCTGTCAGCAGCGTCGTTGACCAGAGTGCGATTTTGAGCGGCTCGGGTGTTTTGAACAGACTTCCGGAAGAAGAAACCCCGGTTTATTATGTCTCTACCAGAGCGGAGAGGGAACGCGATGACCATCACTCTTATGTAAGTACCGGCTACGGTTACTATGTGCAGGCGTTCTACGACTTCGAAATTCAGGGCATTGCGGACCGGTTTGAAACGCCCTCCATCGAGGCGGATGACACAACGGCGTCGCTCGAGCAGAAGGGCTACCAGTTTAATCTGGGCGGCAGCTCGGACAGCTACAAGGTGACGGCGGAAAACCGTAACGACTTCGAAAACACGGTCGAGAAAAGCTATACCTATGAAAAGAGCACCACGACCTCGACCACGGTCTCCAATACCTATTCGCAGAACTGGACCGAGGAGACCACGGTAGGCGTCGAATTCAGCGTACCCGTTCTGGCTGCGCTTTCGCCCACCGCCAAGGTCGAGCAGAGCTTTTCCTACTCCTACGGCATGGAAAAGACCTACGAGAGCAGCAAGGAGGAGTCCTACGCGCAGTCCATTACGGATACCATTTCCGTACCGCTGCCGGCGCATACGGGTCTCGACATCAATGTCGATGTGACCGACCTGCAAACGACCATTCCTTATACCGGTGCAGTGCGCATCAAGTATAAGACCATGCTTCTCTCGGTTACCGGCTATCATCGAACCAAGGGCTCAATAGACAGTTGGAAAGGACGGGAGTTCAAGAAGTACACCTTCGGCCGGAACGGCCTTAGCGCGATCGAGGATCTGGATGCCCGCATCCAGAACCGGAATGTCACCGGCTACGACCCCGACGGTCTGGATATGAACACCCTGTATCGGGGCGGATTCAAGACGGCCGCCGATCAGCTGCGCTCCGGTCAGCCGGTCGCGCCGTACTTCGGTTCGTTCCACTATACATCCAAGAACACCGTCATCACCCCGCAGAAGGTGTACCCGATCTATGCGCTCGACCGTCTCGTACCCGACACCGAACAGGTTTCGCTGTACGAGCAGCAGAGCCTGCGTCTGGACAGCATCAAGGTCGAGGCGAAAAACGAGTTTGACGTCGACTGGTACGGCTTCAATCCGCGCCTGAGCGGCGAATGGACGGTCGTGGACGAAGATTTGCACGACGCTTCGGAGTACGCCGAGGTCACGACAAACCGCAACGGCTACCCTGTCCTTGAGGCGCGGAAGCCGAATGACGGAAAGCAGCTGTTCCTGCGCTATCAGCCCAAGGCTTCGATCGAGACCACGGCTGACTTCAAAAGCGAGCTGGTCGAGCTGACCATCCTGCCCGTCAAGCTGTCCTCTGTCACCGTAACCGGCAGCTTTGAGCCGTTCTACTTCAACGACGGCAGCAACACCGCCGACGTTTCGGGTCTGACCGTGACCGCCAAGGACGAGAACGACGAGGACTTCGACGTGACCGGCAGAGTCAAATGGAGCGTGGAGGACAACGACGGCCTGACCATCGACGAAACCACGGGCGACATCGAATTTACCCAGCCGGGCAATTATCAGATCTACGCCATCGTAAACGACACCGAGTCCAACCGCGTGCCGCTTCAGGTACTGCCCGAGCGGCAGCTCGAGACGCTGACCGTGAACGGCACGATCCCCGATCTCATCTATAATGATGATACGGCGAACACCTTCGACCTGAGCACGCTCGACGTGGAGGCCAAGGATCAGTACGGCGAGGACATGACGCTTAACGAAAAACTGTTCGAGTGGCGGCTCACCACGGACAAGGGCTATGCCGAAATCAGCGGCAGCACGCTCACCGGCCTTGTCGTCGGCACGGATACCGTTACCCTGTATTACCCGATCGGACAGGACGAGAACGGCGAGCCGGTTTACAAAACGACGCAGCCGCTGGCCGTACAGGTGACGGCGAAGCCGTATCTGAACGAGCTGTACTACAACGGCGGCGCTCCTGCGGCTGTCGAGGGCGCGTCCTATGACCTGTCCCGCATCCCGCTGCTCGCCCGCGACCAGCACGGCAATCCCTGCGCGGTCCCGTCCGACATCGAGTGGAAACTGGCAGACACCAATCAGACTAATGCCACGATTGAAAACGGAAAACTGCTCGTTGCGGCCGGCAGCGTCCCGGAGGCGTCCTATGCGGACGTCATCCTTGAGGCGGCTTCGGCTTCTGCCGGAAAGACGGCGAAGAATGTCGTTGTCAAGGCCGAGCAGCAGCCCGTCCTCAAGACCATCCGCGCCGACAGGAAGGACGGCTTTGTCCTGCGGCTGGATGAGAACGCGGTCCTCGCGGAGCAGTTCACCGCCACCGGCTTCGACCAGTACGGCAGAGAGATGACCGGCGGCAGCTTTGAATGGATCAGCTCCAGACCGGATGTGGTTTCGCTCGAAAACGGAACGCTCAAGGCGCTGAAGGAGGACTCGACCGAGATCTACGCCCGTTCCGGCGACATCGAAAGCAACCATATCACCCTGACGGTCACGGCGCCGAGACGGCTGACCGCGATCACCGCAGACGGCGTCCCCTCGTCCGTCCGGAAAAATGCCGCGCTCGACCTGTCTGCGGTCAAGGTCACGACGCTCGACCAGTTCGGCACGGCCTTTACTGCGGAAGAGCTGGCGGCCTACCCGGCTTCGGTACGCTGGACGCTGGAAAAGAATGATACCCACGCCGTGATCAGCGGAAATACCCTCAGCTTCGGCGATCAGGAGGGCACGATGACCCTGATCTGCGCCGCAGTCAACGCAGATACCAGTGTGATCGCTGAAAAGAAGATCAGCATCCGCATCACAGACTCTACCTCCGGCGGCGGTTCTTCCGGCGGCGGCGGTGGAGGAGGAGGCGGCGGTGGCTTCTCCGCACCCAGCTATTCGGTATCTGTAGATGATGTAAAGCACGGCACCGTGACCGTCTCTCCCGAGTCTGCCTCCAAGGGCGACACTGTGACCATCACCGTGACCCCCGACAAGGGCTACACCCTCGAAAGCCTGACCGTGTTGGACAAGGACGGCAAGGCGCTCGCGCTGACCGACAAGGGCGGCGGCAGGTACACCTTCGTCATGCCGGCGGGCAAGATCACGGTGAAGGCGGTCTTTATGGACGACAACACCATGCTCAACTTCTTCACCGATGTGCACGCGGAGGATTACTACTATGACGCGGTGCTGTGGGCGGCGCAGGAGGGCGTGACCGGCGGCACGAGCGATACGCTGTTTGCCCCGAACGCCGGCTGCACCCGTGCGCAGACTGTCACCTTCCTGTGGCGTGCGGCAGGCTCGCCCGAGCCGAAATCCGCTGACCTGCCGTTCACCGATGTCCCGGCGGACGCTTATTACGCGAAGGCAGTCGCGTGGGCGGTCGAAAACAATGTTGCGAAGGGCGTGAGCGAGACCGCATTCGCTCCAGACACCGGCTGCACCCGTGCGCAGATCGTCACCTTCCTGTGGCGCGCGCAGCAGTCCCCGGCATCCGTCGGCGAAAACCCGTTCGCTGACGTTTCCGCGGCTGCGTACTACTATAATGCAGTGCTCTGGGCGGTCGAAAACGATGTTGCGAAGGGCGTGAGCGAGACCGCATTCGCCCCAGACGATAACTGCACGAGAGCGCAGATCGTGACCATGATTTACAGATGCAGGAAGTAAATACAGCGGAAAACGGCATAGAATGTGAAAAAAATGCAAAAAGGGGAGCGGCGAAAGCCGCTCCTTTTTCCGACAGACGAAAACGAGACCGCTTAAAAGCGGTCTCGTCTTTTATTCCTGTGAAGTTTCGCGACAGTCTTTTATCCCAGTACGCGGAACACGCCGAACACGAGGGTGCTGACGGCCAGCATGGCGAAGCCGTTGATGGCCTCGTAGCCGAGCAGCTTGAGTCGCTCGTTGATGCCCATGTTGACGCCGCCTGCGCTGACGTGGAAGAACGAGCCGTGCGGCAGACCGTCAAAGACGAATACGCTCGCGTTGGTCATGGCTGCGGCAGCCAGCGGCGCGATGCCGCTCGCGACTACGGTCGGCCCGAAGATCTGGCTTGCGAGGGTCGTGCCTGCGGTAGCGGACGCGGTCGCCGCGCCCATCATCATGCCGGCAATCGGCGCGAGCATGAAGGCGGGCAGGCCGAGCGTTTCAATGCCGGAGATGATAACGTCCTTGAGCGAGGAGTTGGAGATGATGCCCGCGAGCGCGCCCGTGCCGACCAGCAGCATGGCCACGCCGCTCATCTTCGCGAGACCGGCGGTGAAATAGTGACCCATTTCCTTGGTCTTGCCCATCGCGATGGTGCCGACGATGCCGCCGACCGGGAGCGCGATCAGGGGGTCGATGGTGATGCCGGCGATCGGGCGCAGGACCAGGATGGCGATGGTGACGAACGGACCGGCGAGCGCTGCCCACAGGGGAGGCAGATCCTTGCTGTCGACCGTGTTGACGTCGCTGTCCGCGATCTCGGTGCCGCGCATGCGCAGATGGTAGGCGAGGAGCGAGGTGACGATCAGAGCCACGACGGCCGGGATGATGCCGACCGCGATGATCGAGGTCAGCGGCACGCCGAAGCCCTCAGCCGCCGCGATGTCGTTCGGGTTCGGGCTCATGACGTTGCCCGCGCGGACCGCGCCGAGCTGCGCCATCAGCACGCCCATCTTGTGATAGCCTGCACGCTTCGCCATCTGAAGGGCGATCGGTGCGACCGTGATGCACGCGACGTCGCCGAACACGCCGACGGCGGTCAGGACCCACGTTGCGAGCGTGATCGCGATCAGGCAGCGCTTCGCGCCCAGCTTGTTCATGATCGCCTCCGCGATACGCTCGGCCGCGCCGCTCTCGATCAGCGCACCGGCGAGGATGCCGGCGGTCACGATGCGGATGATGGCGGAGACGATGCCCTGCGTGCCCGAGATGATATAGTTTACGGTTCCGGTCAGACCGGCGCCGCCGATGAGGCCACCGGCGACCGCGCCGATCAGCATGGCGTAGGTCGGCTGGACCTTTTTCAGAATGAGTACGATGGCCACGACGAGAGCGGCCAGAGCGCCCAGAACGGATACAGTTACTCCATCCATAGTGAAATTCCCCTTTCTGTCGGCTTACAGGTGGTCGAACTTCATGACGCCGCCCTCAGAGCCGGAGGCCGCGAGCTTGCAGTACAGGCCGAGCCAGCCCTTCTTGAACTTGGGCTCGGGGCGCTTCCACTGCTTGAGACGCGCTTCGATCTCCTCGTCGGGCACGAGCAGGTTGAGCTGCTTGTTATCGACGTCGATCTCGATGGTGTCGCCGTCATGGACGATGGCGATCGGGCCGCCCTCTGCCGCCTCCGGGGAGATATGGCCGACAAAGCAGCCGTTGTTCGTGCCGGAGAAGCGGCCGTCGGTGATGAGCGCGGTGGTCTTGGCGAGGCCGCGGCCGTACAGGTACTTCATGGCCTTGAACATCTCGCGCATGCCGGGGCCGCCCTTCGGGCCCTCGTAGCGGATGACGACGACGTGGCCGTCATGGATCTTGCCGGCGAGGATGGCCTCCTCTGCGGCCTCCTCGGAGTCGAAGCAGATGGCCTCGCCCTCGAAGTGGTGCAGGCTCTTGTCAAAGGCGCCGGGCTTGGTGATGCCGGTGTCGGGCGCCAGGTTGCCCCGCAGCACCGCCACGCCGCCGGTATAGCCGAAGGGATCGCTGACGGGGTGGATGACGTTGTTGGTCAGGGGATAGAGGTAGCGGTGGGCCGCCAGCGTCTTCTCCAGGGTCTCGCCGGTGACGGTGAGGACGCTGGTGTCCAGCCGGTCGCCCAGCTCCTTCATGACCCGGGGCACGGCGCCGTCCCGGTAGAAGTCGATCATGTTGTACTTGTGGGAGGCGGGGAAGATCTTGGCGATCTGGGGCGTGACGCGGGAGAGCTCGTCAAACTCCTTCACCACGTCGATGCTCAGCTCGGCCTCGTGGGCGATGGCGGTCAGGTGCATGACGGCGTTGGTGGAGCCGGCCATGGCCAGGCAGACCTTGATGGCGTTGCGGATGGACTCGTTGGTGATGATCTTCCGGGCGCTGATCCCCTTGCGGACCAGCTCCACGATCCGCACGCCGGTCTCCTGGGCCAGGGCCATGCGGCGGCCGGAGGTGGCGGGAGTGGTGGCGCCGGTGGGGATGGTCTTGAGCGTGTCATAGGTGTTGGCCGGGCCGGAGCGCAGGCGCACCTTTGCTTTGGCCTTGGCCTTTTCGGTGACCTTGGTAAAGTGGACGGCATCTCGGGCATCGGAGAGGTTCAGGAGGGAACAGGTGCTGGGCATCCTTTTGAAAACAGGGATGTGAAAGACGCAGTTGCCGTTCATGCCGCTGGTCTGATAGCCCTTGTACATCCGCTCCGCCTCGTTGGCGCCTCCGTAGAGGCTGGACATATACTGGTGGTAGTATTTGGCATAGGCGGCACGGGGCCCCACATTGAAACGGGTGTAGTAGATGGTCTCCTGCCCTTGCTTGTAGAAGTTGGAATAGATCATGGACGCACCGCCGCTGATGCTCTTAGCTCGGGTGTTCCAAGGCCGCTGGTAGGAGCCCTTCTGGGATGCCCATTTCAGGCCGTCCTCGGCGCCGGTGTACGCACCGATGTTGTAGAAGTTGTAGATGCCGGGGTACT
>ERZ827440.3338-NODE-3338-length-12241-cov-4.156901_pt1 | contig 12241 bp, 13 predicted proteins | sample MGYA00519774_ERZ827440 | MGnify/ENA primary metagenome ERZ827440 (study PRJEB31778, sample SAMEA3449302) | human gut metagenome | biome: human gut; feature: human-associated habitat; material: faeces | place: United Kingdom | collected 2010/2012 ... | reverse complement strand
GCGGCGAACAGCCCGTACAGCAGCGCCACCGGCAGCAGGATCACCCACATATTGGAATAGTCAAAAATAAAGCGGAACAGCACGAAATAACGCGGCATCGGTACGCTCCTTTCCTCCGCCTCACGCGGGTTCTCTCCCCATCCTGATCCTCCACATCCCCCAGGACGCCAGGAATCCCAGACAGCAGCTGAGGGCCAGGGTGCCCAGGATCAGCACCCAGACGTCGCTCCAGCGGCGCTCCACCACCTGCCAGAGGGGCTCAAAGAGGAGGTAGAGCCCCAGGGACACGGCGATGCTTCCCCACCGGTTCCGGCCCCGCAGCTGGTAATGGCCGATGAGGAAGGAGATCACAAAGCCTGGGATCAGGCAGTACGTCGCGGAGAAGTCCATCTGAATGATCAACGGGAATTCCATCCGATCCATCCAATTGCATCTTCCTGCCTTTACCATAGCAAAGGCGCAGCATTCTGTCAACCGATGGTGAAGAAAGTTCACAAAAAGGACGCCGGGAAACCGGCGTCCTTGGTTTTCTTACGGAAGAAATGCGATGTAGAGCTCCGGGGTCTCAGCCTCGGCGTCCTGGCACATGCGGCGCAGGGAGCGCATGTAGGAGGGCAGCCGCTCCTCCGCCCCGGCGCAGCCGGTGAAGATCACCCGCCAGCCCACAGCCCGCTCCGTCAGGAAGTCGTAGAGGGCGTCCAGGTTCCAGGCCCGGTTCTCCGGCAGGGGCAGAGCCTCGGAGAGCCGCGCTCTCGCCTGGGCCGGGGTGTCCACATCCGTCAGGTCGATGCGAATATCCATGTCAGTCCTCCTCCCCGTAGAGCAGGGTAAAGCTCTCGTAGTGGTCCTCGGTGTAGTAGATCCGGCCGTCGTCGGAATAGACCAGGCGCTTGGCGCCCCGGCGGTCGGCCCCCAGGGTGTCGATGTCGCACTCGTGGTAGTCCCCCTCCGGCAGGGTCCCCTCATAGTTGCCGAAGCGGTCCCCGCCGATGCAGCAGCCGGGGGCGTATGGCTCCAGGGAGCCGCCCTCCCAGCCCAGGGCCCGGGCCTCCTTCTTGGTGATAAAGTTCCCGGGGAGGTGGCCGTAGGTCACAAGATACGCCGCCACATCCTCCGCGCTTGTGTAGCTGCCGTCCTCCGGCAGGAGGGCGTCGGGGTCGCTCTCCCCGGCGCTCTGGGAAGCATCCTGAGAGGCCGCGGGGGCGGACCCCCAGTCCTCCTCATAGGAGGCACCGCCGGAGATATCATCGGATACCGGGGCCGTGCCGCAGCCGGAGAGCAGGCCCAGGGCCAGCGTCAGGGTCAGGAGCAGGGCAAGCATTCGTTTCATGTCGATACCTCCGAAACTTATTTAGGGGGATGGGTTCCTTTCATCTCAAAGTGGATCAGGAAGGAGAGCAGGGCCCGCAGCAGAATGACGGCGCCCAGCACCAGAAGCTCTTTGAGGTCCCGCACCAAGACGGTCTTGAGAATCTCGGCGGCCATTTTGAACTCCAGGCTGAGGGCCAGACCGTTGGCCAGGGCGAACTTAACGTCGCAGGGGGTGCGGGTGAACAGGCTTTTCAGGTAACGGCCGAAGGCGCTTAGGGCCGAGACCGCCACAATGAAGATACCCATCAGCTCCAGCGCCGCAATGATAGTGGGCAGGATACGTTCAATCAGTTGTTCCAGCATGTGCGGCCTCCTTGCTTCGCCGGCGCATGGTTTTCAGGGCGATGAACTGACTCAACAGCTCCACGGTACCGGATACCCCCAGGGGACCGCTGTCCACCGTCAGATCATACCGGCCCACCTCGCCCCACTTGGCTCCGGTATGCAGGCCATAGAGCCGGGCCCGTTCCCGATCCTGGCGCAGCGCCTCCCGGGCGGCCTCCGCCGGGGACAGGCCGCGCTCTCGCATCAGCCGCTCCACCCGCTGTTCCATGCCGCAGTGGATAAAAATCCTGTTCAGCCCCGGCTGGCCGGACAGAACATGGTCGGCGCACAGGCCCACCACCACGCAGGAGCCGCGTCCCGCCAGTGAGCGGACGGCCCCTTCGTCGGCCTCCGCGTCGCCGCAGGGGATCTCCAGCCGGGCGGCCAGCCGCCGACCGATCTCCAAACCGCCGCTGCCATAGGTGTGCCCAATGGTAATCAGCATAGTATACCCCCTTTCCCACTGTTTGTTAAAAGAATAACAAATAAGCCTTAACAGGACATAGATAGAACCTTAATATTTGTTAAGGTATACACAAAAAATACGCCCCCGCACGGTGCGGGGGCGTATTGGAGTTTAGGTATCCTCCTCCGGCGGCGTGATGGTGGGGAAACGGAGGAGCATGGTGGTGCCCCGGCCTGGGGCGGTGTCGATGGTGATGGTCCCCTTGTGCTCCTCCATTACCTGCCGGACGATGGCCAGTCCCAGGCCGGTGCCCTTGCCACGCTCCTTGGTGGTAAAGAAGGGCTCAAAGATGTGGGGGAGCACCTCCGGCGAAATGCCGGAGCCGGTGTCGGAGACCTGGAAGCAGAGAAACTCCCCCTCCGGCCGGGTGGCCACGGTGAGGGTTCCGCCGCCGGGCTCCATGGCGTGGTAGGCATTGAGGATCAGGTTGAGCAGCATCTGGGAGAGCTGGATCTCGTTGCCCCGGAGCCACAGGTGGCGGCAGGCGAGATCGGTGCGCACCTCCACATGGGGCGGCCGGGCGGGGGAGGCTACGGCGAGCACCTTGCGTACCAGCTCATCGGGGGATACATACTGGAAGGTGAGAGAGGTGTTTTTGCGGGACAGGTCGGACAGCCGGGCGATGATCTCCTTGGCCTTGCGGGAGGAGTTGTAGATCTCCAGCACGTTATCATACAGCTCCTCGGCATCAGAGGGCAGTTGCTCCAGCACCAGAATGGAGTAGCCCATGATGGGGGTGAGCAGATTATTAAACTCGTGGGCGATACTGGAGGTGAGTGTGCCGATGGTCTGGAGCCGGTCATGGTGGGCCAGCTCCTGATTCTTGCGGTTGAGGGCCTCCATGGCGGCGTTCTTTTCCTGGAGCAGGGCCAGCTCCCGCTGGGCGCGCTCGTTGCGCCGCCCGGAGCGAAGGTTGAGACCCGCCAGCAAAAGCACTCCGGCGATCACCAGTCCGCCGCCGGTGGTGAGCAGAAGGGCGGAGCGGCGGATGGGCCGCGATACTTGGTCGAAGTCTTCGGAAACGCCTACGGCGAAGATGCCGTTGTTTCCTGCGGCGGGGATCACCGCCATGCGGGCGGTGTAGCCCTCCGCCTCATAGAAGCAGGCTCCCTCCTGGCCCTCCCTCTGGCACTGGAGCAGAAAGCCCAGGCCAGGCTCCCCGGCGAGACCGTCCGCCGCCAGCTCCACACGTATCTCCTGACCGGTCTGGCGGAGCAGGACCTGGCCGCCCGCGTCCAGAAGGAGGATTTGATCCCGGGGAGAGGTGGTGAGGCCGCCGGCCACCTGCCGGTAAAAGAGAGAGAGGTCCACCAGCGCGGCGTACCACAGCCCCCGCTCCCCCTCCAGTTGGAAGGAGAGATAGACGGTGCCGTTCTCCGCCACGCAGGGGCGGACACGGTCCCGCCCGTCCAGGCTGCCCCCGACGGGAAACGTATAGCCGGTACGTCCAGAGGCGGAGAGCAGCACCCGCCCGTCCTGGAGACAGAGAAAGTCGGTGATAAGGGCCTCACGGATAAGAGGGTTGTTCTGGAGCAATTGAAGGAGCTCCTCCGGCTGCCCGGCGAGGCAATCGGCCTCCGCATCGGTAAAGTTCTCCAGCCGGATGAGGTAGTCCAGCTCCCCGATAAATTGCTCCAGGGCGCCCGAAACGCTGCGGTCCACCGAACGGGCCAGTCCGTAGAGCTGGCTGTCCGACTGCTCCAGCAGGAGGGTGTCGTAGCGGCCGAAGCTCTGTACGGCCAGGGCCAGGCCGCCAACGGTGAGGAAAAGAACCAGGATCATCAGAAGAAGAACAGGAGGCCGGCGCTTTTTTTGCCCCTCCATACCACACACCCCCTTGTCAAATTCCGGCAGATTCTTTATACTGAAATCATACTGGATTTCAAACCGGCTGTAAAGGGGGAGAAGCACAGTGGCGGATACGGTGCTGATTGTGGACGACGATGAAGCCGTCCTCACCATGCTCTATAAGGTCATCCGGAGCAACGGAATCGAGGCGGACACGGTGGCTTCCGGAGAGGAGGCCCTGGAGCGGACGGCGCAGCGGACGTACGACCTGATCCTGCTGGACGTGAATCTAATGGGGATGGACGGTTTTCAGGTGGTACAGACCCTCCGGCAGCGGGGCGTCCGGACCCCCATCATCATCGTCAGCGGACGCAAGGAGGACTATGATACTCTGTATGGCCTGGACATCGGGGCAGACGACTATGTGACCAAACCCTTCAACCCCGTCACTCTGGGGGCGAAGGTAAAGGCCCTTATCCGCCGTAGCCGCAACGGCCTGCCTGGGGCGGACAGCCTCATCACCGCCGGACCCTTCACCTACAACACCAGCACCCTGCGCTTTTATAAAAACGGGGTGGAAATTCTCCTCTCCGCAAAGGAGAACGCGATGATGAAGCTGTTTATCGACAATGTCAACCGCATTTTCTCCAAGGATATGCTCTACGATCTGCTCTGGGGAGAGGCCATCATCGACGAGAACGCCATCATGGTCTATGTCAACCGCCTGCGGGCCAAGATTGAGGAGGACCCCGCCCGCCCCGCCTACATCCAGACGGTGCGGGGGCTGGGCTACCGCTTTGTGGTATAAAGAACCGTCTGCGGCTTGACAAATTCCGGCGAAAACGCTAGTCTATAGGTACAAATGTATACTGTTCCGAGTCCGTCCGCCTACGGGGTGACCTAGGGCTGGCGGACCGATGGCCCCGGCTGGGGCCGCAGGGTGCCGCGGGAAACGGCGGTGCCTTCCGTGTTTGAAAAGGAACGACAGTCCGCGGCGGCCCTCTGCACAGGGACCGCCCTGCGTTGCCGTATCCTTTTTTAGGATGCGGCGTTTTGTTTTGCCCCAATAAAGAGGAGATGCTGTGTGATGCACATTTTTTTGACCGGCCCGCTCCAGAGCGGAAAGTCCACCGCCATCGCCCGCTATCTGGTGGGGCGGCCGGAGGCCCCCGGCGGGTTCCGTACCCACTGGGATCGGGCGGGCGGCCGGCTGACGCTGGAGCTGCTGGAGACGGGGGAGACCCTGAGCGTTGCCACGATGGAGCCCCATGGCGTGAGGGCCGACCGGGCCGCCTTCGACGCGGCGGGGGAGCGGCTGCTGTCCGCCCCGGCGGGGCGGCGCTCCCTGCTGCTGATGGACGAGCTGGGCTTTCTGGAGCGGTGCTCTCCGGTGTTCCAGCGGGCGGTCTTTACCCTGCTGGACGGCCCCACGCCGGTGCTGGGGGTGCTGCGCCGCCACGCAAAAAGCCCCTTCTGGGGCCCTGTTTCCCGCCGGGCGGATGTCCGGCTGCTCCCGCTGACGGTAGAGAACCGGGCGGAGATCCCCACTGAGCTGGCCCGTCTGCTGGGCTGAGGTGAGAGAGGAGGCGCAAGTCCTTGTCCAAGACAGAACACACCGGCGGCCGGGTGCTGCTGGCATTGGGCGTACTGCTGGCGGCGCTGTTCATCCTCTCCTTCCGCCTGGGGCGGTATGGGGTGGACGCCGGCACCACCTGCCGGATTCTGCTCTCCCACCTCCTCCCCCTGGAGCAGACGTGGACGGGCAACGAGTACACCGCCGTCCTGAACATCCGTCTGCCCCGCATCGTTCTGGCCTGCCTGGTGGGGTGCTGCCTGTCCAGCGCCGGGGCGGCCTACCAGGGGGTGTTTCAGAACCCCATGGCCTCCCCGGACGTGCTGGGGGCCTCCTCCGGCGCGTCCTTCGGGGCAGCGCTGGCCATTCTGGCGGGCCTGGGCAACCAGGGCACCACCCTGTCCGCCTTTTTCTGGTCCCTGGCCACGGTGGTGCTGGTCTACCTGGTGGGACAGCGGGCGCCGGGAGACCGGGTGCTCAACCTGGTGCTGGCGGGCATGGTGATCAGCTCTCTGTTCACCGCGGCCACCTCCTACCTCAAGCTGGTGGCCGACCCCACCAACCAGCTCCCGGAGATCACCTACTGGCTCATGGGCAGCCTGTCGGGCACCCGGCTGGCCGATGTGGCCCGGATCCTGCCCGCCATGGCCGCCGGGCTGCTCCCCCTGTTCCTCCTGCGGTGGAAGCTCAACCTGCTCACCCTGGGGGACGATGAGGCCAGGGCCATGGGAGTGAACGCCCCCCGGCTGCGCTTTCTGACGGTGGTGTGCGCCACGCTGGTCACCGCCGCCTCCATCGCGGTCAGCGGCATGATCGGCTGGGTGGGACTGGTGGTGCCCCACCTGTGCCGCAAGCTGGTGGGGAGCAACTTCAAGGTGCTGCTGCCCTGCTCCATGCTGGCGGGGGCGGCCTTCCTGCTGCTGGTGGACAACCTCTCCCGCAATCTGCTGGCCACCGAGATCCCCATCGGCATCCTCACCGCCTTCACGGGCGCGCCCTTCTTCCTCTATCTGATGCTGCGGAAAGGGGGTGCCCGGTGATGCTGGAGGTGGAACACCTGTGCTTCTCCTACGGAAAGCGGGAGGTACTGCGGGGGGTGGACCTGCGGGCGGAGCCGGGGGAGCTGGTCTTTGTCCTGGGGGCCAACGGGGCGGGAAAGACCACCCTGTTCCGCTGCATCCTGGGCCTGCTGCCCGGCTACCAGGGGTGCGTCCGGGTGGACGGCTGCGACGTGTCATCCCTGGCGCCCCGCGCCCTGGCCAAAAAAATCGCCTATATTCCCCAGACCAGCCATATGATCTTTCCCTACACGGCGCTGGAGCTGGTGCTCATGGGCACCAACCACCGGCTGGGCCTTTTCTCCGCGCCGGGCCGCCGGGAGCGGGCCATCGCCATGGAGGCCCTGGAGGAGCTGGGGATCGCGGACTACGCCCACCGGAGCTTCGCGGAGCTGTCCGGTGGAGAGCAGCAGCTTGTACTGGCGGCCCGGGCTCTGGCCCAGCAGGCCCGGCTGCTGCTGATGGACGAGCCCACCTCCGCCCTGGACTTCGGCAACCAGGTGCGGGTGCTGGAGCGGGTGTCCGCCCTGACCCTGCGGGGGTACACCGTCCTGCTCTCCTGTCACAACCCACAGCATGCCATGCTCTACGCCCAGCGGGTGGTGGCCCTCCACGACGGCCGGGTGGCCGCCGACGGCCCCCCTGACCAGGCCTTGGACGAGGCGCTGATGCGGAAGCTCTACGGCGTGCCCGCCCGCTTTGTCCGCACCGGCGACGGGGTACTCATCGCCCCGGTGCGCAAGTCCATTGTCCTGTGGACCCCCGACATGGTGCGCTTCATGGCCGACGCCATCCGGGTCAACGGGAGCTGTGCGGCCATGGCCGCAGCCCTGTCTCAGGTGCTCCCCCCGGGGGCGCGGGTGTGCGACGCGGGGTGCGGGCTCGGCGGGTTGAGTCTGGCGCTGGCCCCCTACTGCCGCGCGGTGGTGGCGGCCGATCTGTCCGCCGAGGCCATCCGCCATCTGGAGGCACAGCCCCTGCCTCCCAACGTGGAGCCCCGGCGGTGCGATGTGCTGGCCGACACACCGGACGAGCCCTACGACGCTATGGTGTTCTGCTTCTTCGGCCGCACGGATGAGATCCTCTCCGCCGCCCGGCGGCAGTGTACCGGCACGGTGGCGGTGCTCAAACGCTGCGGCCGGGATCACCGCTTTTCCAGGGGGAAGGACCACCCCCGGCAGGGCTTTGAGGAGCTGTGCCGGGAGCTGGAGGAGAAGGGCATCCCCTACCAGAGCCGGGTTTTAGAGCTGGATATGGGCCAGCCCTTCCGCTCCCTGGAGGACGCGGCGGTCTTTTTCCGCACACACAGCCGGGACGATCCGGCGGAGCTGACCCCCGAGGCCCTGCAAAGCCGCCTTCAGCGGCGGGACGACCCGGAATTTCCGTGGTATTTCCCGGTAAACGAGCCCATCGGCCTGCTCTGGTTCCAGGCCTGCGAGATACCAGATAAAGAAAAGGAGAGATGATACCATGAAAAAGCTGCTCTGTACCCTCCTGGCCCTCAGTATGCTCCTGGGGCTGGCCGCCTGCGGCGGCCCCGCGCCCACGGAGGGCCCCTCCGCAGACCCCGCGCCGGCGGTGTCCACCCCCGCCCAGCCCGAGGACGGCTCCGCCTCCTTCACCGACTCCGTGGGCCGCACCGTGGAGGTGCCCGCGGAGATCACCAGCGTGGCGGTCTCCGGCCCCCTGGCCCAGATGGTGATCTTCGCCCTGTGCCCCGACAAGCTGGTAGGCATTGCCGACGAGTGGGACGCGAGCGCTGAGCAGTACCTGGCCACCGAGTACTACAATCTGCCCCTGCTGGGCCAGCTCTACGGCGGCAAGGGCGAGCTGAATCTGGAGACCCTCTTGGGCTCCGGCGCCCAGGTGGTCATCGACGTGGGCGAGCCCAAGGACACCATCGTGGAGGATCTGGATGCCCTCCAGGAGCAGACCGGCATCCCCTTCGTCCACGTGTCCGCTACCATTGAGACCATGGGCGACGCCTATCGGAAGCTGGGCGAGCTGCTGGGCATGGAGGAGGCGGCCGAGACGCTGGCCGCCTACTGCGACGAGACCTACGCCATGGTCAAGGACGTGGCGGAGCACGTGGAGAAGGCGAACCTGCTCTACATCACCGGCGACGCCGGCCTCAACGTCATCGCCCAGGGGTCTTACCACGCCGAGATCATCGACCTGCTGTCCAACAACCTGGCGGTGGTGGACTCCCCCTCCTCCAAGGGTACCGGAAACGAGGTGGACATGGAACAGCTCATGCTGTGGAATTCCGACGTAATCCTCTTCGCTCCCGACAGCGTTTATGCCTCCGTGGGGGATGATCCGCTGTGGCAGAGCCTCACCGCCATCCAGAACGGCAGCTACTATGAGGCCCCCATGGGCCCCTACAACTGGATGGGCTTTCCGCCCTCCGTCCAGCGGTATCTGGGTATGCTGTGGATGGCAAAGCTCCTCTACCCCGACGCGGCGGACTACGACCTCCAGGCCGAGGTGACCGAATACTTCGACCTCTTCTACCACTGCGCGCTCACCGGCGAGCAGTACGGGGCCCTGATGGCCAACTCGATCGGGAAGCAATAAAATCACACATCCCGGCCCCTTTTTGGGGGCCGGGATGCTTGCATAGGGCGGTGGATTACGCGTACAATAGGGAAAAAGGAGGGGAGCACATGAAAATTGCCATTGTGACCGGGGCCTCCTCCGGCCTGGGGATGGCCTTTGTCCGGCGGCTGGACGCGCTGGGCGGGCTGGATGAGATTTGGGGTGTGGCCCGCCGGGGGGAGCGGATGGAGGCGCTGGCGGCGGAGCTGCGCACCCCGATGCGGCCTCTGGCCCTGGATCTGACCCGATTGGAGAGCGTGGAGACCCTGCGGGTTCTCATGAGAGAGGAGGAGCCGGAGGTGGCGGTGCTGGTCAACGCCGCCGGGTTCGGCAAATTCGGCACCTGCGCCGAACTCACCCTCCAGGAGACCTGCGGCATGATCGACCTGAACTGCCGGGCTGCCGCCGCACTCACTGCCGCCGTGCTCCCCTACATGGGGCGGGGAAGCCGGGTGCTGGAGATCTGCTCCTCCGCCGCCTTTCAGCCCCTGCCCGGCTTCAATGTCTACGCCGCCACCAAGGCATTTCTGCTCCGGTACAGCCGCGCCCTGCGCTGGGAGGCGGCGCCGCGGGGCATCCGGGTGACGGCGGTGTGCCCAGGGTGGATCAGGACCGATTTCATGGACGTGGCCAGAGATACAAAAAACGGGCGCACCGTACGGAGCTTTCCCTTCGCCCAGCGGCCGGAGACCGTGGCCCGGCGGGCCCTGCGGAACAGCCGCCTGCTGGCCGTCACTACCTGCGGCCTGCCCGCCCTGGTCCAGCGTGTGGCCAGCAAGTTCCTGCCCCACTGCTTCATCATGGCCTGCTGGGAGGGCCTGCGAAGGGCATGATACAAAGCGCCCGGAACCAAACGGCTCCGGGCGCTGCGTTTATTTACGCGGCAGGGAGTTCAGGTAGTCGCCGACACCCCGTGCCACGCCCTCCATCAGCTTCTGCTGATAGGTCTCGTCGCACAGGCGGGTGAGTTCCTCTACGTTGGTCATAAAGCCGGTCTCCACCAGTACGGCGGCCATGTTGGTCTCCCGCAGGACCACGAAGTTGGCCGAGGCGATACCGCGGTCTACCGCGCCGCTGGCCGCGCAGGCGGCGTCCTGCACGGCCTGGGCAAAGGCCTTGCTCCGGCTGCTGGTGGGGTAGTAATAGGTATAGAGCCCCTGGAAGGTGGGGACGGTGGGGGCGGAGTTGCAGTGAATGCTCACGAACAGGTCGGCGTTGACCCGGTTGGCCAGCTCGGAGCGCTCGTACAGGTCTCCGGCGGTCTCCCCGTCCCGGGTGAGCACCACGTTATAGCCTTCATTCAGAAGGATGTCCCGCAGCTTGTAGACCATGGACAGGGTGAGATCCTTCTCATAGATGTCCACCCCGTTGGCATCCGGATATACCGCGCCCAGCGTTTTCCCGTCGTGGCCGGCATCCAGTACGACGGTGTACTTGTTGGGGTCAATGGGGGGCAGCTCGGGGGAGACGGAGGGAGTGGCGGTAATGCGCACGCCGCTGCTGCCCGCCTCCACGGTGATGTTTTTGGCGTAGCTGGCACCGCCCTTGAGGTCCAGCACCACCCGCAGGGTGTGGGGATAGCCATACCCCAAGTCGTCCCCGTGCTGGTTGTAACGCACCGAGGAGAACACATCGCTGTCCACCGGCAGGGCGGCCTCACCCTCCAGAGCGCCGGAAAACACCGCGCCCAGGAGGTCCACCGCTACCCGGTCTCCCAGATCCACCACCCGGTATTCCGGTATATGGTCGGTGGCGATGGTCACAACGTGGGAAGAGGCGTCCACCGAGATGCCGGTGACATACCCCTTGTCTCCGGCGGCGGGCGTGTCGGGCGTGGGCTCGGGGGTCGGCGTCGGTGTTGGCGTGGGCTCCGGCTCCGGGGTGCCGGGGGAGGTGAGGATAGCGGTAAAGGTATCGTTGTCCCAGTCCACGGTGGCGCCCAACTGCTCCGAGACAAAGCGCAGGGGGACCATGGTGCTCTCCCGGCCCTCCCACTTAACCACGCCAGCGGGCACGCCACCGGGCAGCTCCATGGCCTGGCCATTGACCAGTGCGGTGGCCGAGCCCAGGGTGAGTACGATGGTGCTCTCCTCCCGCAGGAGGATGACCTGACGGGTTTCCGGCACCCAGGTTACCGAGGCGCCCAGCCGTTCTGCGATCAGGCGGACGGGTACCAGCGTGCGGCCGTTCTGTCCCACCGGGTACTGCACCAGGGCGGGTACATCGTCCGGTGTTAGAGGCGAGCCGTCCAGCGTCAGGCTGACCCGGTCGGTCTGGGTCAGTTCACCATAACGCTGGGTGGTCTCGTCGTAGAAGTAGACGGAGAGGGTCCCCGCGGGACCGGCCGCCCAGGCGGACAGCAGCCCCGCCAGCAGGGCGAGGGTGAGCAGGAAGGAAACGGCTTTTTTCATGGCAGAACTCCTCGGCGATAGATGCTAATATTCTACCTTATTCCACAGGTGCCGTCAAGAAAGGACCGCAAAAAAGGTTGACATAAATTTATGGCAAGCACTTTGACACGCTACTGTAAATGTGGGCAAATCCCTTGCGTTTTGCGGCAAAACTTGTTATGATAAACATTAAATACAAAGCAACGGAGGGAATACCCATGCTGAAGATCACCTGTGAGGGCGTGTACTACAAGAACGGGGGCTTTGTCCCGGCCAAGGACGGCCCTGCGGCCGGCTTACCCGCGCCGGAAAAGGCGAGGGAGGGCACCATGGCCCACGCGATTCTGAAGGCCCACAATACCGGAGACAATATGGAGGAGCTGGCCATCCGCTTCGACGCCATGGCCTCCCACGACATCACCTATGTGGGCATCATCCAGCAGGCCCGGGCCTCCGGCATGAAGGAATTTCCCATTCCCTATGCCCTGACCAACTGCCACAACAGCCTGTGCGCCGTGGGCGGCACCATCAACGAGGACGACCATGTGTTCGGCCTGTCCGCCGCCAAAAAGTACGGCGGCGAGTTTGTGCCCGCCCATCAGGCCGTCATCCACTCCTATATGCGCGAGCGCTACGCCGGCTGCGGCAAGATGCTGCTGGGCAGCGACTCCCA
>ERZ827440.3337-NODE-3337-length-12243-cov-10.136117_pt1 | contig 12243 bp, 11 predicted proteins | sample MGYA00519774_ERZ827440 | MGnify/ENA primary metagenome ERZ827440 (study PRJEB31778, sample SAMEA3449302) | human gut metagenome | biome: human gut; feature: human-associated habitat; material: faeces | place: United Kingdom | collected 2010/2012 ... | reverse complement strand
TTTTGCCTGCGTATCTGGATGCGCTCCTGCGCGAGATCGCGCATACCGGCGCGCTGTTAAAGGACTCGGGCTTCCACATCCGCACGCTCTACATGGGCGGCGGCACGCCAACAACGCTTTCGAGCGCGCAAATGGCGCGGCTGCTGGAGGCGGTCAACCGGAATTTTGACCTGTCCCGCTGTCTGGAATTTACCGTCGAAGGCGGAAGACCGGACACGCTGGATCCCCAAAAGCTTCGCGTCATCAAAGACGGCGGCGCGACGCGCATTTCCATCAACCCGCAGACCATGTCCGACAAGGTGCTGGAGGCTGTGGGCCGCAGGCACACGGCGCGGCAGACCGTCGAGGCGTATGAACAGGCCGTTAAGGCCGGGTTTGACGATATCAATATGGACCTGATTGCGGGACTGCCTGCGGATGATGCGGCGGGCTTTGCCGATTCCATCCGGCAGGTGCTGGACTTGAACCCCAGCAATATTACGGTGCACACGCTGGCTCTGAAAAAGGGCGCGGCGCTGTTCGGCTCGCGCATGGAGCTTCCGCCGCAGGAGGCGGTCGCCGCCATGCTCGCGGGCGCGGAGGATGCGCTGCGGCAGAACGGCTATGAACCGTATTATCTTTACCGGCAGAAATATATGTCCGGCAGCTTTGAAAACGTCGGCTGGACGCGCCCCGGCGGCGAGGGCCTTTACAACATCTACATCATGGAGGAGCTGCACTCCATTCTCTCCCTCGGCGCGGGCGGCTCGACCAAGATGGTCGGCGGCGGGCTGATCCGCCGCGCCTTCAACGCCAAATATCCCCGCGAATACATTGACCTCGCGGAGAAGCGCAGCGCCAACCTTGCCGCCTTTGCCGATTTTTATCAAAAGGAAGGAGACACACCATGATCTACACCGCTCATCCCTCCCGTCCCACCGCGGACGACGCCGCGCCGCACTTCACCTACGCCGACTACCGCGAGAGCGCGCAGGCGCTCTCCTCCCTTGCCCACGGCTTTCAGCCCGAGGCGCTGCTGATCCTCGGCAGCGGGCTCGGCTTCCTCGGCGACGCCGTGGAAGACCCGATCTTCGTCGATTACGGCAGCATCCCTCACTTCCGCCCCTCCACCGCCCCCGGCCATAAGGGGCGCTTCGTGTTCGGCACGCTCCGCGGCAGACGCGTCGCGGTCATGCAGGGCCGGATGCACTGCTACGAGGGCTACACCATGGCCGAGGCGGCTTACGCCGTGCGCGTCGTGCGCCTGCTCGGCGCAAAGACGCTCTTCGTCACCAACGCCGCCGGCTGCGTCAACACCGACTGGAACGTGGGCGAGCTGATGCTCCTCTCCGATCACATCAAGCTCTTCGACTTCGGTCCCCTCCGCGGCCCCAACCTTGAGGAGTTCGGCACCCGCTTTCCCGATATGTCCTCCGTCTACACCCCGCGCCTGCGCGTCCTCGCCCATGAAGCGGCAAAGGCGCACAACATTCCTCTGCGTGAGGGCGTTTATATGTATTTCCCCGGCCCGCAGTTTGAAACGCCCGCCGAGGTCCGCGCCGCGCGCGTGCTCGGCGCCGACGCGGTCGGTATGTCCACCGTGCCCGAGACCATCGTCGCCGCCCACTGCGGCATGGAGGTCATGGGCGTGACGCTGCTCGCCAACATGGCGGCGGGCGTCCTCCCGCAGCCGCTCTCCGGCGCGGAAGTCAACGAGGCCGCCGAGGCGGCGGCCCCCGTGTTTTCGGAATTTCTTCTGTCCTGTCTGGAATCTCTCTGATCGGGAAAGGGCCTTTCTATGGCTACTGAAAAAAAGCAATCCTTCCTCGGCGGTGCCGCCGTGCTCGCGTTCGGCATCGTCGCGGTCAAGATCATCGGCGCGGTCTTCAAGATCCCGCTGCGCAACATCCTCGGCGAGGGCGGCAGCGCAGACTTCTCCAACGCCTATAATATCTACGCCACGCTCCTGACCGTCTCGACCGCGGGTCTTCCCGTCGCGCTCTCCAAGCTCGTGAGCGAGTCCTACGCCCTCGGCCGCACCCGGCAGGCGCACCGCACCTTCCGCGTTTCGCTCTCGGTCTTTCTCGTGCTGGGCGTCGCCTCGTTCGCGCTCATGTGGTGGGGCAGCGACCTGCTCGCGGGCTTTCTGAACAATCCCCGCGCCGCCTACGGCATCCGCGCTCTCGCGCCCGCCGTCGTGTGCGTGGGCTGCCTGTCCGCCTTCCGCGGCTACGCGCAGGGCCGGCAGTACATGACGCCCACCGCTGTCTCGCAGATCATCGAGGCCCTCTGCAAGCTCATGCTCGGTCTCGCGCTCTCGATGTGGCTTCTGCACATCGGTCAGCCGGACTACATCGCCGCCGCAGGCGCCATTGCCGGCGTCACCGCCGGCACCATCCTCTCGCTCGTCTACATGGCGATCGACTACCTGCGCCACCGCCCCGCGCTGCGCCGCGGCGAGTCCTGCGCGCCGGACCGCGCGATCCTTCGCCGGCTCCTCGCCCTCGCCATTCCCATCACCCTCTCGTCCTCGATGGTCTCGCTTATCACGCTCATCGACACCAAGCTCGTGCAGGGCAGACTGCAGGACGCCCTCGGCTACACGCTCGACCAGATGCGCGCCGCCTACGGCAACTACTCCGCCTGCATGGACCTTTATAATCTGCCCTCCTCGCTCATGGTCGCGCTCACCGCCTCGGTCATCCCCGCCGTCTCCGCCGCCGTCACGCAGCGCGACCGCCGGCAGTCCGCCCGCATCGTGCGCTCGTCCCTGCGCGTCACGGCGCTGCTCGCCTTCCCGATGGGCCTCGGACTCTGGGCGCTGAGCGATCCGCTCTTCCGCCTTTTCTACCGCAGCTACAACGCCGAGCTCGGCGGCTCGCTGCTCGCGGTGCTCGGCATCGCCAGCATCTTCGTCTGCCTCATGCTCATCACCAATTCGATCCTGCAAGCGTACGGCCGCGTCAGCGTTCCCATCGTCACCATGCTCATCGGCGGCGGCGTGAAGATCGTCCTGAACTACAACCTCGTCGCCCTTCCCTCCGTCAATATCCACGGCGCGCCCATCGGCACGCTCGTGTGCTTCGCGCTCACTGCGCTTTTGAACCTCATCGCCGTCGCGCGCATCGCCCCCTTCCGGCTCAACTATCCCGGCTATTTCCTGCGCCCGCTCTTCGCCTCGCTCGTCATGGCGTTCGCCGCCCGCGGCGTCTACGCCCTCGCCGCGCACTTCCTTATCCCCTCCGTCGAGGAGGCCGGCCGCCTCACGCTTCTCTTGTGCGTGGGCCTTGCCATCGGCGTCGCTGTGGTGATCTACGGTGTGCTCGTGCTCGCCCTGCATTGCATCCGCCGCAGCGACCTCGAGCTGCTGCCCAAGGGCGACAAGCTCGCCAGACTTCTCCACATTTCTTAAAAAAGCCCGAAACCCCTTGAAAAATCACAGAAAAATCTTGCAATAGGACATAAGATATGGTAAATTTTGAAAGGAAAGAGACATACTCCCTACAGGACCTCATCGAGATCCTGCGTATCCTGCGCGCACCGGGCGGCTGCCCATGGGATCGCGCGCAGACCCATCTTTCCGACCGCCGCAATTTTTTAGAGGAGGCCTACGAGGCCGCCGAGGCGTTCGACCGCGACGATCCCGCCCTCATGTGCGAGGAGCTGGGCGATATGCTCATGCAGGTCCTCTTCAACATCCACATTGAGGAGGATGCGGGCCGCTTCACCACCGACGATGTGACCGATCACATCTGCAAAAAGCTCATCTTCCGCCACCCCCATGTTTTCGGAACCGCTGCCGCTGACACCAGCGAGGAGGTCCTCGTGAACTGGGAGGCGCTCAAGCGGCAGGAAAAGGGCCAGCAGACCACCGCCGACGCGATGGACGCCGTCGCCCGCTCGCTGCCCGCCCTCTGGCGCGCGGACAAGCTCCAGAGCAAGGCCGCCAGGGCCGGCTTTGAATTTGCCGACGTCTCCGGCGCGCTGGACAAGCTCGACGAGGAAACGCGCGAGCTGCGCGAGGCCGTCGAGCGCGGCACGAACTTCTCCGAGGAGCTCGGCGACGTGCTCTTTGCCGCCGTCAAGGCCGGCCGCTTTCTGAACGTCGACCCCGAGGACGCGCTGAACGCCACCTGCGAGAAATTCATCGCCCGCTTCCGCCGCGTGGAGGAGGCCTGCGCCGCGCGCGGCGCGGAGATGTCCTCGCTCCCGCTCGACGAGCTCACCCGCCTCTGGAACGAGGCCAAGCACCCCACGGAATGAAAAACGCCTTGTCGTTTTTTGTTTATACCCCCCGCCGCGGACCGTTCGCGGCAATACAACTACAAACAGGAGGCTATTTACCATGAATAAGACCGAACTCATTGCTGCTGCCGCTGAAAAGGCCGGCGTTTCCAAGAAGGAAGCCGAAGCCGTCGTCACCGCCGCTTTCGACGCCATCGCCGCATCCCTCAAGGAAGGCGAGAAAGTCCAGCTCGTCGGCTTTGGCTCTTTTGAGGTCAAGACCCGCGCCGAGCGCATCGGCCGCAACCCCGCCACCGGCGCCGAGATCAAGATCGCCGCTTCCAAGGTCCCGACCTTCAAGGCCGGCAAGGCGCTCAAGGACATCGTTGGCTGACACACCTTCAAAGGAGCGGGTCACCCCGCTCCTTTGCTTTTTGCCGCAGGCATTTCCGCGAAAGGAGCATTTCCCCATGCGTCTCGATAAATACCTCAAGGTCTCGCGCCTCATCAAGCGCCGCACCGTGGCGAACGAGGCCTGCGACCTCGGCCGCATCACGGTCAACGACCGCGTCGCCCGCGCGTCCTACGACGTCAAGGTCGGTGACCGCATCGCCATCCACTTCGGCGAGCGCACCCTCGCGGTCGAGGTCCTCTCCGTGGCGGACAACGTCGGCAAGGCGGACGCCGCCGCGCTCTACCGCGAGCTGCCGAACAATTGACGCAAAGCAGGCATAACCCGGACACGCCTCCCATACACTCTGGTGTATGGGAGATCATTTTTTCAGGAGGTTCCGCTATGCCTTACGATACCCTTCCCCCCGCTGCCGCCCACCGCGTCGAGCTCGACGGGCGCGAGCGCCTGATCGTCTCCGGCGTGGACGACGTCGACCGCTTCGACGAAAACGAGATCGTCATGACCACCTCCGCCGGCACGCTCATCGTCACGGGCGAGAGCCTGCACATCGGCAAGCTCAGCCTGGACGGCGGCGAGCTCCACGTCGACGGCCGCATCGACTCGCTCCTCTACGAGGACGCCGACCGCCCCTCCGGCGGGCTGCTCAGCCGCCTGTTCGGAGGCTGAGCCATGGGCATCGAGATCGGCGCACAGCTCGACGCCCTCTGGCGCTCCCTTTTTCTCGGCGCGGCATTCGCCCTGCTCTATGACGGCCTGCGCGCGCTCCGCCTGCGCCGCCGCACCCGCCGCGCCCTGACGGACCTGCTCGACGCGCTCTACTGTCTCTTCCTCGCCGCCGCCCTTCTCGCCTTCACGCTGCGCATCGGCCAGGGCGAGCTGCGGCTCTATATGCTCGCCTTCATCGCCCTCGGCGCGTACCTGAGCTTCGCGCTCCTCTCGCCGCTCCTCCGCCCGCTTTGGGACTTCTGGGCCGACTGTCTCTTTGCCTTCGCCCGTCTTCTGCGCGCGCCGCTTCTGCTGGTAAAAAAATATTATGGTAAACTGCACAAATTTGCCAAAAAGCTCTTTCTTTTTTCGCGCCGCACCCTTATAATAGAAAATTACAAACGGTCGGCGCGGCGTTCCCGCCGCGCCGCGGAACGAAGGGGAGGTGTGCAGTATGGCAGAGGAAAAGACCGCGCGCAAAAAGCAGGGCGGCGGGACGCTCCCGAAGCTGCTGCTTCTCGCTCTGCTGCTTCTCATCGGCGCGCACCTTCTGAACCTCCGGCAGGAGATCAGCCGCGCTGAGGCCGAAAAGCAGACCCTTTCCGCGCAGCTCGAGCAGCAGCAGCGCGAGAACGATTCCCTCTCCTCCGCGCTCGAAAAGGCCGACGATCCCGAGTACCTGCAGGAGCTTGCCCGCGAGCAGCTCGACATGGTCTCCCCCGGTGAAAAGGTCTTTTACGACGTCAGCAACTAAAGCTCCCGAAGGGGCGGCGCGAGTGCGCCACCCCTTCTTCTTTTTCCCGTATCCGGTTGCACAGAAAACGGCGGCGATGCGCCGCCGTTTTCGTTTTTTTAACGTTTTTTTAACGTTGCCTCCTTCCCTTCTTGCCCCTCCATTTTCCGCGTGCTATAGTAAATGCAGAATTTTAGGGCAGCACCGCACAATGAGAGCCGCGGCGCTTTGCGCAAACCGCTTTTGCTCCATGCTGCGGTATTGCCCGGGGGGAATGTGTATGTTTTCTGCCTTTTTCCGCGATCTTCGCACCGAATTTGCCGGCTATAACGCCGACAAGCTCCTCAAGGACGTCATGGCGGGCCTGACCGTCTGCGCCGTGGCGCTGCCGCTCGCGCTGGCGTTCGGCGTCAGCTCCGGCGCGTCCGCCGCCGCGGGACTCGTCACCGCCATCCTCGCGGGCATCGTCATCGCCATTCTCGGCGGTGCGTCCTATCAGGTCTCCGGCCCCACCGGCGCGATGAGCGCCGTGCTCATCGGCATCGTCGCGCAGTACGGGCTGCAGGGCGTCTTCTTCGCCTGCTTTGCCGCCGGCGTACTGCTGCTCGCCGCGGGACTTTTGAAGCTCGGCCGCCTCATCGGCTTCATCCCGATGCCCGTCATCATGGGCTTCACCTCCGGCATCGCCATCATCATCGCGCTCGGGCAGGTCGATAACTTCTTCGGCACCGTCTCAGAGGGCAGCTCCAACCTCGAAAAGCTCGCCTCCTACGCCCGCCTCGGCTTCCACCCGAACCTCCAGACCGTCCTCATCGGCGCGCTGGTCGTCGCCGTCATGCTCGTCTGGCCGAAGAAATGGGGCGCGAAGATCCCCGGCTCGCTCATCGGCATCATTGCCGCCACCGCCCTCGCCGCCGTGCTGGGCCTGGACGAGCTTGCCGTTGTCGGCGACATTCCCCGCACGCTTCTCCTCTCCGACCGCCTGCACCTCGGCAGTCTGAGCCTCGATATGCTCTCGGACCTCATCTCCCCTGTCGTCACCATCGCCGCCCTCGGCATGATCGAGAGCCTGCTGTGCGGCGCGTCCGCCGCCCGCATGAAGAGCGAGCCCTTCCACGCCGACCAGGAGCTCATCGCGCAGGGCGTCGGCAACATCCTCCTGCCCTTCTTCGGCGGCGTGCCCGCCACCGCAGCCATCGCCCGCACGAGCGTCGCCATCAAATCCGGTCAGCAGACGCGCCTGACGAGCGTGTTCCACTCCGTCTTTCTGCTCGCCTCCATGTTTCTGCTCGGCGGCGTCATGGCGCGCCTGCCGCTCTCCGCGCTCGCGGGCGTCCTGATGGTCACCGCCTGGCGCATGAACGACTGGGCAGGCATCCGCTACATCTTCGTCCACCGCTTTAAGTCCGCCATCAGCCAGTTCCTCGTCACGATGCTCGCGACCGTCGTTTTCGATCTCACCGTCGCCATCATCCTCGGCGTCATCTACTCCGCCATTCTCTACGTCGCCCGGAGCAGCCGCATCCACGTCGCCTTCTCCACCATCGACGGCAACCGCCTGCGCTATGACGTCGGCAAATCTCCCATTCTCGACTCCGCCGGCGTGGTTTACGTCACCGGCTCCCTCTTCTTCGGCGCGGTGGACGAATTCAACCACCGCCTGCAGGACATTCCCGAGGAGGACCATCTGATCCTCTCCCTGCGCGGAATGCCGAGCGTGGACGTCTCCGGCGCGCAGGCCGTGCTCGAGCTCTGCCAGCGCCTGCTCGCCAAGGGCCACACCATCGCCTTCTGCGGCGTGGCCGAGGACGTCCGCTCCTACTTCGACCGCGCGGGCGTCACCGCCCTCGTCGGCGAGAGCGCCTACTACCACAGCGCCGACCGCGCCATCCTCGCCCTGCTCGACGAGGAGCTGCTCGAGGCATAAAAAGGAGCCGCCGTCTCTCGACAGCGGCCCAAGCGGGTGGGATATTGGAAAGCTTCCATGGACTATACTACCACCCTTGTCCACCTTTCGCAACAGGAGCTTTTGTCGAACGCCGCCGCACGCGGTCGAAGCGTGTCGCGGCGTTCATTTTCGTCAAAATAGACAAAACAGAAAATTTACAAATTGACCTATTGGCTATTTTCCCTTTTCGTGCTATAATCGGTAAAAGTGAAGAGGGAGTCGGCTGAGACTTCCTTTTTGCTTTCCCTACTCGCAGAAATTGAAAGGAGCGAACCGTTATGAAGTTCACATTTACCTGCAAGAAGATCTCCCTGAACGACTCCGTCAAGGCCTATGCCGAGAAAAAGATCGGCAAGCTGGAGAAGTATTTTAAGGAGGAACCCGAAGCAACTGTGACCTTCGCCGTGGAGAAGAAGAATCGCTGCATTGTCGAGGTGATGCTCCGCGGTGCCAACGGCACACTGTTCCGTGCGGTCTGTGAGGACGCCGACGGCGATATGCGCGGCGCGATCGACGAGGCGGTCAGCCAGATCGACCGCAAGATCCGCAAGAACAAGACCCGCCTTGCCAAGAACCTGCGCAGCGATGCCATCGTACCCGAGGTCCCCGAGGAGTTCGACATCCACGAGGAGCGCGAGTTCGACATCGTGCGCACCAAGCGCTTTGCCGTCAAGCCCATGAGCCCCGAGGAGGCCATTTTGCAGATGAACCTTCTGGGCCACAGCTTCTTCGTCTTCCGCAACACGGACGATGACAACGCCATCTGCGTCGTCTACACGCGCAACAGCGGCGGCTACGGCATCATCGAGACCAGCGAACAGGCTTAAGCAACACCGCCTTAATACAAACTTAAACCGCAGGGGGTTGACCATTCGGTCAGCCCCCTTTATGATAGATCCATCTCCTACGAAAGCGAGGTCGGCCCATGCCGCTCCAGACTCTCCCCTGCCGCGCCTTCCAGCGCGGCTTCGCCCTCGGCGCGCGGCTCCTGCCGTGGCGCACGCCCACCGTCCTTAGCGGCGCGGGCAGCCTGCTGAAGCTCCCCGACGTCTTTTCGCGCGAGGGCGCCTCGCACCCCCTCGTCGTCGCCAGCCGCCGCCAATGCGCGGACGAGCGCTTCCTCGCCCTGCACGCCGCACTCGAGGGGCGCGGCATTCGCCCATCCGTCTTTTCCGGCGTTGAGCCCGACCCGAGCGTCGCCACCGTTGAGAAGCTCGCCGCGCAGTACCGCGCCGACGGCTGCGACAGCTTCCTCGTTCTCGGCGGCGGCTCGCCCATCGACGCGGCAAAGGTCGCCGCGGCCCGCGTCGTCCGCCCCGATAAGACCGTCGCCCGGCTCGGCGGACTCTTGAAGGTCCGCCGCCCGCTCCCGCTCTTTATCGCCGTTCCCACCACCGCCGGAACCGGCTCAGAGGCCACCATCGCCGCCGTCGTCACCGGAGAGGAGCACCGTAAATACGCCGTCAGCGACCTCTGCCTGATCCCCCGCTATGCTGTCCTCGACCCCACGCTCACGCTCTCGCTCCCGCCCGCCGTCACCGCGCAGACGGGCATGGACGCCCTCACCCACGCGGTCGAGGCCTACCTGAGCCTTTACTACAACACGCGCGAGACCCGCGCGCTCGCGGAGTCCGCCGTGCGCGACATTTTCCGTTATCTCCCCGTCGCCTGCCGCGACGGCCAGTCCCTCACCGCGCGCGAGCGGATGCTCCGCGCCTCCTTCGACGCCGGCTGCGCCTTCACACGCGCAAGCGTCGGCAACGTCCACGCCATCGCCCACACCCTCGGCGGGCTTTACGGCATTCCCCACGGCCTTGCCTGCGCCGTGATGCTTCCGGTCGTGCTCGAGGACTACGGCGCAGCCGTCCATCCCCGCCTTGCCCGCCTCGGCTCCCTCATCGGCCTCACCGGCACGGAGCGGGAGCGCGCCGTCGGCTTCCTCACCGCGATCCGCGCGCTCAACGCCTCCCTCGGCATCCCCGACCGCTTCGACGGCATCCGCGGTGAGGACCTCCCCCGCATGGCGGCCTGGGCCGCCGCCGAGGCCAACCCCGTCTACCCCGTCCCCGTCGTGTACGATCAGGCGCGCTTCCGCCGCGTGCTCGAGCGGCTGCGCGCCTGAGCCGCCCCATGCGTCACATCTTTGCAGATGCTTAACAAAGCCTCCTCTAACTTTTCTTGCAAAGCCCCCGTTCCTTTGCTATAATGATTCCATCAATTTTTTCAGAAATGAAGGAACGCCCATGATCGGAGTTTACGACTATACCGTTCTTGCGACCTACCTCTCGCTGGCCTTCGGCGTCAGCGGCATTCTCGCGGCCATGAACGGCAGCCCCTATTCCGCCCTGCTGTGCCTGATGGTCTCGGGCCTGCTGGACGCCTTCGACGGCCGCATCGCCCGCACGAAGAAAAACCGCACCGAGCAGGAAAAGCGCTTCGGCATCCAGATCGACTCGCTCAACGACGTGGTCTGCTTCGGCGTGCTCCCCGGCGTCATCGGCGCCTCCCTCGGCGGCGGCGAGTGGTGGCTGCGCGCGAGCGTCCTTTTCTATGTTCTCGCCGCGCTCATCCGCCTTGCCTACTTCAACGTCACGGAGGAGGAGCGCCAGAGCGCCACGAATGAGCACCGGCATTACTACCTTGGCGTCCCCGTCACCGCCGCCTCCTTTGTCATGCCGCTTTTCTGGGCGCTGCCGCTGCGCCTCGGCTCTGCGCTGGCCGTGATCTATGCCGTCGGGCTCACCCTCCTCGCCTTCCTTTTCATCACGCCGCTGCGCGTCCCCAAGCCGGGCCTCAAGGGCATCCTCTGCATGATCCTTCTCGGCGCCGCCGAGCTGTACCTGATGCTTTACGGCGCCATGCCCCTTTGACCCGCGCACGACCGCTCTTACGCAAAAGCTCCGTATGGCTTTCGCCATACGGAGCTTTTTTCTTTTCTTTTTCCGGATCGCCGCTTACTTGCCGCTCGGCGCGTCCTGCGGCACCTCGCGCTTTTCGGGCACGATCAGACCGCTGTCCACGGCGACCATGTGCTCGAGCAGACGCACGACCATGTTGGAGTAGCCGTACTCGTTGTCGTACCACGCGATGAGCTTGACGAAGTCGTCGTCGAGCATGATGCCCGCGGTCTCGTCGAAGATGCAGGGGCAGGGATTGGCGATCAGGTCGGCGGAAACCACCTGGTCGGCGGTGTAGCCGATGATGCCCTTCATGTTGGTCTCGCTCGCGTGACGGATGGCGTAGCAGATATCGGCATAGGTCGTGCTGGTCTTGAGGTGCGCGGTCAGGTCGACTACGGACACGTCGGAGGTCGGCACGCGGAAGCTCATGCCGGTCATCTTGCCCTTGAGCGCGGGGATCACGCGGCCGACGGCCTTCGCCGCACCGGTGGAGGAGGGAATGATGTTGTTGAACACGCTGCGGCCCGTGCGCCAGTCGCTGCCGCCGCGGGAATCGACGGGCTTCTGCTTGCTCGTCGCGGCATGGATGGTGGACATCAGGCTCTGCTCGATGCCGAACTCCTCATGCACGACCTTGGCCAGCGGCGCGAGGCAGTTGGTGGTGCAGGAGGCGTTCGACACGACCTTGAGATCGGGGGTATACTTATCGTTGTTGACGCCCATGACGAACATCGGCGTATCGTCCTTCGACGGGCCGGACAGGACCACGACCTGCGCGCCGGCATCCAGATGATCCTGCACGGATTCCGTGGTCAGGAATTTGCCCGTGCACTCCAGCACATATTCCGCCCCAAGCTCGCCCCAGGGAAGCTGCCTGGGATCGCGGGAGTTGAGAAGCTGCACGCGCTTGCCGTCAATAACGAGCGCGTCCGCCTCGCAGGCGACCGTTCCGGGATAGCGGCCGTGCACCGTGTCGTACTTCAGGAGATGGGCGTTCACTGCAAGGTCGCCCGGAGAATTGATGGCGACGATTTCAACGTCGTGCTGCTTGGCATACTCGTAATGAGCGCGGAGCACGTTGCGGCCGATGCGGCCGAACCCATTGATGGCAACACGGATGGTCATGTCGGAAACTTCCTAGATATTGAAGAAAGGGATGGGTAAAAAACAAAGGGATTTACTGGAGGAGCGCCTCAACCTTGGAGACGACATTGTCGACCGTAAAGCCGAACTTGATCCAAAGATCCTTGGCCGGCGCGCTCTCACCGAAGCTGTCGACGCCAAGCACGTCGCCGCGCCCCGTAAAGTACTTCCACCAAAGATCAGTCTTTGATGCTTC
>ERZ827440.3332-NODE-3332-length-12262-cov-12.832391_pt1 | contig 12262 bp, 7 predicted proteins | sample MGYA00519774_ERZ827440 | MGnify/ENA primary metagenome ERZ827440 (study PRJEB31778, sample SAMEA3449302) | human gut metagenome | biome: human gut; feature: human-associated habitat; material: faeces | place: United Kingdom | collected 2010/2012 ... | reverse complement strand
GCCCTGCGCGGCGGCGGCCTCAACGATCAGCTGCGCATAGTTGATGGAGACGGGGGAGAAAATGACGCCTGCGTTGGCAGCCTTGGCGTTGTTGATGTAGGAAACAAAGTTGGCATTGCCCTCGGGGAAGTTCTCGGCAACGACCTTGCCGCCGAGCTTCTCAAAGGCCTGCGTGAAGTAGTAGATCAAGCCCTGATCGTAGTCGCTGCCGAGCATACCGAGCAGGTAAGCGGTGTCGACGCCCAGCTCCTTGTAGGCATAGTTCGCGAGGACCGTGCCCTGGAAGGGATCGAGGAAGCAGATGCGGAAGTACACATCGCAGTCGGAAGTGACCTGCGGGTTGGTGCAGGTGACGCCGATGGCAGGCACGCCGGCCTCGGCGAACACGGTGCCGCCGGCCATGGACACGCCGGAGCCGTAGGAGCCGAGCACGATGCTCACGCCCTTGTTGACCAGCTCAGCGGCCGCGGACGGGCCGTTCTCGGCTGCGGTGCGGTTATCGACGACCTCCAGCTGGACCTTGTAGGTCTCGCCGTTGATGTCCACGGTGGGCTGGACGTAGTTGGCATACTGCATACCCAGCACCTCCTGCTTGCCGCCGGCGCCGTTGTCGCCGGTGAGCGGCTCGAAGACGCCGATCTTCACGACCTTCTCTTCGCCGGTGGTGTTGGGCGTGCCGCCCTCCTGCTGTTCGCCGCCCTTGTCGCCGCAGGCGACCAGTGCGAGCGCCATTGCGAGCGCAAGAACGAGTGCAAGAATTTTCTTCATATTCATATCCTCCTGACTTTCTGCCGCGCTGCCGCGGCAAGCGGGGCGTCCGCCCCTTTGGTTGCAGTTTATTTTATCGAACCGTTGAATGGATTTCAAGCGTCGAATCTGTCAGAATTTTCGGTCGTTTCCGGTCGTTTTCCCACGGCCGCCTTGAAATTTCATGTGCATTTGTCTACGCACCGTGGACTCAAGTCCATTTATTGAGAATATCTATTGCTTTTCTGTTTTTCCCACGAGGACAAATGCTCTTGTCACTTTGCACAATAAAGATTTTCGCAAGAAAAGAAAAAAGTGACGCAGGGAACGGCAAATGCCCGTCCCTGCGTCACTTTTTCCATTCGTCCTTTTGCCCATCAGGCTTTTTCGCCGACCATTCGCTCAAATTCCTCGCCGGTCATCGTCTCGTGGGCGAGCAGATATTCCGCCACGGCGGTCAGCGCCTCGCGCCGTGCCGTCAAGATCTCCTCGCAGCGCGCATACGCGCGGTCGATGATGGCCTTGACCTCGTCGTCGATCTCGGCGGCGGTCTTTTCCGAGTAGCTGCGCGTCTGGCCCATCGTCTTGCCGATGAACACCTCGTCGTGCCCGCTCTCAAAGGCGATGGAGCCGAGCTTCTCGCTCATGCCGTAGGCCGTGACCATCTTGCGCGCGATGTGCGAGGCGCGCTCGATGTCGTTCGACGCGCCGGTAGAAATGTCGCCGAGCATCAGCTTCTCCGCCGCGCGCCCGCCGAGGAGCGAGACGATCTGCTCCTCCATGTAGCGCTTGGACTGGTAGGAGCGGTCCTCATCGGGCAGCGAAATGGTCATACCGCCCGCCTGTCCGCGCGGAACGATGGTGATGCGGTGGACGGGCTCGTGCGTCGGCAGCGCGTGCATCACGACGGCATGGCCCGCCTCGTGATAGGCGGTCAGCTTCCGCTCGTGCTCCGGCACAACGCGGCTGCGCTTCTCGGGTCCGGCGAGGACCTTGATCTCCGCCTCCTCGAAGTCCGCCATGGTGATGAATTGGTCGCCGCGGCGCGCGCACAGCAGCGCCGCCTCGTTGGAAAGGTTCTCAAGGTCCGCGCCGGTAAAGCCCGCCGTGCCCCGCGCGACCTTGGCAAGGTCCACGTCCTCGGCAAGCGGCTTGTTGGCGGTGTGGATCTTCAAAACGTCCTCGCGTCCCTTGATGTCGGGATAGCCGACGTAGATCTGGCGGTCAAAGCGGCTGGGACGCAGCAGCGCGGGGTCGAGGATGTCCGCACGGTTGGTCGCCGCGAGAACGACCACGCCGTCGTTCGTGCCGAAGCCGTCCATCTCGACGAGCAGCTGGTTGAGCGTCTGCTCGCGCTCGTCGTGACCGCCGCCGAGGCCGGTACCGCGCTGGCGGCCGACTGCGTCGATCTCGTCGATGAAAATAATGCAGGGAGCCGCCTTCTTGGCCTGCTCGAACAGGTCGCGCACGCGGCTTGCGCCGACGCCGACGTACATCTCCACAAAGTCCGAGCCGGAGATGGAGAGGAACTCCACGCCCGCCTCACCCGCGACCGCGCGGGCGAGCAGCGTCTTGCCCGTTCCCGGAGGGCCGACGAGCAGCACGCCCTTGGGAATACGCGCGCCGAGCTCGACAAACCTTTGCGGGTCGCGCAGGAAGTCCACGATCTCCGCAAGCTCCTCCTTCTCCTCGTCCGCGCCCGCAACGTCGGCAAAGGTGGTCTTGCGGGCGCTCTCGCTGCCGTGCCGGAAGGTGGCGTTGCCGAACTTCGCCATACGGTCGTTCCCGCCGCCGGAGGCGCGCATGGAAAAGAAGTACCAGATGGCGAACAGCCCCGCGACGGCGATCACATAGGGCAGGGCAATGGCAAGGTAGTTAGGTGAGTGGTTGGCGGAGTAGTTATAGTCCTCCAGAATGCCAGCGGCCTTCTGCTCCACGACAAGGTCGTTGAGGTCGTCGTAGAAAAGGTCGAAGTCGTAGAGCTCCTTCCGGAGCTCCGTCTTGCCGTCCACCGCCTCACGCAGCTTGAGCGTGAGCGTGGTGTCCTGCACGGTGAAGGACTTCACCTTCTCCTGTTCAAAGAGCTGCACGACCTCAGCATAGGAGATCTCCGGTTCCTTGGGGCGGAAGAAATACGAGGCGGCCGAAAGCAGCATGAAAACGCACAGCATCCACAGCACATAATTGGGTCGTTTGGTCTGGGTCAAAGGTTTTCCCTCCTTTTACGGCAGCAGAGTCTGCCTTGAAGAAAAGAGGCGACGAGCGCCTCTTTTCGATTCTTCAAAAAAGTCCTACAGACTTTTTTGATATTTGGATGCGCTTCGCTCTGCGCCTCTCCGCCGCAGCGGCTCGACGCTCACTTCGCGAGATGTGTTATTTCAGACGCGCATGTCGTCAGAAATAACAGTCAAGATCATTTGCGCCGTGCGCGGCGCAAAGCCTGCGGCGCTTTTTCCATCATACGCCGGCCTTACTTGCTGTAGACCTCCGGCTTGAGCACGCCGATGTACGGCATATTGCGGTACTGCTGGGCGTAATCCAGCCCGTAGCCCTTCCCACCGCGCAGGCGCGGCGGGAGCCCTTTGATCTTACTCTGAACGGTACGGAATGAATCCGTCCCGTTCCAAGATTTTGCCTGCGGCAAAATGCTTGTACGCGCTTACGCGCGCCGCCCCTTTCAGGGCGTGTGGGCTACGGCCTTACTTGCTGTAGACCTCCGGCTTGAGTACGCCGATGTACGGCATATTGCGGTACTGCTGGGCGTAATCCAGCCCGTAGCCCACGACGAACTCGTCGGGGACCTCAAAGCCCGCGAGATCGGCCGTGATGGGCTTGACGCGGCGGGCGGGCTTATCGAGCAGAGTAACGACCGTCACGCTCTTGGCGCCTTTGGTGAGGAAATAGTTCTTGAGGAAGTAGAGGGTATTGCCGGAGTCCAGAATATCCTCGATGACCACGATCTCGCGGCCCGTAATGTCCTGCTGCAGGTCGTGCGTGATCTGCACCACGCCGGACGAGGACGTGCCGTTCTGGTAGGACGACACCGCGATGAACTCGATGTCGCTCTTGATCTGACAGGCGCGGACGATGTCCGCCATGAAGATGAAGCTGCCCTTGAGCACGCCGAGGAACAGCGGGTTGCGGTCCTTGAACTGCTCGTAGAGCGTGTCGCCCATCTCCTGCACGCGCGTCCTGATCTGCTCCTCGCTGTAGAGCACCTTCAGCATATCCTGATCCATCATGCTTTTCGCCATAGTTTTTCCCTCTCCCATTGTTTTATGTTTGTTTTTCCGGAGACTTACTCCGCGGTTTTCTCAAAGGTCAATACACACACGCTCTCGCCGTCGCCCGGCAGAAACAGCGCGTCCGTGCCGATGCCGTACACCGCAGCGACCGCGCCGCCCGAGCGGATGACCGGCGTTTGCTCCCGCTCATCCGGCGAAAAGCCGCGCTCGGCGAAGAGCCGCTTGAGGCTCCGCGAGCCGCGCGAGACGGGCAGCGTCATGCTCTCCCGCGCGTCCCACGCGCCGACCGAGAGCGGCGCGTCCAGAGCGGCACCTCTTAATATAACGGTATTTTCAGAATTTTCAACCGTTTTTTCGCATTTTCGGCAGGTGATGGCAAAGCCGCCCCACCGGACGGTCTCCCCCGCGCGGAGCAAAACGCGCTCCGGCGTTTCCCTCCGGTGTGCGCAGAGCGCCAGCACACCGTCCGCGCGCCGCGCGGTCACGCCGCCGGGCAGGTCGAGCTGCGCTGTCCCGCTTCCCGCGCAGAGCGCGGCAAGCGCGTCGTAGTGCGCGGCGGTGAAGTCCTTCTTCCCCGCGCCGAGCGCGTCGAGCGCGAGGCGCAGCACCCTCGGCCGCAGGACCGCGTGGGCCTGCGCGACCGCCGCGCAGGGCAGCGTCACCGCGCCGGCCTCCGTTTTCAGCTCCGTCAGATAAGCGGCGGCAAGGGAGTCGAGGTATTCATCCTCCTGCCGCAGGCGCAGCGCCGTCTCGCCGATGTGCTCGACCGCCTGCGCGTTGACCCGGCAGAGCTTCGGCACCACCTCCGCGCGGATAAAGTTGCGCGTGAGCGCCGTGTCCGTGTTGGTCGCGTCCGTGCGATAGGGCACATGATGCTCCTTCGCGTAGGCGGCAAGCTCCTCCCGCGTCAGGCAGAGGAAGGGGCGCACCAGCCTGCCGTTTTTCGGCGCGATGCCCGCAAGGCCCGCCATGCCCGTGCCGCGGGCAAGATGAAAGAGCACCGTTTCGGCGTTGTCGTTCGCGTGATGGGCGGTGACGATGCGCGCCGCGCCGGTCTGACCGGCAACGGAGTTAAGGAGGTCGTAGCGCAGCTTGCGCGCCGCCTCCTCAATTGTCAGGCCGTTCTCCCCGGCGTAGGCCGCCACATCGCCCGTGCCGACGCACAGCGGGATACGCCGCGCTGCGCACCACGCACGCACGAGGTCCTCGTCCATGTCGGCCTCCTGCCCGCGCAGCTGATGGTTGTAGTGCGCCGCGCACACGCGGTAGCCGTTTTCGTATAAAAAGTCCAGCAGACACATCGAGTCCAGGCCGCCCGAAGCCGCCGCGAGCAGCAGCTCGTAGCGCGGCAGCAGGTCGAAGCGCTGCACAAAGTCCAGTACCTTTTTCATTCGTCCTCGTACCGCCTTTCGAGCGTGCCGAAGGTCGTGTACTCCGGCATCCAGCGCAGCTCGACCTTGCCGGTCTCGCCGTGGCGGTTCTTGGCGACGATGCACTCGGCAATGTTGTGCTTTTCGGAATCCTCGTTGTAATAGTCGTCGCGGTAGAGAAAGAGCACGATGTCCGCATCCTGCTCGATCGCGCCGGATTCACGCAGGTCGGAGAGCATGGGGCGCTTGTCGTCGCGCTTTTCGTTCGCGCGCGAGAGCTGTGAAAGGCAGAGCACAGGGACCTGCAATTCCTTCGCCATGATCTTGAGCATACGCGAAATGTCGCTCACCGCCTGCTGGCGGTTTTCGCCGCTGTAGCCCTTTCCGCCGGCGGAGGTCATCAGCTGAAGATAGTCGATGACGACGAGGCCGAGGTTTTCGATGCGGCGGCATTTGGCGTTCATGTCCGCGACGGTGAGGAGCGGGTTGTCGTCGATCTTGATGTCCGTGCGGCTGAGCGTCGAGGCCGCCTCCGCGATCTTTACCCAGTCGCTCTCACGCAGATTGCCGGAGATGAGCCGTCCGTTCTCCACCAGCGCTTCGTTGGACAGCACGCGCGTGACGAGCTGTTCCTTGGACATTTCCAGGGAAAAGACCGCGACCGCCTTGCCGCTCGCCTTGGCGACATTGAGCGCCACATTGAGCGCAAAGCTCGTCTTACCCATACCGGGTCTTGCCGCCAACAGAATAAGGTCAGATTTGCTCAGGCCGTTGATCTTGTCGTCCACGGCGCTCAGGCCGGTGGAAAGGCCCGGCAGCGTCTTACCGCCGGTGGCGGAAAGCTCGGCGAGATGGTCGAGCACGCCCTGCAGTACAACGCTGATCTGCTCCATATTCTGTGCGCTGCGCCCGCGGCGCACCGCGTAGATCTTCTGCTCGGCGGCGTCGAGCACGGCGGAGGCTCCGCCCGTGCCGTCCTGCACCATGCCGGTGATGTCGCTCGCCACGGTCGCGATCGCGCGCAGCAGCGCCTTGTCGCGCACGATGTCGGCGTATTCATTGACGTTCGCGGAGGTTGGCGTGACCTCCATGAGCTGCACAAGATAATTGCGCGTGGTATTTTCGTCATAGGTGCCATTGCGCTCCATCTCGCCCGCGACGGTCACGCCGTCGATGGGCTTGGAGTAGAGGAACATGGAATAGATCGTCTCGAAGATCTCCCGGTTCTGGCGCAGGTAGAAATCCTCGGGGCGCAGCTTTTCCATCACGTCCTTGATGCAGTTTGCGTCGATGAGCATCGAGCCGAGCACCGCCTGCTCCGCCTCGAGCGAGTGCGGCATCTGGCGGTAGAGCAGTTCGTCCATCGCAGGGCACCTCTTTTCTGCGTAAAGTCTGGCTTATTCCTCCGCCACGGTCACGGTGAACTTCCCGCTGACCTCGTAGCCGAGCTTCGCGCGGATCTCATAGCTGCCGAACGCCTTGATCGGCTCGTCGAGCACGATCTTCTGCTTGCCGACGTCCAGACCGAACTGCGCCATGAGCGCCTCGGAGATCTCCTTGCCGGTGATGGCGCCGAAGAGCTTGCCGTTCGCGCCGCCCTTAGCGGTGATCTTCACGGTGCAGTTACGCAGCTTGTCCGCGGTCTCCACGGCGGCGGCGCGGTTCGCCGCCTCCTCGGCGCGGCGCGCCTTTTCCTTGAGGTTCATGGTGTTGATGGCGTCCGCCGTGGCGGGGATGGCCAGCTTGCGAGGCAGCAGATAGTTGCGGGCGTAGCCCTCCGCCGCGTCGATCATCTGGCCCTTCTTGCCCTGACCTCTGACGTCCTGCTGTAAAATAACTTTCATCGTTCTATCCTCCTGATGGTGGTTTTTTATCCTTCCAAATACTGGTCGATGGCGGCGATGAGCTGCTCGCGCACCGCGTCCACCGTCCCGTCTGGGATCTGTCCGCCCGCGGTGGTGGAGTTTCCGCCGCCGCCGAGCTTTTCCATAATGAGCTGCACGTTGATCTCGCCGAGCGAGCGCGCCGACAGATTCACACCCGTATCGTGCTTGAAGAGCACGAACGACGCGCGCACACCGCGCAGCGTCAGCAGCTCGTCGGCGGCCTTGGCCGCGGTCACGCGGTCGATGTCCTGCTCCACCGCCGCGATGGCAATGTCGTTGTGATACAGCTCCGCGTGGCGGATGATGTCATAGCGCTCGATCATGTCGGAAAGCGTTCCCTGAAACAGGCGCTGCACGTCCGCCGTGTCCACGCCCACGCGGCGCAGCAGCGCCGCGGCCTCAAAGGTGCGTCCGCCGGTGCGCATGGTAAAGTTCTTCGTATCGAGCACGATGCCCGCGAACAGGGCCTCGGCCTCGGCGCGCAGCAGATCGCCGGGGTCAATGAGATATTGCAGCAGCTCGCTCACCAGCTCCGATGCCGACGAGGCATACGGCTCGTGGAAGTTGAGCGCAGCGGATTCAATATAGCTCGCCGCCCGGCGGTGATGGTCGATGACCGCCACGCGGTTGCAGGTGTCAAGCAGCTGCTCGGACTCCACGAAGTCGGGGCGGTTGGTGTCCACCACCACGAGCAGCGCGCCGGGCTGTGCCTTGATGAAGGCGTCGCTGCCGCTGATGAAGGCGTCCTTATACTCCGGCAGCGCGGCAAGGCGCTTGAGGATCGGGCCGGCGGCATTGTCGTCCATGTCAATGACGATCTGCGCCTTCTTGCCGCGCTTGCGCGCGATGCAGCACACGCCCGCCGCCGCGCCGACGGCGTCGAAGTCGGCGTGCTTATGGCCCATGATAAAGACCTGACTGGCATCGGAGATCAGCTCGCCGAGGGCGTTGGCCATCACGCGGGACTTGACCTTCGTGCGCTTTTCGGTGGACTTTGTCTTGCCGCCGTAGAACTCAAAATCGAGGCGGTTGCGCACGACGACCTGATCGCCGCCGCGCGAGAGCGCCATCTCGATGGACAGGCCCGCGTTCTTGAAAAGCGTCTCGTAATCGTCCGCGTCCTTGCCGACACCGATGGAGAGCGTCGCGGCGACGCCGTCCTCGGTGACAACGGAGCGCACCGCGTCGAGCACGCTGAACTTGCCCTCGAGCAGCGTATTGTAATGCTTTTCCGTCAGCAGCAGCAAATAGCGGTTGCGGTCGTACTTGCACAAAAGCCCCTGCGTGCCCGACACCCACGCGCTGATCTTTTCGTCGATCTGCGCGAGCACGGACGAGCGCGCCGCCTCGGTGCCGGCCTTCATCAGCTCCTCGTAGTTATCGAGCATGAGCACGGCCACGATGGGGCGGTTCTCCTCGCTCTTTTTCCTGAGCTCGTCCTGCTCAGTCACGTCCATCCAATAGGTCAGCGCGAGAAGTCCGCGCGCACCGCTGCGGCCGCTCGGATGCGTGAGACTGCCGAACACGCGGAAGTGCCGGTTGTTGACGACGACCGTTTCGGGGCACTCGCTCTTTCCCTCCAGCAGCCATTGGGCGGGGAAGCCGGGCAGCGTATCCTCCAGCCGGTTATCGAACAGATTCTCCCTCATGCCCGTGAGCTGGAGGAAGCTCTCGTTGCTCCACAGCACCTCCTGCGTATCGGGCCGGAAGACCATCATGGCAAAGGGGGCCGAGAGCATGGAGGACTTGCCCGCGCTCGCCACATCGTCGGTCATATCCTCGACGTAGCGCTGGATGCCCTCGCGGCGCTTTTGCGCCGTGCGGCGGAAATAGACGTAGGTAAGCGCCATCACACCGGCTTCAACAAGGCCGAGGATCGGCTCGATCCACAGCGTCACCGCGCAGAAGACCGCGGCAAGAAGAAAATACAGCCGCATATTCGGCTCGGTCAGTTTATTGACTTTCTTACTCATAAGGCATCCTCCCTGCTTCATCGGCAGCACAAAGGCGGAACAAATACGAATAGATACTATATTGTAGCACACGGGCGCGCAAGGGCGCAATAGGCTTTCCGATAAAAAATTCGTCCGGAAAAGGGGCGCATGAAAAAAAGTGTGTACTTTTTCCAAAAAACGTGGTATACTATAAAAACACAAATTGTATTGAGCCGCCATCGCGCGGTTTGAATAGAGCACAAGTCCATAGAGAAAACGATCAGGGCGCCGATGGTGCGATGCGCTCCGCGGAACAGGGCGGAGCGCGCAGCACGGACGTCGTTGTTTCCGTGCGGTCATTTCCGCGCGGCGTGGACCGAATGCTCACCCAATTTTTGAAGATCCATAAGGAGTGAATGCATTTTGGCAGAAAATTTGAAGATCATCCCGCTCGGCGGGCTGAACGAGATCGGCAAGAACATGACCGTGTATGAGTACGGCGGCGAGATCATCGTCGTGGACTGCGGCATGGCCTTTCCCGGCGACGATATGTACGGCATCGACCTTGTCATTCCCGACGTGAGCTACCTCACCAAGCACAAGAACCGCATCCGCGGTCTGTTCATCACCCACGGCCACGAGGACCATATCGGGGCCATCCCCTACGTCCTCAAGCAGGTCAATATGCCTATTTACTGTACCCGCCTGACCGCGGGACTGATCCGCCTGAAGCTCGAGGAGCACGGGCTTTTGAAGTCCACCAAGATCGTCACGGTCGAAAGCGGCATGACGGTCAAGGCCGGCAAGTTCAGCGTGGAGTTCATTCATGTGAACCACTCCATCGCGGACAGCGTGGCGTTTGCCATCCACACCGGGCTCGGCACCGTCGTCCACACGGGCGACTTCAAGATCGACTCCACGCCCATCGACGGCGAGGTCATCGACCTCGCGCGCTTCGGTGAGTTGGGCAAGCAGGGCGTGCTCGCGCTGCTCGCGGACTCCACGAATGTCGAGCGCCCCGGCTACACGATGAGCGAGCGCACGGTCGGCAAGACCTTCGACCGGCTCTTCGCCGGCTGCAAGCAGCGCATCATCGTCACGACCTTCGCCTCCAACGTCCACCGCATCCAGCAGGTCATCGACGCGGCGGCGGCGGTCGGCCGCAAGGTCGCCGTCACGGGCCGCAGCATGGAAAATGTCACCAAGGTCGCGGTCGATCTCGGCTACATGAAGCTGCCCAAGAACACCGTGACGGATATCAACAAGATCAAGGCGCTCCCGCTCGATAAGCAGGTCATCGTCACCACCGGCTCGCAGGGTGAGGAGATGAGCGCGCTCTACCGCATGGCGTTTTCCCAGCACAAGCAGATTGAGGTCGGCCCCGGCGACCGCGTCATCATCTCGGCTTCCGCCATTCCCGGCAACGAGAACACCGTCTCGCGCGTCATCAACGAGCTGTTCCGCAAGGGCGTCGAGGTCATTTACGACCGCGCGGATATGCTCCACGTCTCCGGCCATGCCTGTCAGGAGGAGCTGAAGATCATCCACGCGCTCACAAAGCCGAAGTATTTTATCCCCGTACACGGCGAGCAGCGTATGCTGCAGATCCATAAGAACCTTGCCATGTCCATGGGCATGGACCGCAAGAACATCGCCATCTGCGAAAACGGCGACGCGGTGGAGATCACCGCCCGCACAATGAAGCTCGTGCCGGGCATGGCGCCCGCCGGTGAGATCTTCGTGGACGGCAGCGGTGTGGGCGACGTCGGCGCGGTCGTCCTGCGCGACCGCAAGCACCTTGCCGAGGACGGCATGGTGGTGGTCGTGCTGCCCATCTCCGCGCACGACGGCTATATGCTCGCCGAGCCTGAGATCATCACCCGCGGCTTCATCTACGTCAAGGAGTCCGAGGAGCTGATGAACGAGCTGAAAACGGTGGTCATGTCCGCCGCCGAGGGCGTGCTGGGTCGCCGCAGCCGTGACATCGGCGAGCTCAAGGGCGCGATCAAATCGGGCGTGAGCAACTACCTGTTCAAAACGACCAAGCGCAGCCCGATGGTCATTCCCGTCATCACAAAGCTGTAAAGAGTCAAGCAAAAAGCAGAGCGTTCCGCGGAACGCTCTGCTTTTTCAAAAGGCGGCGGAATGGCTTGCGTTTTGCGCCCCAGCGTGATAGAATGTTTTGCTGAAAAATAAAAGGAGGCTTTCCTTTATGAAATTAGGTATCGGAGGACCGCTACCTGATTTTATATCTCAATAATCCTCAATAAATACGAATATTACTTGATTTGAAGCGGATTTTGGAACAAACCAACCATATATAACTTCATGTTTTCCTATGCTACTCTATACGAAAATGGCGTAAAAATGGCGTAGAGAAAACTTACACGAGGGATATAGGTACGCCGCTGCTACAAATCAGTTTTCCAACAGGTGTGGGACGCTAACAACTCCCACGCCTGTTTTTTTGTTGTCCTTCGGGGCAAATATCGGGGATATTATCGCTTGTGCGCCGTTTATTTTTCTCTGCCATATTACCACCCTACATTTCACTTATCTGCCCCTTGTGCGTTACAATCTGCAAATACCCGCCTTTATTTAAGCAAGGGGCAAGCCCATAATGAGCTTGCCCCACTGTCATTCGGAAGTTCAGACGGTGAACAATCCGTTCACCGATTTATTCCTCGCTTTCATTATCGCTGGCGGCATTTCTATAATCCTCCTGCACACCCTCGGAGAGGTCAAAACACATCGTTTTTGCGTCTGCGACCCAAAAGCCACGCACACGATAGCGTTTATCGCTTTGCCAAACGCCCTCCATAGCGGCACGAATGGGGTCAACCAGATTCTTGTTGGTGATGCTGACCGTGGCCTTCTGCTCACCCTTCGGCTTGGAGAACTTGTAGCCCCTCTGCTCACTACTCTTACACATACGAACCGCAAAAACCTTGTTTTTTGCGTCAAGCTGGCACAGGACAAAAGCAGGATAGTTCAGGTCATCAAGTACCTTTTTCGTAAAGGTGACTAAACTGTACCCTGCAGAATGGACACTCATAGTTTAGGGGTGCCCTGATCTTCGG
>ERZ827440.3331-NODE-3331-length-12265-cov-6.803030_pt1 | contig 12265 bp, 6 predicted proteins | sample MGYA00519774_ERZ827440 | MGnify/ENA primary metagenome ERZ827440 (study PRJEB31778, sample SAMEA3449302) | human gut metagenome | biome: human gut; feature: human-associated habitat; material: faeces | place: United Kingdom | collected 2010/2012 ... | reverse complement strand
TCTTCTGCTATCTTCGTGATAAGGGTTTTAACTGCTCGGTTATTAATCCTATCATTACTAAGAATAGCACAAATATCAACATTCGAAAAGTACATAATGATTGTTTTGATTCAAAAAAAGCGGCATTGGTTGGTTTGAAACCGGATTTAAAGGTTTCTCTTATGCCATCTGACCTTGCTCTGAATTGTCGTAATCTCTGTCGTGAATACTACGACTTAATGGATAATCGAAGTGCTTACGTGAACAAACTTCAGGGTGAACTGCGTATGGCATTTCCGCAGTACCTTGGCATTTTCTCCAAGGTTACAATCAATACATCTCTTGCGTTATTGGAAACTTATACCTCTCCATCTGCCTTTATTAATGCAGACAAACAAGAGATTCTTGATACCATCAGATCAACAGCACGTTTCGGACTTACATATGCTCAGAACAAGTATAATGCCATTATTCAGGCTGCAAATGAAGCGAGTGAATTTGGATATATCATTGATAGCAATATCAAACGTATTCGCTTATATATTAGTTTCATCCGTAAGTATGATGAAGAAATCAACAACATACTTGATGCCTTGCATGAACTTGTTGATGCTAACGAGGATACCGATTTTGTAAAACAAATTCATTTAATTGAAACATTTAAAGGCGCAGGCTTTTTATCTGCGGTTTCTCTTATGGGTGAAATCGGTGATTTCTCTGCATTTGGAAAACCGAAACAACTTTTCGCTTACTTTGGTCTTGATCCGGCAGTAAAACAATCCGGTAAATTTGAAGGAACCAAGGTACAAATGTCCAAAAGAGGCTCTGCTATAGCCAGACGGGTAATTCACACACTGACACTGCAAAGCATTAGTACTTCCCGCACAGGAGAAGCAAAAAATCCGGTACTCCGTAAGTATTACCTCAAAAAATGTGAATCAAAACCAAAACTCGTAGCAATGGGGGCAGTTTCTCATAAAGTATGCAACATGATATTTGCAATACTCAGGGACAACAAACCTTTTGTAATCATTACACCACAGGAGCATAACAAACAATACAATGCTGCTAAATGCGACTTAGTTGCTTAAAATACTGAATTCCTTGAATGAATATCTTTAAAAAATGATATTTTCACCAAGGGGGAAGTGCGTCCTTTTTTAGTCAGAAAATAAAATCAACATTTTTTTCATTTTTCTATTGACATTTATTAGCTGGACTTATGCTTCGATTTCTTTGTTGAGGGAAAAGGAATACAGCACCTTCTTTTCCACCGGCTTCCCGGTAATTTTTCCCAGTGCCTCCGCGTACGCCTCCATCTGGGCATGATACCGCTTCACCAATACCTCTTCCTGTCCTTTTTCCAAATGATCGGTCTTATAATCCATCAACACGATTCCGGTCTCCGTCTCATAAAATCCGTCAATGATTCCCTGCACAAGAACCCGCTCGTCGCTCGAAGTCTCCTGTACTTCCTGCGCCGGCACACTGGTGACAAACGGCTGCTCACGGTAAAGTGTTCCGTTCTTTTCTGCCTCCGTCATCGCCCGTCCCAGATCAGAATGTAAGAATTTTACAATCTTCCATGGACGGATAAATTCTTTCTCCTGTGCATGGATCCTACCTGATTGTACCATATCTTCCAGCTGGTTTTCCACCTCTTTTTCGTCCATAGCTTTGGCAAAACAAAGAGAAGCCATCACCTGATGCCATGCCGTACCATAACCTGCACCGGCAAGTGCCCCATTTTCGTCGGTTTCGGTCTTTGCAAAAGCCGGTACCGGCGACTGGTTTTCCAATGCATCGCTGTACAAAACCGTAAAATTCTCTTCCTCGCCTTCTTCCATGGATTTCTTTTTCAGGTCGGAAACGGAAACCTTTGTCGGAATTTCCTCTTCAACCTGGCGATGGTACTCATCCATAAAGTGCAGCGTTTCTTCTGTTTCTTTATCATATACAACAGATGTGTCAAAATTATTTAGCATTTTCTCATCCAGCATCTGATCGATCTGGCGCGCCATTTCCAAATTTTGCAACTCTTCGTCATTTACTTCGACGTACTCAAAAATCGGCGATCTGGCAGCCACCGGAAGCACCCAGTCAAAATAACTGCCCGCCGTCACTCTGCTGTAAAATCCGCTGTTTCCCAGCCACATGGTATCATCCACTCTGCCGGTAAATATCAGTTTTTCCTTCGCTCTCGTCATTGCCACGTAGAGAATCCTTAGTTCCTCCGCAAGATCTTCATTGGCATTGATATGGCTGAGTGCCTTGTAAAATATGCTTCTTTTCTTCGTTCCCTTTTCGCTGTCGATCACATCCGACGCGATGCCGGCATCACCATTGACAACGACAAAATCGCGCTCCGCTTTTCCCAGTTTTTTATGCATACCGGCAACAAAACAAATCGGAAATTCGAGACCTTTACTTTTGTGAATCGTCATGATCTGCACGACATTTTCCTTGTCTCCGCTCAGATTGACTTCTCCAAAATCTTCTTCGCGCTCCTTCATTCCGCGGATATAGCGCACAAACTGGTAGAGTCCCTGATACGATCCCTGGTCAAATTCTCTTGCCATCTCCAAAAGCAGTTCGACATTTGCCTTTCGCTGCAAACCATTTCCCATTGTCTCCAGAAAATACATCAATTTGGTCTCTTCCAGAATCTCCTCTAAAATGCCAAGCACCGGCGTATACGTCGTCTTTTCCCTCCATCGCTCCAATTTTTCCAGAAAATCTTCCGCTTTTTGTTCCAATTCTTCCTCGCCGCTGTAGTTGCAAAGCGCATCGTAAAATTGGAGTTCTTCGCTGTTTCCACGAATTTTGGCAAGATCATCGTCGCTCATTTTTCCAATCGGTCCGCGCAGAACCGCCGCCAGGGCAATATCCTGCTTTGGATTGTCAAGAATTGTCAAAAGACTTACGATCATGCGGATCTCTCTCGTATCAAAAAATCCACTCTTTGCTTCCAAATGCGCCGGTATCCCGTGTGCATTCAATATTTCCAAAAGCTGCTGTCCCTCATTTTTCGTCGAACGCATCAATACCGCCATATCGCCATACTGCGCCGGCCGGTACTCTCCGTCCTCGCCAAGCACATACATCGGATCTTCCGGATCCACGTACTCGCATATCGTTTTCGCGATCACCTGCGCTTCGGTTTCCTTGTCCGATTTATCGGAAATTCCGAATATCGTGACATTGTCGGCGTGCCGCTTTGCCGTCTCCGGAAAATCCGCTCCGAGATACAGCATCGCCTCTTTATCATAGGCAATTCCGCCAAAATCTTCCTGCATAATATCCGTAAACACGTCATTTGTCGCCTCCAGCACGACATCCCGGCTTCGGAAATTCTTCGTCAAAAAGACAAGGCGGTTTTTCGCTCCGTCCGTCGTCTCAAATGTATTCATTTTCTCCAAAAACAAATCCGGCCTTGCATTGCGAAAGCGGTAAATGCTCTGCTTGATATCGCCTACCATAAAACGGTTATTTTCTTTCGCTACACTGCCAAGTAGAAGTTCCTGCACCAGATTGGAATCCTGATATTCGTCTATCATGATCTCGTGAAACTGCTCGGAAAGTTCTTCTGCCGCCTGTGTGCGCACAAAGTTATCCCCATCTTTTTTTACAAGGATTTCCAACGCCATCTGCTCAAGGTCATTAAAATCCGCAATATTTTTCTCCCGCTTCGCCAGCTGGTAGCGTTCCCGGAATTTCTCTGCCAATGACAAAAATGTCAACAGTTTCCCCCGCATCTGCTCCATCGTCACCAGTAATTCCGGCAGACTTTCCCCGAAAAGATCGGCTTGCATTTTTTTCAACAGATTTTTTATATCCGTTCTTCCCTTTTTAATGATTTCCTTTTTTTCCGGATCAGCCTCGGAATTCCGCTTGGAAGGCAGTCTGCCAAACGAAACCGCCCCCAGCCGCTTCCGCATCGTTTCATAGGAAGAAATCCCCTCAAAATTTTCGAATTCGACGCGCTCTTTTTCCAAAAAAGCCGCGTATTCTTCCGGTCCTTCCTGCGTATAGCAAAGCCGGATCCACTGCTCGTACTGGTCATAAATTCCTATCATCATATTTTTGGCGTACTGCAGATTTTTCTGAATAAATGCCGTCTGCTCCAATTCTTCTTCGCTTTGGCACGCCAGAAATCGGCGCATGCGTTCAAAGAAATCCTGTGGAAACGGTTCGCTCATCGCATCGTTGTACAATTTGAGAATGATTTTTTCCATCTCCGTATCGCTTTTGATAAACCGCGCCATCTTCGCCATATCGACAAAAGATTCATCTAAGTTCGTATATTCTTCTTCCAGAAGTTCCGCGAGCACGTCGGATTTGATCATGTTTAACTCGTTGTCATTTGCCACACGATAGCTTGGATCCACCCCTGTCTGGTGGAAATAATTCTGTATGATGTAGCCGCAAAAACTATGTATTGTAGAAATCTGTGTGACGGGAAGAAGCATGACCTGACGCTGCAAATGCACATTTTCCGGGTCTTCCTCCAATTTCTTTTCGAGTGCCGCCTGCAGTTTTTCTTTCATCTGCGCCGCCGCAAGTCTCGTAAATGTTACAATGACAAATTCGTCGATGTTCACCGGATTGACCGGATCTGTCACCTGGGACACGATGCGTTCGATCAGCACCGCCGTCTTTCCGGAACCTGCCGCCGCTGACACGAGGATGTTGCATCCCCGCAGGTCAATGACCGTCTTCTGCTCATTCGTCCATTTCATTGTCCGATTCCTCCTCCCTCATTTTCAGCAAAATCTTCTTTATGTCAATTGTTTCCAAATTTCGTTCTGCTTTTTTCACATCGGTTCTTTCCAGTCCACAGATGTCTTTCATGCCACAATAATCGCAGCCTCCTTTTTCCTTCAACCTGTACGGCGCAATGTCAATATTTCCGGCAAGAATGCTCGTTCCATTTTCGTGGATCACGGTTTTTACGTGCTCGATCAGTTTCTTCCACTGTGTACTCGAAAGCACCTTAGTCGTCGCCGCAAAATCCCCGTCTTTCTTGATTTTGACCGGATAGCACCGCGAAGCGCTCTGCGTATTGAGTTCCCCATTCGCGCCAAGGATCGAATCCAGTTTTTCGAGGATCTCCGGGCTTTCATTGACATAGCCGTCGCACGCATACTCGGCAAGCAGCTTTTGTTCGTACTCGATCTCGTCCTCTGTGCCCGTGACTTCCAGCTGCGGATCCTGCACATAGAAATACAGCATTCCCGCCGGCTGCACATCCTTGCCCGGGTGTTTTTTCTGCTCCGACTGCAAAGCCGAATCGAGATACAAGATCAATTGCAGTTGCAGACCAAAGTACACTTCTTCCAGCGACAATTTGACATTTCCGGTCTTATAATCCACGACCTTCACGTACACATTTTCGGCATCTTCATACAAGTCGATCCGGTCGATGATACCGCGAAACCGCATCTTTTTGGCAATTTCATCCAGTTGTTCTTCGTACGCATACGGCTTTTCTCCGTATTTTTGTAAAAATGCTCCGTGCCGCAGCTGTTCTGCGACAGCCCATGCGGTCTGTTTCATCATATGCACGATTCGCCGGCGCATAAAGGCAATTCGATTCGACTGGGAGAAAATGACATCACGATACCCTTCCATCACGCGTTCGACACAGTATTCGACAAGTTCATCGCTCTCGCTGCGTTCCAGTTTCTGCCATGTTGTGTGACGCGCCTTTATAATTTCATCCATATTTTGTAAAATCTGATGCACGACATTTCCAAAGTCCGGTGCAGCCACCGTATATTCTTCGCGGGCATGCAGCCGCAGTCCGTACATGAGAAAATACGAAAATGGACAGCGGGCATACGTTTCCAGCCGCGTGATGCTCTCCCGCAGTTCGTCTCCATAAAGCGCCTCCAATGCCTCTTTGGACAGTTTCGGAGTGCGCTTTGATTCCATGTGCACGCGAAGAGCTTCACGCAGCCATTTTCCCTCGTCACGCTTGGCGTAATACCGCCAGACCTCCCACCAGCGCTCCTTTTCTTCGCCTTCGGCGTACCATTGTTTCTGAATGCCCTCGATCAAAAATTCAAAACCGCGGTCTGTGCCAAGACTGGTTTTTACGTCGTTTTCCTGACCGCCCTCGATCACAGTCAAAACCGGGAAAATTCTACGGATCTTGCCTAGGATATAGGATGCCTGTCGTTTGGTGCCGTCTGCAGCCGAGCGGCTGTATGTAAAAATCAGTTTTTCCGACGGCTTCGTAAAGTTGATGTACAGATAATACAGGTCATTTGCCACCTTCTGATTGCCCGTCGGTGCCAGTGCAATGCCCATTTTTTCCATCTGATGCCGCTCCCGGTGATTGACGATTCCCGGCGGCTGCATCGCAGCGGGCACAAAGTCATCGCTGAATCCCATAAAGAATAGCACTTTGATGTCTTTCAAACGGGTTCTCTCGATGTCGCCGACCATGATCTGATGCTTTTTCGGCGGCACAAATCCGACCAGCCCTTCCGCAATTCCCGCCGACAGAATCTGCTCAAATTCTTCAAGTGACACGACTTCCTTTCCGAGAAGTTCCATCATCTCATCCAAAAGATTCATCACTACTTTGTATACATTTTTATACTCTTTGGCAAGAAGTGTCTCTCCCTCTTCTTCAAAAATCCGGCTCTGCTCCAGCATTCTGTCATACACATTCTGCTGCACCAGAAAATCGTATAATGCACGCACAAATTTCTCGACCGGCTTTTTCCCGCCGCGAAGTTCCAGGAAAAAATCATGGATACAAGTCGTCACTTTTTCGCGGATCTCATTGATCTCCTCGAGCGGATAGTCATTTGCCCGTGCTCTCCACGGTTTCATATAGGACGCAATGCCACGTTTTCCGGTCGCCAGCACATAATTTTCGAGAAGGTCGGTCTCGCTCCGCGTCAACGGAGAAAGTCCGCCGCGCAGGAAACGGAATGTCGTCGCCGCGTCCATATTATAACGGTACATTTCCAATACCGACTGGATGTATTCGGCGATCCAGTTGGCACCGATGTTCTTTTTATTGTCAAGGAAATAGCGGATGCCCGCACGGTCAAACTCCCGGGATATCGACTGTTCATACGATGAAATAGAGCCGGTTACTACCGCGATCTCTTCTTCCGCATACTCTCCCCTTGCTAACATCCACCAGATTGTTTTTGCCACATAAGCCGCTTCTGACGCGGGTTTATCTCCGATATAAAGCCACATATTTTCTGTTTTCTGATTCCACTTCTGATACGGATAGGCAAAGAGATTGCGCTCCAAAAATGCCATCTCGCCTCCCTCAGCAAAACGATAGGGTGCTTTTCTTCCTTCTCGCGGAACAAGAATTAAATTCGTTTCTATCGGAATTTGATTCGCTTTTTGTATTAATGTCCGCATCGTCGTGTCAGCAATCTCAAATACAGAGCCACGTTTTCCCGTCTCATCGGTTGTTACCGTCACGATCACGCGGGAACAAAGGCGCATCATTTTTTCCAAAAGATCATACTGCGTCGGCGTAAATCCGGTAAATCCGTCAAAGCAGACCACGGAATCCCGAATGCCGTCCATCTGCTCGATCATCCCCGTCAGCTGGGTGACCAGCTCCTCTGCCATCTGGTAAGTGTCGCCCATTTTTTCCTTAAAACAGTCGTGGATCAAGCGGATGTCCTCAAATTTTCTCCCCAGTGTCTCCATTTTTTCAAATTGCTCGGTTTCCCGGATGCCATATTGCTCCAATTCGCACAAAAACGATTTACATTCGTCTAAAAAACCGGGGCGGTCAATGCCCTTTTTAAAATAGACAAGATTGTCTTTCTGCTCGGAAAAGATTTTCCGCAGAAGCATGGTCTTTCCCATATCTTCCAATATCGTTTTCTGTTCTGCCGGAAATTGCTCAAATGCGCGAAACGCCAGACGATGAAAACTCAGAACATCGATGTTTAAAATCCCCTTTTCTCCACTCATTTCCACAAGTGTTTTCTGCGTCTCCAGCGTAAACTGATCCGGCACCAGAATATAATAATTTCTCTCCCGGTGCGCCGCTGCCTCGTCGCAGATCCGGCGGTAAAGATAGGTACTTTTCCCACTTCCCGCACTTCCACATATAAATTCGAGTCCCATTTTATTTCTCCCTTCCATGATTCATAATTTTTCCTCTTACTGCATATGATTTAGTAAGATGGAATCCCACTCCAGTCGAAGGAGGTATTATCCACATGTCAAAAACTAAAATTATCGTACTTCAAATGAAAGAATTAGTATATACCGGCATCTTCGTAGGGCTTGGCATCCTGCTTATCGTCCTGCTTTTTGTCATGTTTTACCCAAAGAAAGAAAAGTCATCCGATGCCACCGCCGATGTTACAGCCGAAGCGGCATCGTATGTTCCCGGTATCTACAATTCAGAGTTAAAACTTGGCGAAAACACCTTAAATCTCGAGGTGGTTGTCGACGAAGACCAGATCAAATCGGTTTCTTTTGTCAACCTCGATGACTCGGTTACAACGATGTATCCGCTCGTAAAACCGTCTCTGGAAGGCATCGAAAAGGAATTGATCGCCGGTACCCCAATTGACGAAATTCCGGTTCAAGAAAAGAGCAAATTTACCCAGTCCATGTTGATCGATGGCATCAAAGCAGCACTTAACAAAGCCGTTCCGGAAGAATGAGATCAGTCCCATCCTTCCTTTTTACGGATTGCTGCCAGATCTTCCTTCCAAAGGGCATCGGAGGCATCGCTTGGCATACGCAGGTCTCCTCGCGGTGACACAGCGACGCTTCCCACTTTTGGACCATCCGGCAGACACGAACGCTTAAACTGCTGGCGGAAGAACCGATGAACAAAGGTGGACAACCAGCGGTAAATGGTCTGTGCCTCGTATTCTCCTTCAAAGGTAATTTTGGCAATCCGGTAAATTTTCGACGGCATATAGCCAAACCGCAGCATATGATACAAAAAGAAATCATGCAATTCATACGGTCCCACGATGTCTTCGGTCTTCTGTGCGATCTCGCCCTCTTTCGGCGGCAAAAGTTCCGGACTTACCGGTGTATCTAAAATGTCATACAATACGTCTTTTAATGTGCCCTCTCCACTATTATCCGCAAAATACTGTACCAAAAAACGGACTAGCGTCTTTGGCACCGAACAATTTACCCCATACATAGACATATGATCGCCATTGTACGTCGCCCATCCGAGCGCAAGTTCCGACATATCGCCGGTTCCAATGACAAGCCCTCCGGCCTGGTTCGCAATGTTCATCAATATCTGGGTCCGCTCTCTCGCCTGCCCATTTTCATAGGTCACGTCCTGTACTTCCGGATCGTGTCCAATATCCTTAAAATGCTGCAATACAGCCTTTTCAATAGAAATTTCTTTCAATGTCGTTCCGAGTTCCTGTGCCAGTTTCACGGCATTATCATAGGTTCGGTTTGTCGTACCAAAACATGGCATCGTCACACTCACGATTCCTTTGCGGTCAAGGTTCAGCTGATCGAATGCGCGGATCGTAACAAGCAGGGCAAGGGTCGAATCGAGTCCACCGGAAAGCCCGATCACAGCGCTCTTACATCCCGTGTGGCGCAGACGTTTGGCAAGTCCAGCCGCCTGAATATTTAAGATTTCGTTGCACCGCTCTTCGCGGTCTCCACGGTCAACCGGCACAAACGGCGTTTTTTCAAATTCCCGCGTCAGTTTTGTCTCTTCCATCGTTTCAAAGGCAAAGAAATGTCTCACATATCCCTCATTTTCCGGCACCGGATACAATGGAAACGTTCCCATGCGCCGTCTCTCAGCCGCCAGTTTTTTACAATCAATCTCGGTGATCGCATCTTCTCCCGCAAAAGCTTTATTTTCCGCCAAAAGGGTTCCGTTTTCCGCGATCAAATGATGTCCCCCATACACAAGATCTGTCGTCGATTCACCCATCGCAGCGTCCGCGTACAGATAGGCGCTCACGGTTCTCGCGCTCTGGTTTTTCACAAGATCTCTGCGGTATGCTGCCTTCCCGGTCAATTCGTCACTCGCCGACGCATTGGCGATGATCGTCGCTCCCGCCATCGCATGATAACTGCTCGGCGGAACCGGCATCCACAGATCCTCGCAGATTTCAACCGCGAGACAAAGTTCCGGCATCTGCTCACAGCAGAATAACTGCCGAATGCCAAACACAATTTCTTCTTTTTGGAAGGCCAAGCGGTGTGTACCCATTTTCTCTTCCGCGCATTTTCCCTGCGCCTGCGCGACGTCTCCCGAGGCAAAATGTCTTCCCTCATAAAACTCAGAATACATCGGTATATGGCTCTTTGGCACAAGCCCCAGAACCTTGCCGCCTTTCACTATCGCTGCGACATTGTACAAGCGCGCCTGATGGCGAAGTGGCAACGATACAACGGACAACAAGTCAAGTTTTTCTGTCTCTTTTACAAATTTCTCCAGTGCTTTTTCGGCTCCTGTTAACAGAGGCTCCTGTAAAAATAGATCACTGCATGTATACGCACTGATCCCAAGCTCCGGAAATACCGCGATATGTACGCCTTTTCCGGCAAGTTCCTCTGCCTTTTCGATCATTTTTTCTATATTATATGCGCAGTCTGCCACTTTACTGTCCGGGGCAGTCACTGCGACTTTGATAAATCCATCTTTCATATGTTTGTTTTTGACTCCTTTTTGTATTTCAGATGCGAGGACCATGCTCGGGCGGGGCCGGGGGTGACCCGGGGGCACGGTTTTGCTCCCTGGACCATACTTTGGCGGGGTCTGGCTTGACCCGGGCCGCAGTTTGGCTCCCTGGACCACACTTCCCGCCACCAGCATTTGACCAAAGACCATAATTTCTCTCCCTGGACCATGCTACGGCGGGGTCTGGCTTGACCCGAGGGCACGGTTTTGCTCCCTAGACCACACTTCCCGCCACCAGCGCTTGACCCAAGACCATAATTTCTCTCCTCGGACCACACTCGGGCAGGGCGGGGCTTGATCCGGGCCGCAGTTTGGCTCCCTGGACCATGCTACGGCGGGGACGGGCTTGACCCAGGGGCACGGTTTGGCTCCCTGGACCATACTTTGGCGGGGACGGGCTTGACCCAAACCCGCAGTTTCTCTCCCTGGACCACATTTTCTCACCACCCAAACCATAAACTCCATAAACTAACCATAAATCACACAAAACAACTAAAGGCGACGATTTCTCGCCGCCTTGCAGTACTCTTTTACTTCCCAAAATGCCGGTTCCTGATTTTTGACTCCTAGCATATGCTAGGTGGGCGACCGCATGTGCTCTTCTGCCTTCCATTTGCAATGTTTCCATTGTACTGACAAGTCAGCAGGGATGGCCCGGCATCCAAACACAGATATAGGAATCCCGTTTAAAGTATTGTAGGTTCAAAAATTCAAGAGTGTCGAACATTCCAGGAAAGTAAATCTGTAACTATAGTATACCTAAATTTGCTCAATATATCAAGAGAAAATTTAATCTCTTCGATTATTTATGAGAAGGACCAGTCGGAATACCTGAAGTGCCGTACTCACAACGGCTGCCACATACGTAAGTGCTGCTGCCGTCAATACTTTTCTTGCCCCTTTGATTTCTTCGCCGTAAAGGATCCCGAGGCTGTCAAGCACCCGCATGGCACGCGCGGACGCATCAAATTCAACCGGGAGCGTCACGAGCTGGAAGATCAAGACGCCGCAGAAAAGAACAACACCAATTTTTGCCAGTCCGACATAACCGAGGATCAAACCGATCAAAATGAGCGGCATCGAAAGCCGGGAAGCGAAATTGACGATTGGTACGAGTGCCGTACGGATTGTGATTGGCACGTATCCTCTCGCATGCTGGATAACGTGGCCGCATTCGTGTGCAGCTACCCCAACCGCGGAAACAGAAGTCGAGCCATACACCGAATCTGACAGATTGACTACTTTTTTGCTCGGATCATAATGGTCTGTCAGATCGCCACTCACACGGCGGATGCTGACATCCGTGATACCGGCACTTCGCAGAATCATCTCTGCCACCTGCTCTGCACGCAGCCCGCGCTGGTTATAAACCCGGCTGTTTTTCTGAAAACTTCGCTTTACATTTGCCGACGCAATCATGCTGATAACCGCTCCGATTACCACAAGAATGTACGTCGGATCCCAATACGTATAATAAGGATACATTTTATCACGCTCCGTTCATTCTGTATTTATTGTACGCATTATAGCACACTTTTATTCTTTTGTCAGTTAGCGTAAAAAAACTTTCGGAAAAATAAATATTGAAAAAGGCAGTTCCTTTGT
>ERZ827440.3327-NODE-3327-length-12277-cov-3.700458_pt1 | contig 12277 bp, 18 predicted proteins | sample MGYA00519774_ERZ827440 | MGnify/ENA primary metagenome ERZ827440 (study PRJEB31778, sample SAMEA3449302) | human gut metagenome | biome: human gut; feature: human-associated habitat; material: faeces | place: United Kingdom | collected 2010/2012 ... | reverse complement strand
AGAACAGAAGACGGGAAAGAAAAGAACGTTTACCGTGCCGGTAGAAATCTATTCATACATTCAGAGCTACTGTCTGGACAGAGGAATAAAACCGGACGATCTTATCTTCCCTATAAAAGAGCGAATCGTCCAGAAGCAACTTAAAACGGTATGTGATTACCTTGGATATGAGGGCATCAGCACACACAGCTTCCGGAAATTCTTTGCGACTGAGATCTACTTGAACAACGACTACAATATTGTTCTGGTGCAGCAGTTACTACAGCATAGTACGCCAACGGTTACACAGCGATATATAGGCATCTCTTCGAAGCAGGTAGAAGATGCATTGAGCAAGCATATTAATTTGCTTTGAATTTGGGAGTCAGAAACAATAAAAAGCATACCTCTCTATAGAAGTATGCTTTTTAAATTTATTTTTCTAAATCTAATTCCAAATCATTTTTGCAGTCACGCATTGTGTTGTGGTAGTCATTGATTGTTGTTTCAACTTGATCCAGCGAACCTTGTGGCTGTTGACAAAATGCATAATAAGAATTGACTGTATTATAATACTCTTTCAATGATGCATAGTAGCTTTTACTATCGTTACATTTTTTAATCTCTTCTTTTGCGTTATCAAGATAGGATTTTATCTGATCAGATTTACCATTTTCGATATACGCCTGTACAACCATTTCAACACATACATCAAATACTTCACAATCAAAAGTTTGTGTCGCTAAGACAACAATTGCTCCGGGATGTTCTTTTACTGTATCTACTGAATCTTCTGTCCAATCTGTTGCATGAATTCTAAGATATCCAATCAGACCATCTATTAATTCATCTCTTGTTAGTCCATGAACTTGATCGCAAATATCATCAAAATCTTTAAATGATCCAGAACTTGTAACTAACCAGATTTGATAAATATCTGTCCCCCAATCAGTTACCATATCCGAAGCAGAATTCAAATTTTCATAAGCATCTTGAGCATCCTTTTTCGACCCACACCCTGCTAAAGATAATACGGCAAGAACACACATTAATAAAAATGCCATCAGTCTTTTACATTTGTTACTCATAATTTTCCCCACTCTTTTTTATTATTAAAAATCAACTATATAACAAGTGACTTTCAAAAATTAATATTTATTATATCATTTTCAGTCGGAAATGCATATACTTATATTTACGGATGTAAGCTCTACCTATGTAGATCTATCTGTTTGTTTCTGCTTTTAGCTTTTTGCTTTCTAAATCTTCACACCCGTTGATCTGGATATGGACTCTAAGTATATGGATGCAGCTGTTTGTTTCTGATTCTATGCTTTTTCATTTCTAATTCTACACATTTTCGTTTCTAAATCACCGCACCCGGAGATCTAATTCTATATACGTCAGGAGCTAATTTTACAATTTCTTTTTCTAATTCTATGTATATGGTGATCTAAAACAACATACCCGGCGATCTAAATGCATATAATGCTTTTTAATTTGCATATATTTTTGTAAATTAATTTTCAAAAAACGGGACGAAAAAAGAGAGCCACCGGTGAATGGCAGCTCTCTACAAACAACAACACTTACTTTCTAAGAAGTAAGGTACAATCTATATTATACAATGTCTTCTGCTTGATTTCAATTTTATTTTTCGATTGATCGGAAGCCTTTAATGAATTCAAAGTCTTCCTGATGCAGTCCATCCGGATTGCTTTGTATATCTTTCTGGATAAGATCCAAGATATATTCATTTGCGGACTTACCAAGCATTTTTGCCTGAGATTTTATTGTACTGGAATAATCCGGAATTCCGTTTTCAACATCTTCTTTTGGAAAACGGATTTTCATTTCTTTTAATTTTTGGTGATAATCTTTTACTGAATCTTTGTTGTCTTTTGCCATTTGTTTCCATCCTTTTTTCTGTTTGATGGCATGATTATATCATAGTTTCTTTTGTTTTGGTAGTTGGTGGGTGGTCTGTTTGCAGCCAGATCACCCTCGGTTATAACTTATGTACCATGAAGATCAGTGTATCGTGAGATCGTCTTTATCATCCTTGTTTCCGTCTCCCAGTGTCCATAGCATAATAGCTACTATGATAATACCGGCGATAATCAGGATCTCCGGGTGGAAGATAAACAGGATAATTAATCCAGCAAATATCACCCATTTTAAGATTGCCCAGATGCCGGAGAAGTCACCGTGACAGGAAGCTGCGATCGCACCGACAACGAAGATTAAAACTAATGTCAATATATGCATGTGTCCACATCCTTTCTGTCATGTAGAGATACACCAAGCAATAAATGCGACCACTGCAATTAATACAATGATTAATACAGCAGGGTAGAGCAGAATCAAGATAAAAAGTCCGATTCCGATAACCCACGGTGCGATTGCTTTGATACCTGAGAAATCTCCTTGAAAAGCTGAGATAATAGCTGCGAACACTATAAATAAAATAAATGCCAGAATGTGCATACAGTACACCACCTTTCCCCTAGTGTGATTATACCACTTTTGAGTCTCGAAGTAACTTATTATCATCGAAGTACTTTACTGTCCCGTCTGGATTAATAGGAACCTCTACTCTCACATGTGAATCATACTCTGCTACACGGTACAGTCTACCGTCCTCTTTAATCATTGTACTCAGTGTTGCTACTGTCTTAATCTCTACTACTTCTTTGTTCATCATAACGATTACCTCATATCTTTCATACATTCTTCTATCATCTTTAGTGCTATTGCTGATGGGGAGTGAACCCCACCAGCTTGTCATGAATTAGTTACAAGTAAACCGTTTGTAAGTGGTCTTTTTCAGATATTCGTTATACAAATCTATGTGATCTTTTTTCATTTGTGTGCCATCGAACCGGGTGGAGATTACATCACGGTAGGTAGCTTTGATTCCATCACAGGAAATTACTTCATCCATGCCGTTCTCAGTCATGTACTCTTTAGCATCCTCTTGAAGTTTTTTAATCTCGACTTCGAGTGCTTTTGCCATCTCGTTGTATTCTTTCAGTTCTTTCAGTGTTACGTTGATGTTGATGTTCTTCATGATTAATACCTCTTCTTTCTTTAAGATGTTGTTGTTTGTTTATGTCTATACTATATCATGTGTGCCCACATTTGTCAATATATTTTTGAAAAATTTATATCAAAAAATTATAAATATATTTATTTAATTAAAAATATATTTATGTCGCAATTATATAATAGGGGTAGTAAAAACTATAGACTCAGAAGCACTTTTCCAGATCTGTATAAGCTGGTTGTTCCACACACTGACTATAAAATATTGACTATATATATTTATTAAGTTAAAATATAATAAAAAGCAAAATAAAAGAGGAAATGTATATGAAAATATATTGTATAGCAAACCAAAAGGGCGGTATTGGTAAGACAACCACCGCAACGAATCTTGCTTCTGTCCTTGCTCACAAAGGTTTCAAAACGCTTCTGATCGATGCAGATAAGCAGTGCAACAGTACAGACACATTCCGGGCAAAAACAAAAGATACAGCCACGTTGTACGATGTGATCCTGGACTACGATCATCCACTGGATATTAATGAAGCGATCCAACACACTTTAATCGGCAATATCGTAGCAGCCGATCCATTATTGAAAGGTGCTGAGAGCATCTTGAGGAATGATGCCGGTGAGGAATATTTCCGACTGAAAGACGCATTGGACAAACTGACAGGATATGACTATGTGGTGATTGACACAGCTCCGGCTGATGATAAATTATTGAAAAACTGTTTAATTGCAGCAGATGAAGTAATCGTTCCTATCACAGCAGACAGATACGGCGTACAAGGTCTTGCAGATCTTCACAGGACGATTCAGCAGGTGCAAAAAAGAAGCAATCCTAAATTAAAGATTGCCGGTCTTTTGATGGTGAAATATAAGGAAAGGTTGAAACTCACACAAGAAACAGAATATGTGTTGATGCAAGCAGCACTCAAGCTACAGACCAAAGTTTTCGATACAAAGATCAGGGAATCCACCGGAACTCAGATGGCACAGGCTGAAAGAACTACAGTAGTAAAAAAGTATTACGCTAACGAGATCCGGAAAAGTACGACAGCAGAAGATTACATTCGATTCACAGAAGAATTATTGAGAGGTGATAAATAAGATGGCATTAAAAAGTAAAGAAAGACTGGATGATATGATTGATCTGTTCAATGATGAGACAGAGACAGCAGCAGAAAAAAGAGGAATTGTTGAAGCTCCCAAGAAGAGATCGGCAGGAAGAAAAAAACTAGACACACCAACTCCGAAAGCATACATGCAGCTGAACATATACGGCTACGAAGATTATCTTTATCGAATGAGCCAGGTTCAAAAAAAGACGATGACCGGTTATGTTTTGGAGCTGATCCAAAAGGACATGGAAGCTAATGCATTAGCTTACGAGGGATTAAAGCTGATCCCGTCACTAAATAAGCCACCACGCAAAGCCAAAAATACAAAAGCTAAGAAAGCAGAATCAGATAAACTTGATCCAGATGAGATTATTATTGAATTTTAATTTTCAAAAATCACCCAAAAGTGCCACCCCGGTGCTTGGGTGATTTTTTGTTTTATCAATATTCAAAAGCAGATTTACACTTTCCAGCACAAGTGATATAATGTAATACAAATGTATGACAACGTAGTGTATTACAAAGAAAGGTGGTAAAAATATGGCAGATAGCAAAGAATTAAAGCCGGTTTCGTTCAGAATTGATGAAGAAACCAAAGAAAAAATCAAAGAAATAGCTGCATCAACGGGCGGAAATCAGCAAGAAACAATGCAGCTATTAATTAATGCGTATTACATGCAGCAGCAGAAAGTTGAACTTGTGGAACACAAAGCAACGATCGAGGAATTTGAACGTTGTACCACTAATTTATTGCAAATGTTCACCGGTTCACTGAAAGCAAATCATGATCTGCGGGAAAGCGTGATGCAGGAATTCTCGGCTACACTGGAAAGTAAGGATCAGATCATCCAGGACTTGCAGGAGAAAGTGAAGACCGTCACTGAAAAGAAAGACGAAGCAACAGAAAAAGCAAAATCCTATTCGGATCAGGTTGTGGAGCTGATAAAACAGGTTGATGATCTGGAAAAGATGCTGAAAGATAAACAGGATCTCAACGATGAATTGAAGTCAAAAAATCAAGACTTAAAAGAAAAGTTCGTTGACATGATGGGAGAGATATCAGAAATGGCTATTATGCGTTCAAATTTGACCAAAATCACGGCTGAACGTGATAATATGAAGAAGAGTCTGTCTGATGCAGAAGAAGCCATTAAGCAGGCAAATACGGAGTCTGAGAGGGCATTAAAGCAGCAGAAGCAGCAGTTAGAGTTAAATCATGAAAAAGCTATGTTGGATGTTGAGAGAAAGCAGGATGAAGAGATCCGGAAGATGAAAGTAGAGCAGCAACGGGAACTTAAAGCTATGTTGGATGCAGAAAGAATGAATGATGAAAAGATCCGGAAGATGAAAACGGAACACCAGCAGGAAATTGATCGCTACCAGCAGAAGTATCTTTCTTTGCTGGAAAAAATGGAACAACAGGAAAAGACGAGTAAAAAGTAAAGAAACCCGAATTTCATCCGGATTTTTTGAAAAAACAAAGTGCCGAAAACCCAGTGTTTATGGGCTTTTTCACGATCGGTAAAAATTGAAAAATCTGAAAAATGTGGTACAATAAAAAATGATTGCTGAATTGTCCCATCTGGCAGTGGCTGGATGGGATTTTTTATACAACGAGGGGAAATGTGATGAAAAAAGAGTATGAATTTTTCGGAATACGAAAAAATCCGGATCCGGATCACGTTCCGGAAATTAAACACGAGCAGATCATGAGCAGGTCTGATGCGGAGCTGTTGGAGTGGATCTGTACGACCGGTTACGATGAAGCACTGAAAGAGTTAGAAAAAGAAGAGCAACAGAAAAAACCACGTTTTGATAGTTAAGGGGTGGAAGATCCGGGAAATAAGGGATCCCGGCATGGTTAAAAACCACGTTTTGATATATTTTTGTGAAGTGATCGGTAATTTTTATCTGTTATGATCGGTAAAATCTACCGATCGCTTTATTGTTTCTGCTACGAATTGCATTTATTTTCAGAATTACATGAAAAAGTGGTTGCTTTTTTTGGAAGAATTAACTAGAATAAAAAAAGAGATGAAAAAAGCATCGAGATTGCCGTCTCAATGCTCATTTCATCAAATTGATGTAGTTCATCGCCGGATTGCCGTCCGTTGATGATTCTCAGCTACACACTCACAACCAATTTTTAAAACAAAACTTCACATAACCAAGTGTACAACTGAATGGATCTACATAAGCCATCGTCTAGGCTTATATTAACGAAAAAGTAACGTATTGTCAAGACTTTTGGCTTCTATTCATGTACATTGTATGTGCAGTGATAGGAGCTTTTTTTATTGTTTTGCAGCGTGAAAACAACTGAATACAGAAACAGAAAAGCTACATTTTTCAAAAAAGAAGAACGGTGTAGTCTTATTAAGTGCACCTTTTTTGGGGAAACGGACACGGTAACCGTTAAAATCCGTGGTCTTGGCGATAGACCGACACAAAAAAATACAGCCGTCCTCGTGGCAGGCGAGGTTAAATAATCAGTGCGGAGAGGTAGCACCGTTGTGGGGTGTGACTCATTAGGCATGGAGCGGTGTAATGCCTTACAAGGTCACAACGAAGACTTCCGAAGTGTCCGAAAGGTCATAATTTGGTATGTTTTACCCTCTTTTCAGGGGGGAAACTCTGCCCAAACCGAGTGGAAGCCGAAGATCATGATTATCCCTGCCCGGGCGGTGATTGTCAACGAAAAGTTTGAAAAAAGTGGAACTTATAAGTAATAAGGAAGAGATTGTGCCGATGAGTGATGGATCAGTGTATGAATGAGTTGGGATGTGATCCGGATCAGGTAGTGATTGCTGGGTGATCCGGTAGGATGCAGCAGTGGGTCAGTTGCAGGGAGCAGTGTGGAATATTAATTGAAGTGCAAAATTCAAAAATGTTCCATTGACAGTCTGACCAGCATAGAATATAATAAAGGTATCAAAAATAGTACTAAAATTAATATCTTTTTTAATATTAAAAGTGAGGTGTTGAGCATGTTGGCAGTAAAGTCTAATGACTTAAAGACGAACTTCAAAGGACTGTGTGACCAAGTATTCAGAGGAGAAATTCTAGTGGTATCTCGTCCGAAAAATCAGAACGTTGTCATGATCTCCGAAGCAGCTTACAACGAGCTGTTAAAGGCTCAGAGAAATGCAGCATATACGGCAATGCTTGAGAAATCCATGAAAGAAGCCGAAGCAGGTGGATTCGTGGTGAAATCTATAGAAGAACTTGAGGCTATGGAATAAGATGAATGTTGTATTTACAGAAACAGCATGGCAACAGTATACGGACTGGCAGCTGGAAGATAAAAAGAAAGTAAAGCGGATCAACGAGCTGATAAAAAGCATCAAAAGAGATGGGTTACTGAGTGGGATCGGAAAGCCTGAACCATTGAAGCACATCAAGGCATGTAGTAGGCGGATCACGGATGAACATAGACTTGTATACAATATGGATGAGAACAAAAACCTGATAATATTCGCATGTAGGGATCATTATGAAGAGTAGCACTGTTGAGGTGTTACTCTTCATAATGATTCGTTATTGAGTTTGAGATGTCTGCAAAGCAATAGGAAATGCAGTAAATAGAGGGAGTGCGAAAAGTTGTCCATTTCGTGCTTCTTCTATTTACTGCATCTTTTTTTAGAGAAATTATTAAGTTTGCTTGTAATGGGTATTTGTGGCACTTGAGGTAGAAATTTTATTTGCTCTTTCTTGTTGTCTGCATTTCCACGAGGCAGGGCTATATATAGCTATATTTTTTAGTATGTAGTCATATGATGAACGACTTGATCCTGGAACAATGTGATAATCTCCATCATAACTAGGGTATACCAGATATTCAGCAGGGTCTGTCCCTAGTAATTTTTCTTGGATTTCTGGTTTATACAAGCAGTTTATATCATCTGCTAATACTTCAAAAATCTCTTTGGCAGAAGTTGCGCTTACATTATCATATCCATGATTTCTATAGGTAAAATCGTAATGATTATTCCAATCATTTTCAATCCATATGGTACAATGTGTTGAAATTCCATTGTGAAAATCAGTATATAAATACCAAAGATTTCCCTTATCAGTTATAAATTTTTTGAGTTCCTTTTCTAGTTCTCTTCGGTTATAGCCGATTTCTGTAGTATTTGTTTGAAAAGATAGCTTCCTGCTAAATTTAGTTTTAGGGATAATTTCTTTTGCGAAACATATGAGTACTATTATAAAAGGGATTATACATGGAATTCCAATTACAAAATAAAGAAAAGCCTCTCCTCCGCTTGATTCCTGTAACGCCATAGTTCCGAATATAACACATAATACTCCTATAAATGTAAGAAATCCAAATTTTATTATTTCAAGCATACTACCCATCTCCTTTATATGATTATATCAGAAATAAAAAACACCTTCAAGATATCCACTTATAGGGAGATGAAGGTATCGTGAGAAAAGTTTCGCTTTTCTTCAGTAGATGGCAATCGGCTCTTTCAAAATTAGTTGAATAATTAAAAATTACCCTGTAAGCCACATTTTTTATGTAAAAAATCAAACATTCTCTTTTGGGAAAAGAAGTAAATGAACTTTTTCGTTCAAAACGTAAATCAAAGAGCGAATAAACAAATGTAACCAAAAAAACTTTTTTTGAGAAATTTGAAAAATTGATTTACACACGCTTTTTGATTTTTCATTTTTCGGAAAGGATTAAAAATGCAACTGAAAATTAAAGAAAAAACGGCACTATTGGATCAGATGATGTTTGGAAACGTTCAGATTGTTGGATTTGATGATTTGAAAAAGTTGGAAAAAAGTGGTGTGGTAGAACAGACAACCGCAAAAGTTAAGTACATCACAGCCACAGGGCAAGAATTTACACGTTTACTTATTGAAAGGGATGGTGTGATTGATCGGATGATTGCTGGCTCAAAGCTGATTAAAGGAAAGAGAATCGATTATTGCAATCTGTCTGTAAGCGTTGGAAACAAAGAGACAGGCAATCTAATGTGTCTCACAAGAGATGAATATGTGGGAAAACTGCAAAAGATCGAAGAACATTTGAAAAATCAGTACGGGATTCATGTTGATCTTTCCGATATTACCATGAAAGAGATTGAGATCAATCGGACATTCAAGTTGAATGAAGACTTTGAAAAATATCATCGTGTCATCAACCTTATGATGTGCAATCTTCCGAAAAATCTCAAACAGCAATCGGAATACAAAAAAGTGAACGATGGAATAGCCACACATGAGAGCTACTATGCATCGAGCAAGACAGGAAAAGCGAAAAATAAGGTGACACGTTACCTTGAATTGAAGATCTACGACAAGACAAAAGCAGTTGAGAAGATCATTTTGCTGACAGATTCTTTTATGCGAGTGGAATTTAGGCTTGTGGGAGCCGAAAAGATCAAAAGATCTCTCAAAGTGAGTAAATTTGTAGATCTGACAGATGCGATCATAAACGATTACTTTGCGAAGCAAACAGAGAATATTATAGTGCAACCATTTGAAAAGTGGAAGATCCAACGTGATGAAGAGGTTGTTGAGCTAATGAAAGAGTGGAGAAGTAAAGATATGAATCACTGGCAGACATCAGTTCTCAGATCTTTGATGAACAGAGAGATAACAGAAAAGAAAGCTGTACTACTGGATATTAAAGAATTGTTGCCACTTGTCAACAAAGTAATCACGAAAGCCAACAGGAGATATGATGTAAAACATAATTTTGTGAGACAGGCTGAAAAGATTGAGACAGTCTTTTGTAACGATGACCACTTAAAGATGGAAGAAATCATAGAAAAGCTGACGGCAACAAATACCGACTCAAGTGGTATTTCTACCGATTCGGGTCCCGATTATACCGGTATAACTTCCGGAGTATACGGTATCGGGAAAAGTGCTTAAAACACCGATAAAATAAGGACTTTTCGATGTTTCTAATGGTGTGAAATGATGAAAAGTGTGCTGAGTAACAACAGCACCACAATCTTCACACACACAACATTCTCTACACACTCGTATACAAGAATCTGACCAACCGGCAGGTATCTTTGAGAGTGTAGAGAAAAAATCACAATCAAATAGCGAATATTAATATGAAGAAAAAATTCAAAAAATAAAATTATAAGGAGAAAAAACAATGAGCAAGAAAAAACAATTAACAAGAGAAGAGTATGCAAAGAAATTTAAGGATCAGCTACAAAGAGCAAATTATCAGCTGAAAGAGGGAGAAAAAATCATTCAGTGTAGAGATCCATACCCTGATTATTGGTTTATCTCAAATCAAGGATATATTTTCACAGCTTTTTACAATGATCTTCACATCTTAAATGATAATCCAACTGAGCAGGGACTAAAAGATAAAGACGGAAAGAGAAGAGGAAAAAAATGGCGTTATGTTTCTGACAAATGCGGAGATGTGACCGCATGGAAGATCATGGCAGAATATTTTTTGACATGTGAATTTGATCTTGAGGATGGTGAAAAAGTGGACATTCATCATATCAAGCCACGATCAGACTTTGAACCAGATCAGGGAAGCGAATGTAATCGCCCGGATAATTTGCAGATTTTGCCGGAAAGAATTCACGCAGAACTCAGTAAATACACCTCACCGAATTATGAGAAAAACAGCGAGAAAAAAACGATCAAAGCACTCGAAAAAGGAACAGCACATATGACGATCACGGATCAGCTCACACCGGAATTTGTGAAAGCATTATTACAGGGAACGACATGGGAATCCGGAGCTGCATTTTATCTAAAAAATCTCAACACAAACGAGACATTAGCTTTTCCGGTTCCGGAACATGTAGCCGGTGATCCGCTTCCTGATATTCTAAACTGGACTTGCTCAAGGGAATTTTCCCCTGAGAGCCATAAAAATTAAAAGTGTTAATTTTAACTTTCCGGAGATGGATCCACCGGGATCACACCATCTCCGGACATAAAAAGTTGACGGCTGAAAAGATAAGCGACAGATACGGAACATTTGTTTCGGATATTGGTAAGTTGTCTGAAAAAGAAAGTCTGGGACACAAAATTCTTGACTTTATCGAACAAATGTTCTATAGTGAAATAGCAAGAATTTATACGTTCGGATAGGGCGTTGTATGCAGATCTGGGACTCGCTCTATTCCGTGGTGAGTCCTGGATCAGAAAGGATGATTAAAAATGTTGATCGGATGGATAGAAAATAAGCTATCACAGAAGCTCTTTGAAAAGAAGCAGGAAGTAATTCGTTTACGTTGGCAGAAAGCTCAGATGGAAAGAGAGCTGGAACGAATGAAAGCAGCAGCAGTTGAAAAAAATAAAATGTGAACAGGGTTAAATTTTAATACTGCATCACTTTAATATGTTAAAGTCTACTACTTCCACACACCAACTGAAAATTTGAAGTCGATAATGGGTAGCCGGTGAAGTAAGTGCCACAATGTCAATATTCATGGTGCTTTTCACCGGTTATTTTTTGATTTTTCAAATTTGCATTTTTTAAAAAATAATACTCAAATATGTAGCATTTATGCATGATTTTACGATATCACTTTTGTCGCAGAAACAGTCGAAAAAAGTTTATATAATTGTTTATAAAAAAAGTTTATTTTTTCTGTACTTCAAAGTGGGGTATTCCATTTTTTACCAAAATCGCCCAAAAAATAAGCCTTTTCGCATATCGGAGAAATGGATCAAGGACAGCAGCAGGACGATTTGTTTATAAAAAATGTTTAGGAATTTCACAGCAGCGATATGGGGTGCGATAAAGGGTTATTTTTCAAAAAGTGCGTAAAAGTATATATTATACGCACAGTAAAAACGCGTAAAATAAGGGATTTTCAAAAATCATGATAAAAATACGCACTTTTCATTGACAAAATACGCACTATTTGATATTCTTGGGATAGAAAGAAGAGAAAGGTGGCTTCCCTATGGCAAATAAGAAGACAAGAGCGTTGAGTCAGGAAGAGTACGAAAACATAATTGAGACGATGAGAACTGGATTTTCTGGATGCCGGAAAAATGAACGGATCGCAACCGTATTAGTTCTGGAAGCGAATCTCGGACTCCGGATCAGTGATATTTTACAGTTGCGTTTATCGGATATTGTGAAAGATGGGAACAGATACCGGTTGGATATCACA
>ERZ827440.3325-NODE-3325-length-12282-cov-4.129549_pt1 | contig 12282 bp, 10 predicted proteins | sample MGYA00519774_ERZ827440 | MGnify/ENA primary metagenome ERZ827440 (study PRJEB31778, sample SAMEA3449302) | human gut metagenome | biome: human gut; feature: human-associated habitat; material: faeces | place: United Kingdom | collected 2010/2012 ... | reverse complement strand
TGTATGAAGTTGTCGGCACAATCGGCGAAGTCTTCGCCATATTTCTCCTCGAACGCGGCATAAATGGCACAGGTGATGGTGTCCTTTGCTTCATCCGTCTGCACATAATCGCCGTCATAGGAGAGGCCATCTAAAATATCGTCTGCAACGCTTTCCTCAATGGCATAGATGCCCGCGTCCGCAAGCTGCGAGAGGGTGCCGTTCTTGCAGATATCTTCGCGATGGCTATAGAGGTCTTGCAAGAAGCATTCATATTGCGCCATCTGGGTCATTTTGTAGATATCGCCCTTACAGCCTTCGAGAAGCCCATTGAACTCGGCTTCTTCCCGCCGCTCGCAATGGTGAGGGAATACTTCACATGGTCGGGAGTGAAGGTGCCCTTTCCACGATGGGTTATCTCCATCTGGAAGCGGGCTAGGTAGTCGGCAACCGTTTCCGGTGTGTTATATGCCATAGCGTGTTCCTTTCCATCGGAAGCCTTCGCTTGGCTCCCAATAATAACTTATTAAGGGGAAGGGGCGCACCGGTTTCGGCACGCCCCTTCGGTGAGCGGTAGCAGGTTTTCGGTAAGCGTCTACGCGCCGAGGATTTCCTTCGCCCAAGAGCCGGACTTTACAAGCCCCATCATGGTCGTGATGAGAACGGCGATAGTCTTGATGATGACACCGAACGAGTCGAATGTTTCTACGCCCTGTGCGAGACCAAGCATCTCAGCCTTTCCCAATCCGCCGGAAACCGCGAGGGCGGTCACAAGATGCGGGTAGAGGTAGAGGATAAGAACCATGACCACGCCTGCGAGGGCTGCTGCCGCAAAGTTCTTGAGGTAACCGATTCCGATTTGCTTCGTCTCCTCGAAGCCGAGAAGGGAAATGGGAATCGGAGAGAAGGCGGCATAGACATAGAGCTGAACGGAACGCCCGAGCGCAACGACCATTGAGACCGCATAAAAAACGAGTCCGACCGCCCATGAAATGAGTCCGAAAATCAAAAGGAGGAAGCATCCGCCGAACGTGGCATCGACCGCATCGTCCTTGGTCATCTTGATTCCGGGTTCATACCAGTTTTTCGATTGCAGCTTGTCCGACACGTTACCAACGAGGTCGTTGAAGATGCTGTAGATGGCGGAAACGAGGTCGAGGGCATTGTCGATGAAGTAGCTGAGGATGCAGTAGGTCACCACGAGGAATACGATATCCTTCACGGCGGGAAGGGTGCTCGTCGCGTCGATGCGCTGGCTAATCTTGATGAGTTGCATCAGCATGAAGAGACCTAGGATGGCATGGGCAACGGGGATGACCCCGGCCTGATAGAAGTCTTTTACCACGCCATACGGCTCGGTTGTTCCGAAAAGCTCGTTGAACGGCCCGGAAATGAACTTCGCATCAAGCGTCTGGTTGATGACACCGAAATAGGTATTGAAGAGCGTGGCAGCGATTTGCAGAAGCCACGTTTTAATCATGTTGGGGATATCAAGGAAGTCCCCGATGATACCCGCATAGGCCGGATGGGGAATGAGGAGCACGAGTGCGCAAGCAGCGAAGAGCGCGAATGTGCCCGCGAGACAAGCCTTTCTCCTGCGCAGGGGAACCGTCTTCGTCTCCTCATGCTGTGTGGATTGTAAAGTCAGTTGTTCATTCATAGAGATTCCTTTCTGCCTGCATGGCGATGCTGCCCTAGCCCTCGAAGGAGAACTCGCCCGTGGACTGCTCGTAAACGCAGGTGATGGAAACAGAGTTTGTGTCGTTGAGCTTGAAGTCCGTGGTGATGACCCCGTTCTCATAGTCGAGGTTCACGACTTTCTGCCATGTAGCTTCGGTGACAGAAGGGTAATGGACGGCGCACCACTTGGAGAGGGCGGTGATGACGGCCTTCTCATCCCCGCCGAAGAGTTTCGTGACCTCGCTGTTCATGCCCTTCACGGTAATGTTTGTCACCGCTTCGGCACGCTCGTATGCGGTGTTTTTCTGAGCGAACATCGTAGAGCTTGTAAGGGTGGAGATGGTGTTCTCACCGGGGGTCTTAGAATCGGAGTTCACCGCAGCGCCACTGCCGTCCGTGTAGGTCACGATATGGGTGCCGGTATCGGTCTCGAAGACGATGGTATAGAGATAACCGCCGTACCCATCGGAGGTCTTTTCCACGCGGGAGATGGCGTAACTATGGACGGTCGGAGTTCCGTTCACCGTTTCCACGTAGGAGTCATCGGCAAACTTGAGAGTGTAGCGCCCCTCGCTTACCGACCAGACGGAAGAGGAGAGGGTGTCGATGAGTTCCTTGGCATCGGTATCGTATCCCTTGATGATTTCCTTCTGGGCATCGGTAAGCTCCACTTTCCCGGTTTCCTCCTTCGTCTTCTTCTCAGCGGCTGTGGTAGTGTCCGTGTTATTTCCTGCGTTCTGCTCCTTTGCGGTTTCCGCGCGGTGATGCGACACGTTGATGGCGCTCATGGCAGAGCCGCAGGTGAACATCAGGAGCAGGCACAGGGCGATGACGGAAAACTTCTTGTGTTCCGCCATCCATGCTTTCAGTTTCTTCATAGCAGGTATCCTTTCTGGTTTCCTAGCGCCAGTCCCATGGATAGCCGCAGACAACCCATCCTCTTCCGTTTTGGGAAACCCAATCGGACAGGGAGATGGTGCGCAGACCGGAGTAAATGCTATCCATGACCTTGCCGTCACCGATATAGATGCCGACGTGCCCGTAAGCGTTACCGGCGGCGGTGTTGGAGCCGTATTGGGCGGAGATGAGCATTCCTACCTTTATCTGGGAGAGGTCGGTGGTGGCGCGTTTCTGGCTGTAATTGGCACCGTATCCCTGATTGCCGAGCTGCGTATTGCCGTTGCCGCCGACGGGATGACCGGCTCTTGCATAGACCCTTGTTGTCCATGTGGCGCAAAGGTTGGCTCCCGGCCACGGGGTCTGCGAGCAGGCATTCACGATATCCTTCTGCCACTGGTCGGCGCTCTGGTAGTCCTGCCCGCCACCGGGAATGAGGGTGGTGCCGGAGTACCGATTCTTGAACTCCTCTGCGGTCATGGAATCGAGCTGCGCAACGAGCGGATAGGCTTGGCAGATGGAACGGTACTGGGCGATATAGCTGTCCTGCGACGCGGTGTAGTACCCGCCCTCGCCGAGGGCACGCAGGAAGAGTTCGGAGTTGTTGGTGTCGATGGCCTTCTGGTAGTTAGGGACACGGGTGTAGTTGGATTGTTTATACAAATGCTCGCACCGGTACTTCATGTACGAATCATCGTCTTTGAAGACGGCGAAATCCGCGTAGGTCTTGTAGGCAGAGCCGGAAGCACTGTATTCGGTGGTGAGCATTTTAACGGAACCCGTGATGAGTCCGCCGTAGTCATAACCGGCATATTTCACGCCGCCGTAGTTGTGGTACAGCCGCCCGAGGTCGGAACCGGAGTCCGAGGTGCCGTTCTCAATCATCATCTGGCCGAGGAGTGCCGAAGCGGGATATCCGTACTGCTCGTGGGCGTTCAGGCACGCGAGCACGAGGTCGTAGGTGACCCATGCGGGCATCCCGTCAAGCGATGCGCTCTTTTGCTCCTCATCGGCGGCACCTCCACCGACAACGGAAATCAGGCCGAAGGCCAAGATGAAGGCAATGATGAGTGGAAAGAATTGGGAGACGGCACCGGCAAGTGATGAAAGCATTCCCTTGATGCCACTGGAAAGAATCGTGAGCGCCTTTTTCTTTCCCGCTTGCGCCGCAGCATTCTCGTAGACGTTCCTATGGAAGTATTTGGAGAACTGCATCCGCTTCTGGGCAGCTTTTTTATCCAGTTTCTCGGTGCGGTATTTCTTTTCCGAGAGGGCACCGAGAGAGTCTTTCTTTTCAAGTGCATCCTTACCGGAACGAAGGTGCTTTCTCGCCTTTCCGGCAAGTTTCGCGCCGGTGTGCGTGGTTGCGACCAAATCGTCCGTGCCTTCCAGCTCGGAGTCTTTGAGAGCGTTGTGGGCAGCTTTTGCGGCTACACCCTTTGCACCACGTTTCAGGCTCTTATTCAGATTGCGGCGAGACTGCACCTTTTTCGTGAGGGCATTTTTTCCGGTTAGCTGGCTACGGGATTTTCCGTCAAGGGCATCGGCGGCGGAAGTCTTCTTACGTTTCCTTGCGATGGCATCGAGGGCGGTACTTCCCGCGCCGTGCGTGCCCTTCTTGCCGACGGAATAGAGGTCACCCTTTAAGGCTTTGGCGCTCTTATCTGCCTTTTCCACCAGACCGGTATTGACGGCATCCGTCTTTTCGGTCTTGAGGAGATTACTCATGGCTTTCTCACGGTCGTTTCCGCCGGTCGTGAAATCCGAAGCCTTCATCTGACGTTCACCGTCCTTTCCGGGGTCTTCTTACTGGGTTGCTAGATAACGGGTTTTGCATCTTTCTTGTCCCCAAGCCCCGTCTTCTTCGTCTCATTGGGGTTCGTGGAGAACAGGTCATAGAGAACGTTGCCGGACGGGAACTTGCCGCGAATCGGCACGCGGGCGTTACCTGCGATGAGCAGGCCGTCACCCGGCTCTGCGGACTCGTCGATGCATTCCTCCTCCTGCTCGGACAGGTTCAGAAGCTCCGCCCACTTCATACGGTCGAGCGGGGACTGCTTGAGAAGCATGAGGAAGTCCGCGTTGAGGACGATATTTCGCGCCGCTTCGTTGGCGAGCATCGCCGTGGCGTTCTGACTGATACCTGTCAGCAAAAGTCCGAATTTTCGACCCTCATTCGAGAAGCGGGAGAAGTAGTTAAGTACCGTCGGGTAAGCGAACATACTCTGCATCTCCTCGACGTAGAGCCATGTGCGGACGTTTCGCTTTGCATTGAAGTACATGCGGTTGCGAACGGCTTCGCAGACATTGATGAGGGCGAAGACCAGCATGGAATCCGGCAGGTCTTTCAGGTTGAAGTCCACGATGCGGGTGTTGAAATCGACGTTGCTCTGATGGTTGAAGAAGTTCATGGAACCCTTCACGAATCGCTCGTAACGGAGTGCGATGACCTGTGCCTGCTCCTCCGGCTGCTCGTTCGCGGCATCGTAGAAGTCCTGTAAGGTCGGCGGAAGATTGTCTCCGCGCTCTGCGGCCTTCTGGAAGGCAAGCTCGGTGCAGCGCTGTACGAGCGACTGGTCAACCTCAGAGAAGTTCGACCCGGCTTCGGCAGCGGAAGCGCCCGCCTGAGCTAACATCGCGTCCACCTTGAACGCAATCTGCTCGTTTCTCGTCATGTGTTCCACGGATACCGTATCGAAGGGGTTCAGGTGGGTTCCGGTACCCACGCCGAAGTGGTAGGTGCTGCCGCCGTAGCGTTCGGCGATAGCGGTGTACTCGCCTGCGCGGTCGATGACGTAAATCTCGTCCGTCGGATTGGAGAAGATGGTGCCCGTCATCTCGGTCTTGGTGAACATACCCTTACCGGAGCCGGTCTTGCCGCAGACGAAGCCCATCGGCGAGGTGAGCTTCTTGCGGTTGCAGACCACGAGGTTGCGGCTGTGCTTGTTCTGGCCGTAGAAGTTGCCGCCTGCATCGTCAAGCTCCTGCGTGGCAAACGGCACGAGGATGGAAACCTGCGCCGTGGTGAACATGCGGGAGATTTCCACGTGGTTATGGCCGAGCGGGAGGATGGAATTAAGTCCCTGACGCTGGCGATAGTCATAGGTGTCAAGCTCGATGGAGTTCTGACGTGCCGTGGAGATGATGCGAAGTACCTGCGTATCCAGCGCTTTCTTTCTCTCCGCGTAGGTGTAGACAAGCCCCGTGAAGACATAGAGACGCTGGTTCTTGTTCTGCAAGTGGTCGAGCACGTCCTCCGTCTCCTCCTTGGAGTATTTCAGCTCCTGCGGGAGGATGGAGAAGTCATAGCCTTTGTTCACTGCCGAGCGCTGTTCCTCGATGATTTCCTTGTCAATCCATGCGGAACGGGTGCGCACGTAATTGATAGCCTTGGATTTATCCATGGGCTGCACGTACCACGTGATAGCCATGGGGATAGGAAGGTCTGCCATGTCGGCAAGTGCGCGGTCGGAAAGTTCCGAGCCGAACTTCTTCATCACGAGTACCTGTGCGTAGACCCCGTTATCGAGTTTTACGCAGTCGTTATAGTGGCCGTCCGGGCGGAAATCAATCTGCGTCGGTGCGATGCAGTCCTTGGTAGTCTGTAAGCGCTTGGCGGAAATATCGCGCTGGTAATCGAACAGGAACGGCTTATAGGGGTTCAGGAGTGAATGGATGACAGAAAGGCGCTGGGTGCCGTTCATAAGGTGTGCCTTGCTGCCGATGGAGTTTAGGATGCGGGAGGATTCGACCTCGATACGGGAGAGTTGACGCGCTGCATCTTCTGCGGTGTCTGCCGTCACGGAATAGGTGAGGTAGCGGTTCCTGCGGATGTTGCTGACCCCCTCCTTCACCTTATCGTTCAGGATGTTGTTGAATACCTGCGCGTCGTTCCTTGCAGCATCGTTTGCCTGACGCTCCGGGTCGAAGAACTTGCGGTGACCGACCTCTTCCTTGAGGAGCGGCGTGTTGATGATGCTCATCTGCACGAGCGTATCCGCACCGAACTGGTCGTAAAGGCGGGTGATGGCAGAGAACATGGCTTTCTGCTGCTCATCGCGTACCGAGTGGTAACTGGTGTCATCGAAGGCGATGGAAGAGGAAAACATCCCCTCCTCCACCTCACAGATGCCGTCCTGATACATCTTGTTGTAGCCGATGTAGTTCACCACGTCTTTCGCGGAGTCGCGCTTCTTTCTGGCATCGGCCATCTTATCGGAAAGCTCCTTGTCCCTGTCCTTTAACTGGGACTTGATGGAGCTGTAAGTCTTTTTCGCTTCCTTCTCGGCCTTCTTGGCTTCCTTTTTCCTGCGCTTCATCTCGCGCTTGGCGTGCTTCTTCTCCTTTCGGGTCAGCTTTCCGGCACCCTGCGTGACGTGCGCGACCTGAGAGATGGCATCCATGTCGATAGCGCCGGTATCGGAGCGCAGGGGCGCGGTGTTCCCGAACCCGTCACCGGATGCGTGGACGAACGCGTCCACGTCAAATGCGGCGTTAAGAGATGACCCGTCCTGCCCTTGGGGAGTAGGATTCGATGCCGCGAAGGTTTCCCTGCTTTCGGTAGTGTTTTCCATAGATAGTTCCTTTCTGCTTGCTGTTTTCCGACTCAGAGAGAAGTCCCGCAAGACGCATGGACGGCTTGTAGAAGATGCGGTCGTTCGTGAAGTTTGCCTTAAGCCAAAGCGGCGCAAACTGCTCGAAGGGCATCCCGCAGGGCTTCACGAAGCCCACGCACCAAAACGGCAACGAGACGGCGTAGATAAAATAGGTGCAATCGCTGACGTTCAGCCCCAAAACGAAGTAGATGTAAAGCCCGGCAAGTACCGAGACAGAAAGCGCACCCGTGATGGATACCAGGGTGCGCATGGTCATCTTGCCTACGATTTTGGGCTGATACTCGGCGATATCCTTGTGTACTGCTACAGAGAGCATGTTAGATATCGCTCCTTTCTAGCCCGCGAGGGAACCCCAGTTGATACCGGTCTTGAAGTACACGGCAGCACCCACGACGATGGCACCACCGATAATCATGGCGAGGGCACCGGAGAGCTGACCGCCGCCGCCCTGCATACCGTCCTTGATGGTAAGACCAAGGTTCACAAGGCCGAAGACGATGAGGATGCCGCCGAGGGCGGTCACACCATCAGAGAGAAGGTTTTTCACGTTTTCAAGCATGTCTGATTCCTTTCTTGTTTACTTGTTTTCTAGTAACCGTACAGATGGGCAAAGGCGATACAGGTAAGTCCCGCGACGATGATTGCAACGGCTTTGCGTATCTCCCCGCCCCCGCCGCGAAGAAGTCCCGCGAGGGTCATCCCAAGATAGATGATTCCCACGACGGTGAATGCGCCCGCAGCGGTTCCTATCGCCGGGGCGGCGAGTTTGACGAGTGTTTCCAAGTTCCTTCCTCCATTCGTCCCCTTTCTGCCTTTTTCGCGTGGCATTTCTCTTAATTATAAGTGACTACCGGTTCAGCAATTTACCCAGAAGCCCCTTCCTTGATTTTTTCCATGCCGTCCACTTCCATGCCGTGAACTCCGCACCCGTATCCTCATCGGGGGTGTACGGCTCGCAGCCGTTTTTCAGATACCGCTCGAAATCGAAGGAGTTCTTATGCAAACGCTTCCAGTTGCGCTTATCCACGATATAGCGGTATCGCTTATGGGCGTGGGGGTCATACTTATCATCCATGAGCGGGTTGGTACCGGCGATGAGCAGGATTGCCTTTAGGCGGCTCATCTTGCCGATTTCTGCTGCGTCGATAAGGTCACGACCCTGAATCTGCAAGTTCTTACTGGCGCTTGAGGACTGCCCCGTGGACTCGTTGTAAGTCATCTGATGGATGGTCTGCTTGCCAATCATCTCCGCAATCTCCTTGTTGGTGGAGTTGGACTTGCCACCGAGGAAGAGCGTCGAGTCGCAGCAGTCGATGATGGTCTGCGCCTTCTTATCGTACTTGCTCTCCAGCTGGCTCATGGATTGCAGGATGATGGTGATGCCGATGTTACGGGAACGGGTGACCGCGATGGTCTCCTCAATCTGCGGGATAGTGCCGATGTTGGCGAACTCATCGAAGATGAAATGCACCGGGGTCGGGAGTTTCCCGCCATAATCCGAAAGGGCTTTTCGGCACAGCTGGTCGATGGTCTGCCACATGAGGATGGCGAACAGGAAACTGAGGGTCTTGTCGGTATCGGAGAGGATGCCGAAAATCGCCACCTTCGCATCCGGGTCACCAAGGGTGTCAATCTCCATCTCGTCATAGGTCAAAAGCTCGCGCACGCCGTCCGTCGCGATGGGCGCAAGGCGCACATTGCAGGAGATGAGGATGGATTTTAAGGTCTTGCCTGCGGCCACCTTGAAGTTCTTGTAGTTCATCAGGGCGAAGTCCTCGTCGGCGGAAAGTCCCCCGCAGTCGGCGGGCTTCACGCCGTCGGAGTTGCGCTTGAACTTACTGGGCACCCAAGACCAGCCGTTATCTGCCTGTTTGGTGCCAAAGCTCCTTGAGAGACCGGCATTTCCCGCAGCGTCAGGAGAAGAACCGTCGTTTTGCTTGTACTTCTTGCCTTCCTCGATTTGGAGGAACATAAGGTCAAGAGCGGACTTGAAGTTCTCATCGTTCTCTCGTGCTTCCGCAAGGGAGAGGAGCGTGAGAAGCGAGGACATGTTGTAGTCCTTCGCCGGGAACCAGTCACGCAACAAGGCGATGAGCGCCGTGTAGAGCATCTTCTCCGCGTTCTCCCAAAACGGGTCACCGCTCGATTTCCCCTCGGGGTTCGTGTTCATAATGAAGCAGTTCACGAAGGAGAGGATATCGGTATCCGTCTTCACGTACTTTAACGGGTTGTAGTGCATGGACTCATCAAGGTTGATGGTATTGAAGCTCTTGAGCTTATAGCCGTTGTCCGTGAACAGGTATCCGGCATCCTTAAGAAGGGTACCTTTTGGGTCGGTGACAAAGTAGCTGGTGTTGAGCTGGCAGATGTTCGGGGTCACGTAGTTAAAGGTCTTACCGGAACCAGAGCCGCCGACCACGAGGACGTTTAGGTTGCGGTCATATTCCGGGTCGAACTTGGGACGGTGCAGGGCAAGGCCGAAGTTCTTGGTGAAGAGAAGATTGTTGTCTTCGGTCTGCAAGTCCTTAAACTTCTTTCCTTCCTTCACAGTGCCCCAGCGGGCGGAACCGGATTCTTCGCCGGAACGATAGTTTCCGATGAACGCCACGTAGCGAAGCCAAATCATCCAGATAATGAGAAAGCAAGCCCCGCCAAACAGTAGGGAGTTACTGGTCATATCGAGGGCAAACGGTGCATCCTTTATGGTCTGCCACATGGAAAGGAATGCATCGCTCAAATGGTCGAAAATCTGCCCCGGATAGGTGACGAGGGTTTCGGCATAGCGGTCACCGAGATAGAAAAAGACCGTGGCGATGACGAGGGTGCCGAGCGCCGAGGTGGCAATCTTCTTATTGATTTCCGGGTTCGCGCTATTTGCCATATGCATCCTCCTTTTCCACTTCTTCCAGCACAAGCAAGAGCGTGGTCACAATACTCGTGCGCGTCTCTCGCGTGGCCGCGTGGCGGAATCCTTCATAGCAGGTGAGCGAAAAGTCCTCGGACACATCAATACCATTGGAATCGCGTGGAGTGAGACCGTCGCACCGGGAAAGGGCGGAAGGCTCCCAGAGGGTCGTGATGCCATCTTCCGATTTCACGCGCTTGCACCCGGACTTCATTTCATAGAAAAGGTTGTCGAGGGTGGTATGGGTTTCGTTGTCCTTTGGCAGGGCGGCATCAAGAAGGGAGATGAGGTTCCCGATGGTACGCTGGGAAGGCTCGCACCAGTCCCTTAAATATCCAAGACAGGCCATCAGAAGAAGTTTTTCCGTCTTCTTAAAGAAGTCCCCATCTGAATCGGAGAGGTTCACGATGGATTCCGCGATGGTCTCGATATCGCTGTCCGATTCCATGGTAAGAAGCGGGGAGCATTTCAGCCTGTCCGGCAATTTGTCTTTGAGGGTCATGGTCTATCTCCTTACAATGCATCTTCGTTCTTAAAGGGCAGGTCAGTCCTTCGTTCCTGCGAGATTTCCTGCGACTTCGTTTCCGTTTCAATTTGAGTTTTAGCGGCGGTCATGTCGCGGGCTTCTCCGGTGAGGGAATAGGACTCGGAATCATATTGCTGCTCCTCGCGAATATCGGAGGGGCGAACCTCGCTTCCGGTCTGCTCTACATCCATGACGGCGGTGCGGGAATCGGTATCTGCGCCATCGTGGCTCTCAATACCGGAGTTCGGGTCGGGCGTGCGCCCGTCGTTATCCATGGAACCGTCGGATGCAACCGGCTCAAGCAGCTGTTGTTCGTCACGCATCTGCTCCTGCGTCAGACGCGCATTCTGCATGGCAAGGTCTCCATCCGGGAGGGTGCCCGCGCCCTTCGGGGTATTCTGCTCGAACCAGTTGTGGGTCACATCGAGGTCGTACCGGTTCTTTAACGTCTCCGCAGAGACCGGCCAGTCGCGACCACGCTCATACGCCGGTACCGAACCGTCCTTATTCAGACTTGCAGGCTCGTAGGCCATGACCTCGCCCTTGCTGGTTTCGGTCACACCGAAGCCCTGCGCGTTCATCTTGCGCTCAAAGTCGGAAAAGTCCGTGCAGTCTTCCCTTGCCTTTTGGGCAGCGTCGCGGATGTTCTGGGTATGGATGGCGGTGTCCTCGGCACGAAGTGCAGCAGCCTTATCACTGCGGGCAGGTGCATCCTTTCCCGGCACGTCATAGGTCTTTTCCGGGGCATCCGTTTTCACTTGCGTCGCATGAACCTTATAGGGGTCACCGACGGCAATCACATCGAAATCCTCATGGGTCTCACGCCCAACCATCTCTGTAAGCTCCTTGTGGGAGTAGCCGGAGAAGCAAATCGAATCGTCGATATTGAGGTTTTCGGTATCCTGCTCGCTAAAGAGCACATCGTAAGTCTCGTCTGGCGCATCCTTGTAACGGATGGTGACCGGGATGACCGTTACGTCCTCTGCCGGAAGGTCGGGATAGCTTGTCAGCTCCGTGAGGGAATCCATGGTCTTCTTATTCACGGGTTCCGCATGATTCAGTGCATCGGTGATACGCTGCTCATCGAGACGCGCCATTACATCCCTAAATTGCGGGGCATACCCTGCGACGGTCTTAGCATCCTCCTTGGCAAAGGCAAGGAAACCATTTCCCTGTTTGTCCGTGTAGGCAGCGGCATAGGTACCATTCTCGCGGCATACCTGCGCATAGTAGGCGGCTTCCTCGGAAGTACCAAAGGGCACGACCACCTGCTCACGAGAGGATTGCTTCTCAGCCATTGCTTTTGCGGCTTCGGGAGTGTTCCCCTCCTTCTTATAATGGCGCTGCCACCAGTCGAAAGCACGTTCCCTGCCACGCCCGAACCGCAGGTAGTTCTCCGCCTGCCTTGTGACGAAGTTTAGGAGGGCGCTTCCCATGTCATCGCCGAAATCCTGAGCCATGTGGCATCATCCTTTCTTTTTCGATTTCCTGTCTTTTGAAGCGGCAAGAATGCCGTCTCCTTGGGGACAGATTATAACGCAGGCTATTTTCCAACCCTCTGCCCTATACACGAACGTGCAGGTAGAAACTGCCAAGTCAGAGATGCCGATGATAGAAAAAGACACCATTTGTCTTTACTCCTTTTTCAGGAGCGCGACCAGCGGCATCACCGTCTAAGG
>ERZ827440.3316-NODE-3316-length-12297-cov-2.483254_pt1 | contig 12297 bp, 10 predicted proteins | sample MGYA00519774_ERZ827440 | MGnify/ENA primary metagenome ERZ827440 (study PRJEB31778, sample SAMEA3449302) | human gut metagenome | biome: human gut; feature: human-associated habitat; material: faeces | place: United Kingdom | collected 2010/2012 ... | reverse complement strand
TGCCTTCATGTAGTTGTCGACGTACGTCTCGCGGACGTCTGCCAGGACGTCGGCAGGTACCTTCACCTGGTCGCGAGTGATCTTGGGCATGATGTTCCTCCTTATAGGATGCAAGTTCCAAGAAAAACGGCGCAGCACGCGCCGCATGTCTGGGTTCATTTTAACGAAGCGGCAACCCAGCCGCGCCTATCCACGGAAAAAAGCCGCGACCAGCTCGGCAAGCGGCCACTCGCCGGAGCTTTCCCACCGCTGTGGACGGCAAGCAAGCGGAACAGTTAGAACCATTCTCGTTTGTTGATGACGTACATCTGCTCGAATTCGGTTTGGGACTTCGATAGATAGAAGATGCCCTCGACGATGGCGATGACCCAAATGGCCCATGAAGCCACCGACAACGTGAGGATGCCGCCCAAGATGGACGTGCCCAGCATGATGAAGCCCGAGGTGTTGTAGCCCAGGTAGAACTTGTGCACGCCGAGCCAGCCTAGGAACAGCGCGAGCAAGCCTGCCGCCACATGGTCCTTTTCGCCGACCGCGGGCGCGACGTAGGGCTGTTGGTACCCGTATTGCGCCTGCTGACCGTACGGGTTCTGCGGCGGCACGGATCCGTAGCCCGGCTGCGCCCCATACGGCTGCTGGGTCGGCTGCGCTTGCGGCTGAGGTTGCGCGTACGGCGACCCTTGCTGGGGAGCGGCGTACGGCTGGGCCGGCTGCTGGGCGCCGGGCTGCTGCACGTAGGGCTGGCCCTGCGCCTGTTGCGCATCGGGCTGCCAAGCAGCAGTCGGTTGAGTCGGCTGCTGGGGCTGCGATTGCGAGCCAAACGATGCCGGCTGAGCCGGCTGAGCGGCATACGGCGCCTGAGCATACGGTTGCGGCTTCGATTGCGCCCCCTGCGAATCAACGGGCGCGTCCGCAGGCTGCGCGTATGGCTGCGGTTGTTCGGACGCCATACGCAGACGTGCTGCGTCGAGACGTTCCTGCGCGGCCTTCAGCTCCGCCTCGGCGGCGGCCAGCTCGTCGACTGCGCTGCGTTCGTTCATCGAATCCATAGCGTTTCCTTTACCTTTTCTTCCCCAACTTCTCGACCACGCCCATCAGCTGCTCGCGGAAGATCACGCACACCACCGCGACCACAGCCAGCACCGCGAGCATGACGATGCTCTGCCACACGTTTCCATCAACCAGGCCGCTTGCCGCATACGTGGAGACCAGGATGCCCGGGATGCGGCCGATGTTGGACAGCAGCAGGAACGTGCGCATGCGCATATCGGTCAACGGCACCAGGTACGTGAAGATGTCCTTCGGCATACCGGGGATGAGGAACAGCACGAACACGATGAGCTCCAGCTTGCCGGACCGCTCGAAACGATCGAACTTATCCATCCACTTCTCGGACACCATATCCTTCACGAATGGCGCGCCCAAGCGGTGCACCACCATGAACACGAACGCACTCGACAAGATGCTGCCCAGCAAGATGACCAGGCCGCCTATCCAGGGACCGTAGAGCATGCCGGCGGCCATCTGCGTGGCCTCGCCGGGAATGAACGCCACCACGATCTGCAAGAACTGCAGCGCCAGCAGGATAAGGAAGCCCATGGGGCCGGCGTTGCGCACGCTGTCGATGACTTGATCGATGCCGCCGGGCTCGAACATCATGTGGATGTAGGGCCACACCAACCAGCTGACCAGGCTTACAATGCCGACGAACGCCGCCAGGCCCACGATCTTGAAGATATCGCCGCGGCGCACAGGCCTGCCGCGCACCTGCGTTTCCTCGTTGGCTTTCTGTTGCAGCTCTTCCTTGCGCTCATGCGCGCGCTCGCGAAGACCCTGATGCTGCCTTTGCTCGCGCTTCTTCTTACGGGCCGCCTTGTTCTTGCGCTTGACGGCGCCCCTTTTGCGGGTGTTCGATTGCGCTCTTGCTTCCTTGCGCTTCAATTAGCCCACTTCGCTTTCCGGCTTAGTCGCCGTTTCGTGCCTTGTCGTACTCGTCTTTGAACGCGGCGAACATGTTCTTTTTTTTCGGGGCGGCCTTCTTCTTGGTGCTCGAGGCCTTGCTCGAAGAAGATGCCTTGTTTGCGGAAGCGACCTTCTTCTGCCCATCCGATGGGGCCACGGCCTTGTCATATTCGGCTTTGAAGTCCTGGAACATGTGCTTGGACTTGCTGATCTGCTTGCCCGTGGCGTACGCGCCCTTGTTGACCGCCTCGCCGGTTGCGGCGGCCGCCTTGCTGACCACGGGTTTCGCCTTGTCGACGGTGGTTTGCACCTTGTCGACGGCGACGGCGGTTGCAGCGCCGGCCTTCTCGGCCACGCCGCCCTCGCTGTTCAGGTTCGCCACCTGAGGGGAGACGAGCATAGCGCCAAGCTGCACCTCTTCGCCCTCCATACCCTCGGCGCCCATGTTGGCCAGCGCGGCGCCCATGCCGCGCTTGAAGCCGCGCACCATGTCGGCGGGGATGGTGCGCTTGCCCAGCAGGGCGTTCGATGTTGCGCCGTTGTCGGTTTCGAAGCAATCCACCGTGCCCGTGAGGCGGTTGAACGTGACGTTGCCCACGATGCCGTAGGACTCGCCGTCCTCGCTCATAACGGGAAGGCCCACCCACAGCACGCAGTCGTCCCAGTTCAGGCCTTCTTTCTTGCAATAGGCCTTGCCGCTTGCGGCGGCATCGGGGCGGATGATGACGCGACCGTCCACCAGGTCGTAGCCGTCGATGGGGACGAACACGTCGGCGCGATGGAACATCCATAGCAGGTCGGGGCGCTTCACCACGAAGCCGATGACGCGTTTCTCCTTCGGGTGGAACACGAAGCGGCGGATCTTGCCGATGCGCTTCGTGCCCTTCTTACCGCCCAGAACGCGCGTGCCGGTTAGCTCATGGGTGGTGATGAGTTTGCTTGCCATGAAAATCCCCTTATACAGCATGAAGCGGCGCGCCGAAACCTGCCTAAGGCCGGACACGCCGCTTCGGTATCATGATTGGAACAGGATGCTATTCGGCCTTCGGCTCCTCGGCCTGGTCGACCGCCTCGGCTGCTGCCTCTGCAGCGGGCTCGACGGCCTCTGCCACGGCCTCGACGACCTCCTCGGTCACCTGGCCGGTTTCCTCGGCGTTCTTTGCCACCTGGGAAGCGATGCGCTGACGCGCTGCCTCGATCTTGTCACGCAGCTCATCGTTGTCCTGGGTGAAGGACGGCTTCAGGTTGCTGGCCACCTCCTGCACACGGGCAGCGGCCTGCCCGGCCACTTCCTGGCCCTTGGCCTGCACGGAGGAGACGACCTCCTGGCCGCGAGCTGCGGCGCTCTGGTACACCTGCTGGGCGTTCACGCCAGCGTCGGAGCTGATGCTCTGCGCCTGGCCCCACGCCTCGTTCACCTTTTCGGCCACCATGGTGCGGGCTTCCTGGCCCGTACGGGGAGCGCACAGCAAAGCCGCCACGGCACCAACGGCTCCACCTGCGAGAAAGATACCAAGTTTGTTGCTCATCACGGCCTCCTAAATATGCGGGACGATCATCTGTGCTGCCATTATACGAGCAAGCCAACAAGGACTCGCCGACTTTCCAATACCTGCAGAAAAAGGTTGCCTACTTGTTAGATTGCGAAGGGCCGGATAAAACTCGGGGGCCGCAAAGGCCCCCGTTATCTGCCGATTTACGCGTCCAACGCGCTTTCGACCAGCTCATTGAGAAGATTGGGCAATGTAAGGCCCGCGGCCTTGGCCGCCTGCGCGAACGGGGCCTCAGCGGAGAAGCACGGGTTCGCCACGGCTTCCAAGATGATGGCCTGCGCGCCGTCCCAAATCAGGTCGATGCAGCCGCAGTCGCGCATGCCCAGAGCGCGATAGGTTTCCAGCACCGCGCGCTCGATCTCGGCACGAATGGCCTGAGCATCTGCCTCGCTCGGGGACAGCGACGCGTTGCGCACGGGAACGTGCAGCTCGACGGCGTCAGAGGTCTGTCGCGCCGCGGCGTCGTACCAGCCCTCCTTCGCCACGATCTCCACCGGGGGCAGCGCGAAGGCGTTCCAGCCCGTGCCGATGACGGGCACGCTCAGCTGCACGCCCTCGGCCCACGGCTGCACGAGCGCCCGCTCGCAGATCTTCAACGCCTCGCGCAGCGCCTCTGCCAGCTGTTCGGCGTCCTCGACGCGGGAAACGCCATGGGCGGAGCTGCCGGACGCGGGCTTCACACACAGCGGAAAGCTGCCAGGAAAACGGCTTTCCACCTGGGAAAGCGCCGCTTCCATGCCCCACAGCTCGAACGCGCGGCGCGAAAGCGTCAACGTTTGCGGAACCGTTGCCGTGACCAGGTCCTCCGTGAGGTTGTGGTACGCCTGGAGCGCCTCGGCGAGCGCCGCCTTGTCGTAGGCGAGGCGGCACACCGCCGCGCTGCTGCCAACGCACGGCAGGCCGATCGCGGAGAGCGCGTCCTGGATGTCGCCGGATTCGCCGTCACCGCCGCGCAGGCAGCTGATGGCCGCATCGGGCTGCGCGCGCAGCAGATCGTCGATGAGGGAGCCGTCCGCCTGGAACAGCTCGGGCTCGTGCTCGGCCTCTTTCAGCGCCGCCATCACGTCGTTCGCCGCGGCAAGCGAGCGCTCGGCCTCGAACGCGCCGCCTGCGATCACCGCTATCTTCAAGCCCATCTCGGGCCTCCTTTCCCTGTATGTTGCGCGTCACCCGCGCAACAGCTTGTTGAGAAACGCCACAGAATCCCGCATGGCCCTTAGGGCCACCAAGTCGTCGGCGAAGCTCACATCTATGCGGGCGATGCCCGCCGCCTCGTCCAGCCATTCGCTGGTGCCCACGATGGGGCGATTGTGCGTTGCGCCCGCCATGGACGGCGGAGCTTCCGCAGCGGCACCGGGCAGCGTGAACCACTGCCCCGATTCCGCACGTACCTGCAGGTCAACCACTAGATGTTCCAACAAATGCGGCAGCGGGGTGCAGTCCATGACCGCGGCGAACGTGGTGCCGCGCTCGTTGACGCAGGCATGCTGCGCCAACGTGGGGACCACGGCCAGCGCGCGCGACATCAGCTGGGGCGAAGTGGCTCGCGGCGCGGCGCCGAACGCCACTCGGCACACCAAGTGCCCACGCCGCACCTCCATGCGCTCGACACGGACGGGGTCCGTCAAAGCGTCCCCGCCCGCGCAGACGCCGCCATGCATCATCGCAACGACCCGTTTTTCAGCTGCTCGAGGGTCACCGCGTTGCTGCCCGCCGACTCGATGCCGCCTTCGGCCACCGCGCCGGTGAACTCTTGCGAACCGGAGCCGCTGGAGCCATCGGCGGAATCGCCCGTCGCATCCGCGCCGGCAACGTCGCCGTCAGCGGTTTCGCCATCGGAAGCTTCACCGTTGCCCGACGCGTCGTCCACGGAGGACGCGTCGGCGTCCTGGGCCGGGGCCGAGCTTGCCGGCGCCGCCACGGCTCCTTCGCCCGGCGTGCGGTCGAGCACCGTCACGCCGTCGACGACCTCCTCGCGCGGGGCTTCCTTGCCCTGCACCCCGGTGATGAGCTGGCCGAACTGCCAGCCGATATCGCTGAACAGGTTGCCCCAGAACGAGAACCCGTCGCCGTCGGTGATGACCAGCTCGCTGCGGTCGGCGGAGAAGCGGTAGCGCCCCTGCCCCTGCAGGTCCCCGAACGTGAACGTGATGGTCTTCGCCCCCGTGTCGAGCGTGTAGCCGTAAGCGACGTCGCTGGTCAGATGGATCTCCTGGCCATCGACCGTGACCAGGGACGTTGTACCGTTCGCGTACCACGCGCCTTGGAAGTCGGCGGCGTCGTCATAGCGAAGCCAGCGAGCCCACGAGAACGAGCCCACCGTGACCACCACCACGGCAATCGCCACCAACACGGCGACAACGGGCCAGGTCAGGTGCAGCTCGGACAAGTTGAACGGGAGCTTGCGCGCCGTTTCGCCGGCCTGCGATCCCTCGCCGGCTTCCCCGCCTTGCGCGACATCGCCTTCGGCAACGCCCTGACCTGCCGCGTCGGCGACCTCGCCTTCCCCGGTGCGTTTGAGCATGCGCTGCCGGCGCTCCAGCCTGCGCTTGGCGGCCTCCCCGGCAATGACGGCGCGGGCGGCGTCCTTCGCTTGCTCGGCATCGGCCTCGGAGACGGCCCCCTCCATCTGCTTCGCCTGATCGGAAGCGGTTTTCTCGGCCTTTGCGACCGAGAAGCGCTTCAGACGGCGCTTCAGCGCGACGCCTTTGCCTTCCGCCGTGGAGGCCTGCTCGGCAGGCGCAGCGGATTCCCCGGACGCAGACGCCGGGGCGTTCCCGTCACCGCCCGGCTGCACCGAGGGGACGTTCAACGGCTTGCGCGCCTTCGTCGGCTTGCCGGTTCCGCGTTTCGCCACGGAAGGCCTCGACGGTTGCGAGACCGAAGGCCTGGTGGGCTGCGGAGCGGTTTGCGGGGAAGAAGATCCCGCAAAGGGCCCGGCAGGCTGCGCAGCGGAAGACCCTGCAGGCCGCGGGGCGGGCTGCCGCGCGGGTTGCGATGCACCCGTTTCCCCAGCCTGAGCTGGGGCGACCTGGTTCGCCGCCTGGTTCTGCTTCAGGCGCGTCGAGCTTTGCGGCATGGCGATGCGCCGCTTAGGCTTGCCCGGTGCCGCCACCTGAGCGCCGGCCTGCTTCGCCGCGCTCGCGGCGGCGTCGTTCGACCCCGCCGCAGCCGCCTCGGGACGCGCCTCGGGACGGGCGACCGCCTTGCCCTTAACGGAAGGGCGCGCCGGTTTGCCCGGCGCGCCCTGTTCGTTATTCTGCTTCGGTGGCTTTCGTTTCGTTACCACGTGCAAAATACCTTATCTACGTGCAGTTTTCCTTCAGAATGCCGCGCCGGCTTTAAGCCTGGTCGCCGATGACCTCGACGCCGCCCATGTAGGGGACCAGCACCTCGGGGACCTTGATGGTGCCGTCGGCCTGCTGGTAGTTCTCCATGATGGCGGCCATGGTGCGGCCCACCGCCAGGCCGGAGCCGTTGAGCGTGTGGACGTAGCGCGAGCCCTTGAAGTTCTCGGGGTCGCGATACTTGATGTTCGCACGACGCGCCTGGAAGTCGACGCAGTTGGAGCAGGAGCTGATCTCTTTGTAAGCGCCGTAGCTGGGCAGCCAGACCTCCAGGTCGTAGGTCTTGGCGGCGGAGAACCCGATGTCGCCGGTGCACAGGCTGATCACGCGATACGGCAGGCCCAGCAGCTGCAAGATGTTCTCGGCGTCGTTGACCATGGACTCCAGCTCGTCGTAGCTTTCCTCGGGCTTGGCGTACTTGACCATCTCCACCTTGTCGAACTGGTGCACGCGGATGAGGCCGCGCGTGTCGCGACCGGCGCTGCCGGCCTCCTCGCGGAAGCACGGGGTGAACGCGCAGTAGTGAAGCGGCAGGTCAGAGGCCTCGAGCACCTCGCCGGAGTGGATGTTGGTCAGCTGCACCTCGGCCGTGGGGATCAGGTAGAGGCCCTCACGGGTTTTGAACAGGTCGTCCTCGAACTTGGGCAGCTGGCCGGTGCCGGTCAGCGTGTCGGCGTTGGCCATGGCCGGGCACCACCACTCGGTGTAGCCGCGGCTGGTGTGCGTGTCGGCCATGAAGTTGATGATGGCGCGCTCCAGGCGGGCGGCCTGGCCGCGCAGCAGGACGAAGCGGCTTGCAGCCAGCTTCACGGCACGCTCAGGCTCGAGCATGTGCAGGTCGGCGCCCAGGTCCCAGTGCGGCTTCATCTGGATGCCCTCGGCCTCGAAGTCGCGCGGGGTGCCCCAGCGGCGCACCTCGGGGTTGTCGTTCTCGTCATCGCCCACGGGGGTGGTGTCGGCCGGCATGTTCGGCGTGCGCAGCAGGATGTCGTGCAGCTCGGAATCGGCGGCCTCGCGCTTGGCGGAGACGGCGGCCAGCTGGTCGTTGATCTCGCGCACGCGCTCCTTGGCGGCCTCGGCCTTGTCCTTCTCGCCGGCGGCCATCATCTGGCCGATGCTCTTGGACGTGGCGTTGCGCTCGGCCTGCAGAGCCTCCTCCTCGGTGATGGCGGCACGACGGGCTTCGTCAAGTTCGGAGAAGCGCGACGCGTCCCATGAAGCATGACGGTTCTTCATCGCCTGGGCGACGGCTTCCTGGTTTTCGCGAACGAACTTAAGATCTAGCATTGCGCGCTCCCCTTCTATGAATCGGTTGTAGTAGAGCAGTTTCCCAGTATAGCGCAGCGAACGCGCGTGCGGCGCGGGCGATGAGGGGCCTTCACGGGAGCGGCATGCGAAGGCGCAGGGATCGCAGCTATGTGATAACGGCGCAATAACAAGCGCATGCAACGGAGCGCGAAGGGCGCCGGCGATAATGGGGGCATGAAAACGATCACGAACATAGCCGACCGGCTGTTCCGCAAGGTGGAGCCGGTCGATTCCTCTTTCGGAAGCGAAGCTGCCGGGGCGGCCGTAGAAGGCGCTGCGGGAGAAGCATCGGGGCAAACCGGAGCGCAAACCAAACCGCAAACCTGCACCGCTTTCCCCGCCGAAACCCGCACACCGGCGTTTTGCGCCATCGACTGCCCAGGCCGCTGCCCGCTTGAGCTGCACCTGCGCGACGGCGAGCTTGCGCGCGTGTCGGCGAACAAGGCCGCCCCTGCGTGCCACCGCGGGCTGTCCATGCGCGCGTGGGCGAACAGCCCAGACCGTCTCATGTGGCCCCTTCGCCGCGTCGGGCCGCGCGGTTCCGCGCAGTTCGAGCGCGTGACCTGGGACGAAGCGCTTGACGAGATAGCCGACCAGCTGGCCCGCATCCGCCGCGAACACGGCAACGAGTCCATCTACCTGGCCTATACCACCGGGCAATCGTGCACCACCGCCGACCCGTTCGAGCGGCTGATGAACTGCTTCGGCGGCTTCCTCGACCACTACAACAACTATTCGAATCCGCAGATCAACGCCATGGTCCGCAGCATGTACGGACCCGGCGCGCTCTACCCTGGCGGAAGCGAGCTCGACGCCGCCGCCAATGCGCGGCTCGTGCTGGTGTTCGGTGCTTCGCCAGCGGAAACGGGAACAGGCCGCGCCACCTGGCACGGCGCCTGGGACCGCGTAGTCGAGCAGGTGGGCGAACGCGGCGGGCGCATCGTGATGGTGGACCCGCGCCGCAACGGCTCCATTCCCAAGCGCAAAAGGCCCGCAAGCGGCGGCGAAAACGAGGGGCAAGCGCTGGCGGTTTGCGCGACACCGCCAGCAGACGACAGCGAACGCAAAGGTCAGCCCGGGGCATCCGCTTGCAGCAACACGTTTCCAAGCAACGTCGCATCGGACCGGCAAACCGTTTCCTGGTTGCCTATCAACCCCGGAACCGACGGTGCGCTGGCGGCGGCGCTCCTACACGAGTTGGCGTTCACGCACAACGCGCTGGACTGGGATTTCCTGCGCGAGCGCTGCATTGGGTTCACCGACGAGATGTTGCCCGAGCACTGGCGCGACATGGGTCTTTCCGTGATGGATTATCTACGCGGCACCGGCTACGACCATGTGGCGAAAACACCTGCGTGGGCAGCGGCGATCACCGGCATCCCCGCGGATGACATCCGCGAACTGGCCTCACAGCTTGCTACCGCACGGCCCGCGTTCATCATGCAGGGCTGGGGTCCACAGCGTCGCAGCAACGGCGAGATGACCAGCGGCATGATCATGATGCTGGCCGCGGCGCTCGGGCAGGTGGGTCTGCCCGGCACGAACAACGGCATGAACATCGCCTGGGGCGGCGGCTTTCTCACGCGTGTTTCCGCAGGTGAGAACCCTATCCCCTTCCGCATCCCGGCGTATCGGTTCCTCGATGCCGTCGAGAACGGCGAGGCGCTGGGCGCACGCGAGGGCGTTCGCGGGCTGCCAAAAGCAAGTTGCAACAATGCGGAAGATGCAAGTTCGGCGGAGAAAGCTCAAGCGGGATGCGCTAATGCAGAAGGACCAGGCTCCACGCAGGAAGCCCCGGCAGAAAACGACGCAGCGAGGAGATTCGCCCTCGCTGCGAAAGCGAGCTTGGAGCAGACTTCTCATAGCAACCGTGCAACAGATTCCGTACAACATCAAGATAGCGCCGCGCACCTTCCCAGCAGCATCAAGGCGATCATCTGCCACGGCGGCAACTGCCTGACCAACCAGCACGGCGATGTCAATCGCGCGCACCGCGTGCTGGGCGACCCGACGAAGTGCGAGTTCATCCTGAACGTGGACGTGGAGTTCACCGATTCCGCCCGCTACGCCGACATCGTGCTGCCCGACCTATTCCGCATGGAACAGGAAAGTGCGATGGACGCCGATGCCTGGGGCCGGCGCATCGCCGTCAGCACCGGGGAGCTGGGCGCGCGCTTCGAGCGTCGCGGCGCCTGGGAAGTGTGCGTTGAGCTGGCGAAACGCTGGGGAATCGAAGATGCGTTCACCGAAGGGCGCACGGAAGGCGAATGGATTCGCCGTCTGTACGAGGGCGACCGCGAGCGTAGCACCGGGTTGCCGACGTTCGACCGGCTGCTCGAGGAAGGGCTTGCTTGGCGCGCCGATTGCGCCGAGCCGTTCGTGGCGCTGGCCGATTGGCGAAGCGACCCCGACGCGCACCCGCTCGACACGCCGTCGGGAAAGATCGAGCTGTTCAGCGAACAGCTCGCCGCCGCGGCCGTAGCGCTGCGCGGCACGCCCGACGAAGGCGTCATCACGCCCATCCCTACCTACGTTCCCGAATGGGGCCCGGCGGAGTTCGCCGTTGAACGGCCCGCAACCGACGGGGCGCAGGAACCGGACGCTGAGCTGCGCGCGGACGGCCAGGGAAGCGGATCAGGAGCCGACTTTCCCACTGGTCGCCAAGACAGCGAAGCAAGCGCCGAAATCGCCTACGACCAGCCACTTCGCGTGTTCGGCTTCCATAGCGTCGCGCGCATCCATTCGTCATGGGGCAACGTGGCAGCGGTTTCGCGGCGCGTGCCGCAGGTCATCTCGATCAACCCCGCGGACGCCGACGCGCGAGATATCGCGACCGGCGACCTGGTGGAGGCGTCGAACCGCTTCGGCACGCTGCGCCTTCCCGCGCACGTCACCGACGACGTGATCGCCGGCACCATCGTCATGCCGCAAGGGGCCTGGTGGCAAGCGGAAAGCGACACCGCCGAGCCCATCGACGTCGGCGGCTGCATCAACACGCTCACCACCAGCCGCCCCTCGCCGCTGGCGTTCGGCAACCCCCAACACACCTGCTGGTGCAGCCTCCGCAGACACATGGGGACGGAGGCTTATCTGTCCGAAACCGCCCACCCTGCCTGAAGGCTTGGGTTCGGGGACAGGTCGGACGAGTCCGAACCGTCAGGCGCTCGAGGCCTTCGAACTCTTGCGGTTTGTTGCTAATCGTTGGTTGTTCTTCGTTCTTGGCGCGACCGGACCGGAAACGGTGTAGTATACTTTGGCTTTGTAATACGCGCCCTCGAGCGCTTGCGAACGAACCGTTAGGAACAGCATGGATTGGATCGGCCTGTACCACTTTCTTTTCGAGACATATGCCGGCATGGGCATTATGATCGGTGCGGGTCTTGTCATCAGCCTTATCGCATGCATCATCATGGAGCGTCGCACCCGCAAAACGTTCGTCGACCGCCCGAAAGGCAAGGACGACTGGTCCTTCTTCGACGATGACGACGAGGAGGAGGACTCCGAATAACCACGCGGCGGCCACTCACTCACACCTGCCGCCGAACCGCCCCGCAACGCCAATACGCGGGGCGGTTTCTTTTTGACCTAACGCAAAAGAGCCCGCAAGCACAACGCTTGCGGGCTCTTCGTTTTCCAACTTGCAGCTACAGTGCGAAGCCGATGGCGTCCAGCACGTACTTCGGCACCATGAAACGCACCGTCTTCTGCGGGTCCACCATCTGGCACACCTGCACGTCGGCGACCAGCGACAGCAGCATGACCAGATCGGCCTCGGATTCGTTGGTGCGCGATGCCAGCAGGTCGACCATCTGCTGAACGGCCAGCTCAGCGGCCGCATCCAGCGATTCCGCGGACACGATGATGCCAAAATGCGTGTCGTTCTCGATCAGCGGGTTCACCAGCTTCAGCTCGGGCATGGCCGTCAGCGTGACGGTGGCGTAGCCCGCAACCTCGGCGCCGGAGACGCTGACCTCGCCGTCGCCCATGGCCGCGTGCATGTCGCCGCAGCCGAACAGCGCGCCATCGACCGCCACGGGGAAGTACAGCGTAGCGCCGGTGGTGATAGCCGTGTTGTCCATGTTGCCGCCATGGCTGCCCGGGGTGCCGCAGTTCACCGGCTCCCCCCC
>ERZ827440.3315-NODE-3315-length-12302-cov-3.718462_pt1 | contig 12302 bp, 5 predicted proteins | sample MGYA00519774_ERZ827440 | MGnify/ENA primary metagenome ERZ827440 (study PRJEB31778, sample SAMEA3449302) | human gut metagenome | biome: human gut; feature: human-associated habitat; material: faeces | place: United Kingdom | collected 2010/2012 ... | reverse complement strand
CCCGTCGTCATCAACGCCATCGAGGCGCACCACGGCGACGTGGAGCCGCAGACCATCATCGCCTGTCTCGTGCAGGCGGCCGACGCGATTTCCGCCGCACGCCCCGGTGCGCGCCGTGAAAACGTCGAAAACTACATCCGCAGGCTCGAAAAGCTCGAAGAGCTCACCAGCTCCTTCCCGGGCGTCGAAAAGTCCTACGCCATTCAGGCCGGCCGCGAGGTCCGCATCATGGTCAAGCCCGAAGAGGTCAGCGAGGACAACATGGTCCTGCTGGCGCATGATCTTGCCAAGAAGATCGAGTCCGAGCTCGAATATCCCGGACAGATCAAGGTCAACGTCATCCGCGAAACCAAGGCCGTCGAATACGCAAAGTAAGCAAAAATCCCTCTGCCGCAAAGGCGAACACGCATAAGGACAACAACGAAATACCGCTCAGAAGCAAACGGTGACCTTCCTAGAAGAAAGAAGGTCACCGTTGATTCTTTAGAGAAGAAATGCAGCTGACTGCTGGCTTTCATTTTCCGACATTGTTAAATCAAACATTTTCGTTTTGAGCTGTTAGATTCTATATGATATCAAGCATTTGGATTGCAAAACATTTTAAAACCCGCCGCACATCAAACTGGTTTTGATGTGCGGCAGGTTTCTGTTTATCTCTCAGTCCAACTGGATTTTTCCGTGCTCTTTCTCGTAATCTGCAATGAACTTCAGCATGAGCTGAATAATCTGCGCATTGGCTGAACGTCCTTCGAAGCCACAAACATAGCGGAACTTTGCCAAAATATCGCCGTCCACGCGCAAGCCGAAGTGCTTTTCGTTTGTTTTATCCATGTTACCATCTCCAATTAAAGTTATTATGGACTCATAATAACTTTTCACCTTGTCAAAAATCCGAAACAGAGTTAATATGGAGTTATAATAACTTCAATATTTTGAGTGAGGTGAACACAGAAACGCTTACTTGAACGGTATGGTTAACAGCTGACTTACAATCTATTGTATCCGAAATAGATTGGAGGTCTGAAAATGGAATATGGGTATGCGCGTGTATCTACAAAGGAACAGAACGAGGAGCGGCAACTAATTGCGCTGACTGGGTTTGGAATTGTGGAAACTGCGATTTTTGTGGACAAGCAGTCCGGAAAGGACTTCGAGCGGACGCAGTACCGACGGCTGATGCGCAAACTGAAAGACGGCGATACGCTTGTTGTCAAGAGCATCGACCGTCTTGGGCGCAATTATGAGGAAATTCTGGAGCAGTGGCGCGTCATTACAAAGGAAAAGCGCGCGGCCATCGTGGTGCTGGATATGCCGCTGCTGGACACGCGGCAAAATCGGGATTTGACGGGCACACTGATTGCAGACATTGTTTTGCAGCTTCTTTCTTATGTTGCGCAGACGGAGCGCGAATTCATCCGGCAGCGGCAGGCAGAGGGCATTGCGGCAGCAAAGGCGCGAGGCGTTCAGTTTGGTCGACGGCCATCTCCAAAACCGGCGGAATTCCCGGAATGGAAAGAGCGGTGGAGCAGAGGTGAAGTCTCTGCCTGTCAAGCGGCCAAGGCATTAAAAATCACCCACCGGACCTTCCTTCGGTGGGCAAGGGACAATGCGGATACATAAGTACAGTTTGTTAACCAGAGGCAAACCGTTTCCTCGGCAACTTTGGATACATCTAAATAATAACATTTTCATATGTATTTTGCAAGACCTGATTCTACTTTAATATCGATAAAAATGTGTACTTTTGTATCCGAAATATTCTGGCTAGAACTGTTCCTTCGGTATGACTTCAAAAGGAAAATCGGGAGGAAAGGGAATGAAAAAACGCATTTGTTCCATATTTCTGCTGCTGACACTGCTGCTTGCACTGCTGCCGCTGCAAGCGAATGCGGTGACCGCAGGTATGGCTGCGCTGGATATGCAGGAGATATCCAGAACAGAGTACCAAATCTCCAAGGACGTCAAGGAGTATGAGTGGCTGCTGAACAACGGCTCACTGACCAAGCAGATGGTGGGTCACGTCATGGAGGTCAAGGTAGGAAAGAATTCTACCGCGACGCTCGCGGCGGGCTACAGCGACTACAACATCGATGACATCAAAAACAACCAATGGGCGATGGTCAAGACCACCGAGCAGGCGCAGGCAATGGAGACCCGGCGCAAGGTGAACGTGGTCGGCGCGATCAACGGCGGCGGCTTCGACATGAGCAACGGTCGCCCTTCCGGTGCGCTGGTGCTGGACGGAACTGTGATCCAGTCCGCGAACAGCACGACTTTCTGGGTCGACAAAGAGAATGTTGCCCATATCACAGATGGCACGGAATATACTCAGGCGGTCGCCGATGGGCGCGTCAGCGAAGCAATCTCCAGCTTCGGCGATATCCTCAGCGATGGTAAGGCGTATACCGGACTTGACAACAGCACCCGCGCCTCGCGCACGGCGGTCGGCATCAAGCCGGACGGCAGCGTTGTGCTGTTCATGGTGGACGGGCGGCAGTCTCCGTACTCCGCCGGTATGACCATGGCAGAGCTGGCGGCGGCGATGGAAGAACTCGGCTGCGAGAGGGCAATCAATCTGGATGGCGGTGGCTCGTCCACGTTCGCAACGCAGCGCGAGGGCGACGTGGTCTCAGAGGTCGACCCCAACGGCAAAAGCGCGGGTCTGACGCTCCGATGCCGCCCATCCGACGGCTATGAGCGGCGCGTGTCCAACACGTTGATGGTGCTTTCCAGCGCGAAGGCGACCGGCGAATTTGACCATGCGGTTCTGATGCCGAACAACGAAATATATACGCCGGGCAGCACGGTCGCATTTAAGGCGAGCGGCGTGGACGGCGGTGGTTTCCCGATGGATATCCCGGCGGGAGCTTCGTGGTCTCTGACAGAGGGCGCGGCGCTTGGCTCCATCAACGCACAGACGGGCGTTTTTACCGCGAACGAAGGCGCTGAGGGCACGGTCACGGCAGCCCTGACGGTAAACGGTGCAGTTGCCGGAACGACGCAAATTGAACTGCACTGGCCAGATACGCTCGGCTTTACGAACAACAGCGTCTCGCTCGATTTCGGCAAGACGAGCGATATGACCTTCAAGCCGACGTGGAACGGGCGCGAGGTGCGGTATAAGGATGGGGACTTCGAGTGGGCACTGGTTCCTACATACTATAAATTCAGCCCCGTGATCGCGAGCAGCGGAGACGTGAAATACAAAATGGCGATCACACCGGAAAGTCTGAACAAGGACATGAAGGTGAACGGAGTAAATTATCGCGTGACAGAGCTCGCGCTGTCGGCCGATTCCAATGGGACACAGCTGGTTTCCGCGACCGTTGTGCAGGCAGGCGCTGACCCGGTCGTACACACTGCGGTATTGGGAACATTCACCAACGATTTGTTTGTTGCGGGTGAAGAGACCTCTTTGCGCGCTTCTGTACAGGTGACTTTGAGGCAGAATTCCACAGTTACCGGGTCTGTGGACGTGGTTGTCGGCATGGAGCCCTATGTCATTATGGACTTTGAGGATCACGTTGTGCAGGGAACTACGATCCCGGCGACAGACTACTGGTCCTGCCATGTAGGATTGTCCAGCACTGGCGACCACGGGGCTTTGACTGTGGAAGAAGTCAAAAAGGATCGTATCTGGATCCGAGACACTGCCAGACGGGGCATTGTGTTCCCGAGCTCCTGCAATCAGGTGGTCAGTGCGGAAGAGGACGAGAATGTGCGTTTCGGACAGTATGCCTACAAGTTAGGCTACGACTATACAAATATATCGACTTCCACAACGGCTTCTGCGGATTTCGGATTTTCTGGAGATATGCAGCTCAATACGATGCAGCCGACAAAGCTTGGTTTGTGGATCAATGTGCCGTCGGCATTAAGTGAAGACGAGTCCATCATCAAGGCAATTCTGAAGGGCAATGCGTACGAGGAAGCTGCTGCGACGGCATATATGGCGATCAATGAGGACGGTTCGACCTCGTATTTCGATGGCGGGCTGAACGGAACAGCAGCCTATTTCCAGTACAAGAGCTACAACGCCGACGGTACAGTCAGCGGCGAACATCTCTGTGACTGGGCTGGAAAGGGATGGCTTTGGATCGAGGCGGACATTTCGACGCTGCAAATGCCGGTCGATATGCCGCGTGCCTATGTCATCCGCGTGACTTCCCCACCGAATTGCACAAAGGGAACAGGTTATTTCTACATTGACAATTTCCAGTTCATCTACGGCACCAACACGAACGACATCAACAACCCCGCCATCGAGTCGGTGACGGAAACGACGACTAATACGGTGCTCTATGACGGGCAGGAGCCGGAGGTGACCGGAAGCTCGCTGAACTTCACAGTCAACTACTCCGACAGCGAAGCGACCGACAAATATGCCAGCGGCATCGATACGGCTTCGACGCGCGTCTACATTGACGGCGTCAACCAAACGGCAAACGCTGAGATCAATACGGGCTCGCTCTATCTGCGCAATCTGAACCTGCGCAACGGCGAGCATTCGCTGACGGTCTATCTCAAGGATCTGTACGGCAACGAGACGAGCACGACTTATTACTTCCGCGTGGCCGACCCGGAGGGTACGGAGGCTGGCATTGCCGTTGTGCCGCAGCAGGCAGCGCCAGAGATCGGCAAAGAATTTGCACTCTATGTGGTCAACGTGACCAACGAGATGGTCTCCAGTGCCGACCTGGAGATCGAGTTCCCCGCCAGCTATCTGGCTGCCGGTGTTACGGTGGAGGCTGCGAGTGGATATACGGCTTCGCTCGGGACAGTTTCTGGAAATCGTGTTCCGGTCCACATTAAGGCTTCTCCCATTGCAACTCAGATGGCGCGCACGGTGCAGGAGTATGACCATGAAATGGCGTGTCTGGTGCTGACGATCCCGGAGAGCGCCGCCTCAGACAAGTATTTTGAGTATTCCATCGCGCAGGCGACGTATCAGACGACGTCCGGGCACAATACCTTCGTCGGGAGTGCACAGCGGGTGATGCTGGAGACGGCGTGCGAGCTGCACGTCGATCGAACGCTCCTCGTTGGCACGAAGACGACGCTGCGCGTCACGGACCGAAGCGGCGAGCCGCAGGCACGCGCCAGCATTTACGCGGGCGAGACCCTCCTCGGCAAGACTGGTCCGGACGGAACACTCAAATATACGTTTACAACAACGGGTCTGCAAACGCTCCACGCGGTATCCTCCGCCGGACGCTCACAGAACGCAAGCGCCGTGGTCTGCGCGAAGCCGGAGGTCAACGGCGGCGCGCCGTTCGGCGTGCAGAACAACGCCGTGGCGGGCGCGTCCACCGCGCAGAGCATCACCTGGCTGAGCAGCATTGACGGCTCGGCAGAAAAAGCGCTCGTCCGCTATGCGGAAAAAGCAGACATGACGGGCGCGATGGAATTTACCGGAACGTCCAAAATTCAGTTCTTCGTGGAAAGCACATCCGGCAATGCGCTTCGCTGCAATATCGCACGGCTGAGCGGCTTGAGTTCCGGAACGACCTATTATTATCAGGTCGGCGACGGCACAACGTGGTCTGAAGTCTTCCATTTCACCACGGCGGACCCCACGGAGCAGATGACGAATTTCTTCATCCTCGGCGATATTCAGACGAGCAGTACTGCCAATCTGGAACGCGCGCTGCAGGAGCTGCGCGCGGGCAGCTATGACTTCGGCATCCAGACCGGCGACGCGATCGACGATGTCACAAAGCTTGAGAACTGGCAGAGCTTTTTCACCGTGGTCAACCAGAAAAACCTGAACGGCACAGCGCTGGTCCATGCGCTTGGCAACCACGAATATATGGGCGACAGTGACGGCGAGGTTTCCGGCAACATCTTTGACCTGCCGCAGAGCAAACCGAACCTTTGGTATGCGGTGGAATACGGTGATGTCTGCGTCGTGGTGGTCAACCACCAGAGCGAGGGCGCGCCGAACGGCAGTCTCGTCGACGCGACCGCGGAGATCGCGGAGAAGCTGAAGACGGATTGCAGCTGGAAGGTGCTGGTCACGCATATGCCGGTCTATGGCACGGAGGGTGTTCTGCCCGAGGCGTCCATAAAGGCGATCGCGGCGAATCTGGAAAAGGCGGGCATCGACTTCGTGTTCAGCGGCGACGATAACTCGTATACGAGAACCTATCCGATGATTGGCAACGTGAAGCAGCCGGAGAACAGCTCCAAGGGCATTGTCTATTACATCTGCGGCGACCTGTCCGGCAAGACCGCGACCTGCACGCGACTGGACTGCCACGCGAAGGTCATCGAGCGCACGGAGTATCAGGGACTGTATATGACCGCCGAGGCAACGCGGGAGTCCATGACGATCCGCGCCTACAAGTACGACGGCACCTTGCTCGATACCTATACCAAGAAGCGCACGGACTGCGAGCTTGGAAGACATACCTTCAATTCCACGAGCCTGTACGATATGCGCAATGGCACGATCACCTGCGCCCGGTGCGCAGCGCCTGTCGATGCGGCGATCACGGACTATAACGGTGTGCTGGCAACGACGGACGAAAAGCATACCATCCTAGCGGACGGCAAGTTGAAGAAAGACGAATTTTCGAGCTTCGGCGAGGAGAACTATCACTCCTGCGCGGACGGCTATGCCTACGTGACCGTGCGCACGGATGAGCGGACCTGCATTAAGGGCGGCCGCACGACCGACACATGCCCCGCGTGCGACGCGAAGAACGTAAGCCAGTTCCTCTACCCACTTGGTCACGAATGGGACAACAACCATGTGTGCAGCAAGTGCGGTTATGTGGGCATCAACATTGCGAGCGACGCGGTTGTGTTTAAGTTCAGAACACCGGAAAACCCGCGCGATCTGGATCCAATCCCGAAATATGCATATCTGCCCGGCGGCGTCCGCCCAAGCAGCTTCGGAAAGCACGGCAATTATGTCCTGACGAGCTCGAACGACGCCGGTGTCGGCAGTAACGGCATCATGAAGGACCTCTATGTGCAGTGGCCGAACAACAAGGACATCGGCACGGCAAAGATCGTCTACGAGGGCAAGGGCAATTACTATGGGACGGTCGAACTGACGTATGTGATCATCCCGGCGTGTGTTGAGAAGCTCAACGTGACGGAGATCACGGAAACGACGGCAAAGCTGACGTGGTCCGCCGCGCCTGGCGCAACGTATTACAAGATCTATTCCTGCAATAAGAGCGGGGGAGACAGCAAAATGCTCGGCACGACCGACCGCTGCGAATTTGCGCTGACCGGGCTTGTGCCGGACGAAACGACCTATTATTTTGTCGAGAGCTGCGCGAAAGCGTCCGCAGAAAACAATAAGGAATACAGCAGCGGGAAATCCCTGGTCTGCACCGTCAGTGCGCTGCCGTTATCGGCTGACGTAACGGCGATGACCGCGACGGTGGACGATGTGCAGATCCCTGCGGTTCAGGTTGACGGCACGAACTACCTCTTCCTGCCCGCTTCGGCAAACCTTGCGAGCCTGAACGCCGTGTTCACGCGCTCGGCTGAGACCGGTGATCTGGTGGTGACGGGTGATCTGAGCAGCCAGAATGTTTCCAGCTCAGATTCATTGGATGTTTCGGCGCTGGCTTCCGAGACGGACGGCTATCGGACCATCACTGCGAAGGTCGGAAACGGCACGGCGTTCACCGTCCGCGTCATGCAGGCGACGAGCCTTCCGACCGTTTATCTGACAAGCACGGACGCGAGCGCGCAGGGGCGCGCCTATGTCGACGCGAGCAAGCAGAACACCACGACGGCAGCGCTTCGGATGATCGACGCAAACGGCGGCGAGATCGCCGCGACGAACATCACCGAGCTGAAGGCGCGCGGCAATTCTACCTTCACGTACGCCGAAAAGAAGTCGTATCAGATCAAACTGGAAACAGCCCCCGATCTGCTGCAAACCGGCGAAAGCGTGAAGACATGGGTCCTGCTCGCGAACTACTTTGACGCGACCTTGATGCACGACAAGCTGTTCAAGGACATGGCAGCCAGCCTGCAGATGCCGTATACGGCAAGCTGCGACTGGGTGAACCTGTACTATGATGGTGAATATCGCGGCGTGTATCTGCTGAGCGAAAAGAACACCGTCAAATCGACTGGCGTCGCTATCACCGACATGGAAGATGCGTACAAAGAGCAAAATCCGAGCTATGGCACGGATATGCAGATGTCCAGCGGCAAAAACGCCTACGGCATGACCTACTTCTTTACGAAGGATCTTAAAGAGCCGGAGAACATCACGGGCGGCTATCTGCTAGAGCTGAATCATGACCAACCCGACGAGGTCAGCGGCTTTATCACCCGTCAGGGCAAGGGCATGAACGTCAAGAGCCCGGAATGGTGCGGCGAGGAAGCCATGCGCTACATCAGCGAATACTATCAGGCGTTTGAGGACGCTGTCTATGCCACGGACGAAACCGGTGCATACACAGGCTATAACGAGTCAACAGGCAAGCATTATTACGACTATGTCGACCGGGATTCCCTTGTGAAGATCTTCCTGATGCAGGAGCTTGCACTCAACCCCGACGGCTTCGTTTCATCGCTGTATTTCTACAAGGACGCAGGCGATATCATGTATGCAGGTCCTATTTGGGATCAGGACATGACGCTCGGCACAGGCTGGACAAAGGAAATCAGCCCTGATATCACCGATTATCACTATCTGGCGCAGGCGCTGATCAAAATCCCGGATTTCCGCGCGGCGGTTCTTCGTTGCTACACGAAAACCTTCGCGCCGCTGGCAAAGGATCTGATTGCGGAAAACGGAATGGTCGATGAGTACTCCGCTTTCTTGGCGAAGAGCGCAGAGATGAACTTCGTCCTCTGGCCGTACATCCGCGTCGGTGAGCTGGATAATACCGGACATATCTGGCAGAACGCGACCTATGCTTCCGTCCTTGCCAATATGCGCAGTTGGCTCGCAAAGCGCATCTCCCATCTGGATAGCACCTTCGCAGAGCCGGTATTTGAACCGGGCGATGTGAACGGTGACGGCGCTGTGGATACATCCGACGCAGTGCTGATCCTTCGCTATGCGCTTGGTTATCAGGACGAGGGCTTCAACGTTCTCTATGGCGACCTCAACGGCGACGGCTTTGTGGATACCTCGGATGCAGTACTGGCGCTTCGCCGTGCGCTTGGCTATACGGATTGAGGAAGCAGCCGCTTTCTCCTGAACTCCGGTTTGCCTGCATCCCGCAATGCGGCGGGATGCAGGTGGAGATAGATCGAAACAACGGAAAGGACTTGATGAAATGAAAAGAACGCGTATGCTGAGCATCCTGCTTGCAGTTCTGCTGGTGTTTTCGTTTTCTGCCGCCGTGCTGGCAGCAGAGCCGATGACAATCACCGTGGAAACTAAGGCGGATGCGGTACAGGTTGGCGATGAGGTGTCGTTGGCTGTAAGCATTGCAGGAAACCCCGGCTTTACAAACTACGAATGGACGCTCGAATATGACGAGGCCTTGCTGGAAGTGAAGAAGGTCGAAAATAAGCTGAACGGCCTTTTCGAGACCCGCGAGGAAATCGGACGGGTAAATATTGGCCTGATCGCAGCAAATCCGATCTCGGAAGACGGAACGGCCTTTGTTGTGACGTTCCTCGTGAAGCAGGGCGCGGCAGAGGGGCTGTCTGAGGTGAAAATCAGCAGCAAGAAGCTGGCAAACGTTCCTGAAAAAGTCGAAGCGATCGACGCGCAGTATATTGCAGGCGGCGTAACCATCGCTTCCACGACTGGTGGCTCCACAACTGGCGGTTCGACGACTGGCGGCTCCACCACTGGCGGTTCCACGACCGGTGGCTCTACGACCGGCGGCTCGACCACAGGTTCGGGGCGCATGGTTGAGCTGGTCGGCGGGAACAGCAGTGCGACCTACAAGGTTACCGGCAACACGCTGAATGTGCAGAACGACGCGGCGTGTGTGGTGCTTTACACCATCGACAACGGCGAAACCTACACGAAGCTCGCTGCCACTGCGAACGAAGCAGGCGGCTATGACTTTGACCTTACGAATGTTCCTGCGAACGCGGTCATCAAGATCGCCATCCAGGGCGACTTTAACATGGATGGCTCTGTAGATGCATTGGACGCGGTGATGGTTAACCGAGCAGCCGCCGGACTGCTGCCGCACAACGAACTGCAGAGTCAGATTGGACACGTTGGCGGAAGCGACGCTCTGGATGGATTGGATGCATTGCTGATCAATCGTTCAGCCGCAGGTAAGTATACAATTGCTTGGTAAAGGAGAAAACATGAAAACATCGATGAAAAAATTAGGGACTGTCCTGCTGACAGTAGCTCTGCTCATTTCGGCGCTAGGCGGTTTTGTTTATGCAGCAGATGGAAACTATGTTTCGCTGCATGTTGAGAAAACAAGTGACACAGAAGTCACAGTAACCGTAAAAACGATTCAGCCGATTGATGATATTCTGAGCTTAAATGCAAAATTTACGGTTCCGGATGGCTTTTCTTTCAAAAGCATGACCTCTGTACTGTCCACGCTCGGAAATCTTGCAGAGAGCAGCACGCCCTCCTGGATGACGAGTAAGCTGGAGGGCAGTGACAACATTGCTGCAAATGAGAACCTGTATACGGTCGTTTTTGAAAAGAGCGACGCAATTGCGGCGGGTACGTATACCTTTGGTTTTGAAGTAACAAGCGCCGGTACGGGTGCATATACGCAACACGCGATCAAAGGCGAGAGTGTCACCGAAACCCTTACGATTACCCCCACGGTGGAAAGCATTTCTCTAAATCAAGAGGCGATCAGCATGGTCGTCGGCGATGAGGAAAATTTGACCGCTACAGTTGAGCCCGAGGGTGCGGCGGATAAGGTGGAATGGACAAGCTCTGACGAGGATGTTGTGACCGTCGACGAAAACGGTAAGATTACCGCTGTCGGTGAGGGTACCGCGACCATCACTGTGACTGCCGGCGGCAAAACTGCGACCTGCACCGTTACCGTCACCGCAAAGCCTGTTCCTATTACCGGCATTTCTCTGGATGACGCGGAGGTTTCCGTTGGCCGCACCATCCAGCTTAAGCCGAAATTTACCCCTGCAGACACAACGCAGCGCGGTGTGACATGGGAAAGCTCTGACGAGACCAAGGCGACCGTTGACGAAAACGGTCTTGTCAAGGGCATTGCCGAGGGCGAAGTGACCATCACTGCCACGAGCAAAGAGAACCAGAGCATCAAGGCGTCCTGCAAAGTGACCGTCACGAAGAAGGACAGCACGATCGTTATCCCGGGCGAGGACGGCGGTGCGGGCGTCATCGCGGGCGGCGCGATCATCTCCGGCATCGGCGGCGACGATCTGCCGTTTACCGATGTTTCCTTCCGCAACTATTACTACAATGCTGTGAAGTGGGCTGTCGACAAGGGTATCACCAGTGGCACCAGCCGTTATACCTTCAGCCCGGATGTAGCCTGCACCCGTGCGCAGGTTGTGACGTTCCTGTGGAGAGCGGCTGGAAGCCCGGCTCCGATGCTGAACAAGAATCCGTTCACGGACGTTCACACGAGCGATTACTACTATGACGCAGTCCTTTGGGCGGTTCAAAACGGCATCACTACCGGTACCAGTGCTACCACCTTCAGCCCCGATGCGACGGTTACGCGCGCGCAGGTTGTGACCTTCCTCTGGAGAGCGAACGGTCAGCCCGCAGCTGGCAACAGCGGCTTCGTGGATGTCAGCAGCAACGCCTACTATGCCAAGGCTGTTGACTGGACGTTTGCAAATGGCATCACCACCGGTATGGACTACGGTGCATTCGGTCCTGATACCGCATGCACGCGTGCTCAGATTGTAACGTTCCTTTACCGGGCAAGATAACTTCCTGCGTCTGTTTCTATAGAGCATTAGTTGAAGCAGAATAAGACCCGAAATCAAAGGCGATCCCCACACTGGTCAGTGTGGGGATCGTCCGTTCTAATGGATATTAAGATTTCATTTGTTTGGGGGGAGTACCTATAAAGTATAGCGCGAATACAATTTATATGAGGACGGCTACAACTATAAGTATATTAGTCGCAGTGATCCTATTATTGTCATCAAAAGTAGAAATCCTGAATTGCTGATGGAATCGATTCAGGAGTGAAATCGGCGAGAGAAAATTTTCTGCAAAGAGCCATTGACAAACATTTGTTCCAATGCTATCATATAAAGCATAGCAGGAAATCCTGCCGACAACAGAATATTCCGAAGCGCACCATGAAAAAGTAATGAAGGAGCGCTGCGACCGAATAATGGCCGCAGCGCTCCTTTTGGTGCTCTTTAGGAGAAATATGGGGGTG
>ERZ827440.3313-NODE-3313-length-12308-cov-3.605729_pt1 | contig 12308 bp, 9 predicted proteins | sample MGYA00519774_ERZ827440 | MGnify/ENA primary metagenome ERZ827440 (study PRJEB31778, sample SAMEA3449302) | human gut metagenome | biome: human gut; feature: human-associated habitat; material: faeces | place: United Kingdom | collected 2010/2012 ... | reverse complement strand
CAGAACGTCGTGAGACAGTTCGGTCCCTATCTGTCGTGGGCGCAGGATATTTGAGAGGAGCTGTCCTTAGTACGAGAGGACCGGGATGGACATACCGCCGGTGCATCGGTTGTTCCGCCAGGAGCACAGCCGGGTAGCCGAGTATGGAAGTGATAAACGCTGAAGGCATCTAAGCGTGAAACACACCTCAAGATGAGATATCCCATAACAAAAGTTAGTAAGGTCACTTGCAGACTACAAGTTTGATAGGTCGGAGGTGTAAGCGTGGTAACACGTTCAGCTGACCGATACTAATAGACCGAGGGCTTGAACTACATTTCTTCGATTTAATTATGAGTTTTCTCCTATTTTGTCCCCCAAACAACATGACAGATTGCGATGGTGTTTGGCAGCGCTTCTGACGGATGTCAGGTGCACTGATTCGTCTGAAGCGAGAGACATTTGTTTGTCACTCCCCGTAATTTCATAGTCAGCGTCTTTAGCGGTGAGGGTCCACCCGTTCCCATTCCGAACACGGAAGTTAAGCTCACCTGTGCCGACGATACTTGGTTGGAGACGACCCGGTAAAATAGGTCGATGCTGACACAAAACAGCCGTTCTTATGACGGCTTTTTTGCTATATTATCGGAGGTTGATATGGAAAACACTATGACACGCAGGCGTTATTCGGAAGAAAAACGCAGTTTCTTTAATCTTGGACTTCGCTACGAGTCGCCGGCTAAAGCGGTGCGATATTTCTGTACGCCGAAAAAAGCCGAGATTTTTGCGTCTCTCGGCGTCGGCGGCATACATTTCTGCACCATACCCTCATTCGGGGAGCTTGTTTTTGCCGTGGTTCCCGAAGCGGCAGATGGACGGTATGTTTTTCCGGTTGCCAACGATATGGCGGAATTCTTCAGCCTTGTTGCCTCTCTTTCCGGCGCGGGATTGATCGATCAGATTCCTTCGATGACAAAGGAGACGTTTGAAAGGCAGCTCAGCGCGGAGAATGCACACCTGCCGCCTTCGGTTACGGCGGAGCTTGAGGAGCTTGTGAAGCTGTTTGACGTTAAGCCGCTTGAAGGCTCGCCGTATGACAGCGTTATGGCTCTTTATAATAACTTTGATTATTCGAAAATTCCTTTTACCGATGAGTATTACGAAACGCTCGGAATCAAGCCGAAAAAGCGTTCGGGCAGCGATTTTTGCAGTGTCTGTGTAGTAAACATCCCGAAAAAATGAGGTGTCTGATGAACAGGAAACTTATCATCGCTTTGTCTTGCGTCGCTGTGCTTGCGGTCGCGTTCGGCATATGGATGCTTGTCGACAGAGAGGCGTACATTGCTGTTTTTCGTCCCAATTGGAGCCGGGATTTCGTCAGCATTGCTGTTTTGCCAATCAGAAGATGAATATCCAAGACTCGGAGCTGCGGTCGCAGCTCCGTTTTTTTCTGTCCGGCATAAATCTTCATTGAAAAATTTCGCTTTTTTCACTGCATGGAATATTGTGTTGTATATGCGGGAATTGACCCCGAATGACACCATTACGTTCGAAATATGTCAACATGTTGATTTACGCCACATAATAAAAAGTATTGACAAATGCAGAATATCATGTTATAATAGTGGCGTAGCATCCAATGCATATTATTACAAAAGGAGAACAATATGAAAATAAGCATTGTGTTTTCAATAATCATGGCGCTTTTGTTGCTTCTTTCGGCTTGTAACACCATTGAAGGGCAAAAGCATAATTCTGAAACGTCAGTTGCCGAAACGATTTCGGAAAGTCGGGGTCCCGCAGAAAATCAATCTTCCGATTCGGAAAATGTGCCGTCCGACATCAAGGAAAGATTCTGCGATAGTGAGAGGCTCAGGGTATATCGCATGAACGATGGCTCGATCAAGGCATATGTCGATGAGTGGGGCAAGGAATATGATCTTCCGTCCACGTTTATAAACGATTCGGAAAAGATCTCTTCATGCGGAGGCAGTATTTCAAAGGTCGGTGATAATATTTATTACACACTCGTTGAAGAAACAAGCGAAACGACGATTGCAATCAGGACAGCAAAGCTTTCCAAGGGGGCGGATAAAGCTGTTTGCGGCAATACGGATGTCGATGTCAATTGCGTGTCTATGGAATCTGGTGATGTGTTTGGCTTTGACCCTGAATCTCTTGATATCGGATTCTACGAAGAAGATCACGGAGCGCTGTTCTTCGGCGATAATTTGGCAGAACGTCATATTGTTGTGATGAAGACGACCGACGGCGGAATGACATGGGTAAAAGCGGGTGATGACAGTAACCTGAAATCATTAAATTACCACAGCCGACTTATTTTCGCCAAATTTATCAACGACAACGAAGGCATGGCGAGTTTCTGCTATTTCGGACATAGTGATATGTGCCAACACACCTTCGTCACGGTTGACGGCGGAAAAACGTGGAAGCATCTTTCTGTTGACTATGGTGACTATCCTCCAATCGATTCGGGAGGGGAGGACGGATGCTCCTATGAAGTAAGGGCGCTCGATGTTGAAAACGGAGTATATAAGCTCACGCTCAAAAGATACAACAGCACTAAAGATTTGCCGGATGTTTATATGACTTCCGACAGGATCGATTCGGGATATAGTTTTTCCGAAACGGAGTCGTCAGTTATCAGAGTACCGATAGGCGGTTTCGAGACGCTCAGCTTATGTTGCATGAAAGATGGGTCGACTAAGGCATGCGTCGCCGGATGGGGCAAGGAATATGAACTTCCATCCATGTTTGTTGCCGATCCGGAGGATTCTTTGTCCAGGACAATCAGAGCGTGTTTCCTCGGTGATAGTATTTATATCACAAATATCGAAAAAACCGGCGATGCAACGGCCGTAATCAAGTCTGCAAAGCTTTCGAAGAACTCGGACAAAGCAGTTTGCGGTAATACCGATGTTGAGCTGAATTGCGTATATCTCGATGATGAACCGTTCAGCTTTGAGTGGCAATCTGCATGGCTGTCTTTTTACGAGGATGATCACGGTGCATTGTTCCTTGGTGACAATTATCTTACACGTCATTTGACTGTCCTCAAAACTGCTGACGGTGGCGTGACCTGGGCAAAAGCAGGCGATGACAGCAATCTTAAGACAGACTCATGGCATGAATGGGTCGATTTCGCCAAATTTGTCAGCGACAACGAAGGCATGGTCAGCTATTCATATTACGGGCATGAAGAAATGTGCGACCGAACCTTCGTCACGATTGACGGCGGAAAAACGTGGAAGAAGCTCTCCGTTGACTATGACAGCAACACTCCCGCCGATACTCCGGATGACGGGTGTGTTTATGAAGCAACGTCGCTTGAGGTTGAAAACGGAGTATATAAGCTCACGCTCAGAAGATATAACGGTCGCATAAATTTGCCCGATGTTTACATGACTTCCGACAGGATCGATTCAGGGTATAAATTTACCGAGTGAATATTTCTCCCGATAAAGCGTTTTATTGCGGGGCTGCCGATCCGGCAGCCCCATTTTTCTATTTTTACCACTGACCGAAGTTGGGTCCGACCGCTATGTCGTCATCGAAACCGCTACCGGCATAACTGATGTTTTCGCCCTGCTTTATGTTGTACATGGACGGGCTGTCGTATTCGGTGTAACCGGGCCATATGGTACTTCCGGCGAGGAATGAATAGTCGGCATATCCTTTGTTCTGCTTTATCAGGCTGCAGACTTCTCCGTTACCGTAAACACCGACTTTATACTTAGTAGTTTGCGCATTGAAGTATGTCTTGATAGCTGCAAAATATTCCTGCAGCTTAAGCATGTATTCATTGCTGTTATTTCCCCACTCGATAGCAAAGTATATTGCGGTGCCGGCAGGCTGACCAAGCGAGGTTGCTTTTGCATAGGCGGCTCTCGCGTCGTGAGCACCCATTTCTGCAGTGAAGACGAAGTCGCGAATATTATCGACGGTGTAGTTGTTTCTGTAATAGCTATAGTCTTCATAGATGGAAACTATCTGGAAATTATAATCGCGCATATCCTGAATTCTTTCGGGTGTGAGGCAATGTCCTTCGGAGGTATAGTATCTGCAAATGAATTTCTCACCCGCTTCATGCGCTGCTTCCAGTGCGGCACGTGTACAGCCTACGGTGTCAAGACCGTTTACAATATTGTAGGCAGCGCCGGTTTCGCTGTCAAAGGAAATTCTCCACAGTGCTGAGCTGTCCGGAGAGGTCGTCCATACGGCTGAGCTGCCGCTTACGGCAAGATATTTGTCGGGCGCCGTAAGATGAATCTCATAATCTCCGTTTGCCGGACCGTGCGACAGAAATTCAACGGTGCTGGCTGCGCTGAGCGCGTTGTTAGCAACGAGAACAGAACCGTCGATGTCGGCTATCACATAGCCGTCGCTGTTTCTTGAGCATATTCTGTTGCAGCTCATGTACCAGCGCTGTCTGTTGAGATACGAGAAGTCGGCAAACGTCGGAGCGGTCCGGGAGGTAACTCTTTCCGCGCCGCCGGCCTGGAGGCATTTTCCGTTGTATGCGCTGGTAAGGTGGAAATCGTCCGTTCTTGTGGCGGCATATTTCCAGTGAACATAAAGATCCATACTGTGGGTTGCGGGTATTATATCGCCCTGACTGCCGATACGTGTTCCGCCCACTTCTTCGGTGTACCAGCCCAAGCCGACATGGCCCTCACACTTGGGATAACCGATAAGCATCGCGTCATCACCTACCATAGTATATATTCTTTTGGTTTCGGCTTCACAGTTCATGTGAAGGGTGATTATGACCGTGCGACGGTATCTTGCATAGAGAATAACATCAGTGTGCGCCGTGTAGTTTTCGCCCTTTTTGCCGACGAATTTGCCTTCTTCCGGCTCCGTGTACCAGCCGATAAAGGTATAGTCGGTGAGTTCAGGCTTCGGAAGCACCACGCTGCCGTGTCTGATGACCTCCTGTGTGGGCGGATCGACGGTGCCGCCGCGGGCATCAAATGTGACGGTTACATAGGTTGTTTGCCAATGAGCATAAAGCGTTATATCTCCGCCAACATAGTATAAATTGCCCGCGCCGCCGACGAATAAGCCGCCGCTTGCGCTTGTGTACCATCCTATGAAGTCATAACCGCTGCGGATGGGCGTTGGCAACGGGACCGTGCTGTTTTTGCGGGCAGACTGTGTGATAACATCGACGGTTCCGCCGTTACCGTCGAAATTGATGGTGACATACGAAAGCTCTTCTTCCCAATGGGCATAGAGTGTGACGCTGTATGCGCTGCAGAAAGGATCGTATTCGCCGCCGACGCGGGTACCGCCGGTTTGCGCGGTGAACCATCCGAGGAAATTATATCCGTCGCGGACGGGTTGGGGAAGCTGAATGTAACTGTTTGCCTCGACATATTCGGATGAGGGGCTTACGCTGCCGCAGTTCGGGTTGAACAGAATGCTTACATACGTAACGGTCGGCTCCGTTGTGGTCGTTGTGGTGCCGCTGCCGTATGAATAATAGCTCATGGCGGCGTCCGCGGTATCTTCTTCGGATGCGACGCATATGATCTCATCATCGGTCATGCCGACGACGGGAACGCCGTTTGCCGCATATTCTGCGGCTTCGGTCCGGCTGCAGCTCTTCCACCACATGTAATTACCGGCGTCAAGAGTTTTTCTGATTTCGGGAATGCTGCCCGAGGGGAGCGCAACGCCGCAATTTTTCAGCGTCTTGCGGACGATGGCTTCGCTGTCTGCTGTCGCAGAGGCTTCGTTTTTTGTCATGTTGACAATGTTTTTGTACTGTTTGTTTGTCATGATAAGACTCCTTTTTTTGTTTTGTTTTTTTGTTTTTGAATTGCGCAAAAGCGATTTTCGGACGTCCTTGACTTTTGCTGAGCGCAGTTTACCACTCAACGCGGACAGTCTGTGTCCGTGTTGAAATAATTTTTTGAATTGATTTCGAACATAGGTTTACCGAGCGAATGCAAAGCGTTTTTTGGTTGATGCAAAACCGGAAGTTCGGATTTTTTATATCCGGAAGCGCAAATTTTCGGGAAAATGCCTTTTTGATGAAGCGTGTCTTGTCATGTATATATTTCACGATTTTGCTGATATATTTTTCCAAAAACATCATAATGGGCATTGACAAATCTTGTGTGACGCAGTATAATTTGTTTGTCATGATTAACACATTACAGCAAAAGGAGAATAATATGAAAAACCGCATCGTTTTGTTACTTGTTGTGACACTATTGCTGCTTCTTTCGGCATGCAATGAAGGTGCTTCCGATAATGCAAGTGAATCAATTGAATCACAGGGACTCTCCCGTGGAGAATCCCGAGAAGAGACGTCTGAACCGACAGAAGTTCATCAATATTTTGACTGGAAAGACTGCTCGCTGTTCGGTATGAGTGACGGTACTCTCAAGGCACATATAAAAGAATGGGACAAGGAATATGTGGTTCCGTCCTCGTTTGTGGCAGCTTCTGATGATAAGGTGAATCAGAATTTCGATGCAACGTTTGCCGACGACATTGTTTATATTACGAATATCATTGAAACCAGCGATACGCTTCTTACGATCAACACGGCAAAGATTTCGAAAAATTCGGGCGAAGTCGTTTGCGGCACTGATACGACAGAGGTCAAATGCGTGTACGATGTAGACGGAACTAAGCTTTCCGGCTTTGACGGCTCGATCCGTGCAGTATCGTTCTATGAGGAAGACCACGGCGCTATGTTCTTTACCGACAACTATGCAACACGCCATTTGGTCGTGCTGAAAACAACGGACGGCGGAAAGACATGGGAAAGAGCCGGCGATGACAGTAATCTGGCGGTTGGTAACTGGCACGAATATCCTCTGATCAGCAAGTTTATTAACGACGATGAGGGAATGGTCGGCTTTACCTATTACTCCGACGAGGATTTGTGCGACCGTACCTTCGTTACAACCGACGGCGGCAAGACTTGGAAGAAGATTTCAGTTGATGACGAAAACTATTCTTTTGGTAACCATTGTGCGTGGGAACCTCGTTCACTTAAAGTTGAAAACGGGAGATACTGGCTCACCGTAAAGAAGTACGGCGGAGGAACCTCGGAACTTAATGATATCTTCACGATGGTTTCAGACCGTATTGATTCCGGATATAAGTTTGTCGATGAATAACACTTTGAATCAGAACTTTTCAGTATATCAACCCTTTTCGGGGGCTGCCGGATCGGCAGCCCCATGTTTTTTGTTTACCACTGACCGTAATCGGCTCCGAACGCTGTGTCGTCGTCAAAAGTACAACCGGCATAATCGATGTATTCGCCTTGTTTGATGTTACTGTTTGTTTGTCATGATAAGACTCCTTTTTTTGTTTTTTGCTTTTGAATTGCGCAAAAGCGATTTTCTGATGTCCTTGACTTTTGCCGAGCGCAGTTTACCACCCAACACGGACAATCCGTGCCCGCATTGAAAAATAATTTTTCTTTTTCAACCGGACGTGTTTTGTCCGGTTTGAGACGTAATATGAAAACGAAAAAAAGAGCGTTATGCTCGGAAAGGAGGTCTGATATGATTTTCGGTGTGAAATCAAAGATCCCGTCGGACATGAAGCTGACAAACGGTTACAGCCTGTTTGACTGGATAATGAGAAAAAAGGATGTGCCGGAGTTCTGGATGCGTAATATTACGGGAGAAAACAGAATTACGCCGGATGAGCTTGCGTTCCTTAAAAACAAAGGATGCCGCGTTGCGCTTCTGATCGACGGCATACCGGAAGCGGAGGCGGCTTCAAACAACGCCGCTGCGAGAGCGTTTGAGACGCTTGATGCGCTCAGAAAGCTTAAGGTGCCTTCGTTTTCGGGAAAGGCGGTATTTGTCCGCTTCGGTGATGACGAATTCATGAACCACAACTGGATGATAAGCTTTGCGGCAATACTTTCGGAATACGGTTATCTTGCCGGGTTTATCGGAAATACGGATTCGTCGCTGAATTTCTGCTTTGACAGAGAATGCGGGCATTTTTACAACGCAACAAAGCAGATAGGCTGTTACGGTGCGCTGTACGGAGCGACCGAGCCGGATTGCAATGCTCCCGAAAACGGGTGGAAGCCGTATTTCCCGTCTGATTTTTCGGCGGACGACATCTCGCTGTGGGAAAGCAGAGAGGTTATAAAGTGCGGCGAAGCGGAGCTTGCCTCTCCGGTATACGCACGCGACACAGGCGTTTTTGAAAATCTTATCTGAAAAAACGGCGGTGTGAGCGATTTGTGCTCATTTCGCCCCCTGCGCACACAGATCTTTATTTTGGAAAACTGCGGAGAACATATCTCTCCGCAGTCTTCTTTTTGTGACCGAAATCGAATTGAACTTTTCATTGAAAGCGTAAGCAATCGTCGCTTTTACCATTTATGTGAAAAAAACGGTTGACTTTCCCGAAAATATTGTGTATAATGAAATCAGAAACCTGAATATGGTTCGATTTTGGGAAGTGAGGTGATTCCGATGCAGAGCGAACCGCTCCGGCAGACCGATTAAAACAGAGGAGGCGATAAATTGAAAATTGTTTTTTCGGATAGCGTATAACGACTTTGAGGAGGCAAACAATGAAAGCCAAAAAGATCATAATAATTGCTCTTTCCGCGTTGGTGGTAGCACTCATCGTGGCGCTCGTGTCGGTCTCTATTGCCGCAGGCAATGAAAATCTGTCGATTGCGGAATATTTTGCGAAAATCGCTAAAAATGAAAAGCTTGATGAAAGCACGCTCGTTATCATAAACGGCGAAGAGAAATCGATTGAATCATTTGAAAAGCTTATCAGAGTTTATTCGGCTCTGGATGCCGTTTTCGATTCAGAAAAGCTTGAAAATGAATTTAACCAATTTGTCGATGCACAGCTTCTGACTCAGGAGGCACAAAGGCGGGGAATTACTGCAAGCAGAGACGAAATTCAGGAACAACTGGATTATCAGAAGGAGAGCTTCCTTCTCGCTCTTGAGGGCGGTGATGAAATCGCAAAAATGTTTGTTGATATTTACAAGGGGCTTGGTATGACCGTTGAGGAATACTATGCCAGCGATGAAGCATATCAGTATTACTATGACCTGATGTGCATGAATACGCTTCTCAAACAGGAAGCGGAGCAAAAGGGCATTACCGCAGAGGAAGCGCGGACATCACTTTTGACGCGTCTGAGAGGTTCTGCCAAGATAGAGGTGAATCGGGAAAAGCTGAATCTTCTCAAAAAGGAAGCAGACGAGGTGGCTGCAAAGACCGTCGAAAGACTGGCTGAAAAATCCGCCGCCGTGACCGAATAGAATTTCAGTGGGCTGCCTGAAAGCACAGACCGGAAAAACATGGCGACGGTTCGGAATCTTTTTTGCAGTCCCTTTATTTACAGGAGACAGTATATGAAAACGAAGAAGCCCGCAATCAGAATCGTGCTGATCGCCGCAATCGTCGCAGTTGTTCTGCTTATCGCTCTTGCCGTTGCCGCGGGAGCGGAAAATCTTTCCGTCGCGCAATATGTCATGAAGCTCACGCACAGCGAAGCGCGCAGTCCGGATGCGATCGTGACGGTAAACGGCAAAACCATGACGACCGAAGCGCTTGACAATGCCAGAAAATACAGCGAGGCATCGGGCACGGAATTTACCGATATGAATGTGTATCAGGTAATAAACAATTTCGTGACGCAGACGATCATGCTCCGCGAGGCGGAAAAGCGCGGAATTGTCGTTGAAAACAGCGAAATCGAAGCGTATATCGCCGAGCAGAAGGAGCTTATGCGTCAATACATAGCCGATAATCCGGAAATTGCGGACTCGATCGCTGCGTATTACCGTGAGCAGGGAATCACTGTCGACGGTTATTACGAAACGTCGGAAGGCAATGAGCAATGCCGCAAGGCTGTCATGCTGAAAAAGCTGGCGGAAAAGCTGAAGGACGATTACGATAAGGCGACGGCATCGCAAGAGGTCAAGGAGCTGAAGAGCGCGACAAAGCTTTATGAAGAGCTTTACAGAAAGCGCTATGAAAAAGCGACGATTCTCATAAATCAGAAAAACGTCGACGGATATATCGAAACGTATCATATCAAAAAGTCCGTTACATGAAAACAAACGCGTTACACCTTTCGCGGTGTAACGCGTTTTTTATCGGAAGGTGAGCTTTCGCCAGGTGAAAGCTCACCTCAGTCGAGCTCCTTCACTCCCGTATACAGTTCATAGTAGCGGCCCTTTTGCGCGAGCAGCTGTTCATGGTCGCCGCGCTCGATTATCACGCCGTTTTCAAGCACCATGATTGCGTTCGCGTTGCGGACGGTGGAAAGACGGTGCGCGATGACGAACGTCGTTCTGTTCCTGATGATCGCGTCCATGCCCTTTTCGATGTGCCGCTCGGTGCGGGTGTCAACGCTGCTGGTCGCTTCGTCAAGTACGAGGATCGGCGCTTTGGAAATCGCGGCGCGGGCAATGTTGAGAAGCTGACGCTGTCCCTGTGAAAGGTTTGCACCGTCGCCTTCGATGACCGTATCGTAGCCCTCGGCGAGCTTCATGATGAACGAGTGCGCGGAAGCTGTCTTTGCAGCCTGAACGACTTCGTCGTCGGTCGCGTCGGGTCTGCCGTAACGGATGTTTTCACGTACCGTACCGGTGAAGAGGTGCGTGTCCTGAAGCACCATTGCGACATTTTTTCTCAGCACGTCGCGTTTGATTTTTCTGACATCGACTCCGTCGATGGTGATGGAGCCTTCGTTTATGTCGTAAAAACGGTTTATCAGGTTTGTGATCGTCGTTTTGCCTGCGCCGGTGGAGCCGACAAACGCAATCTTCTGACCCGGCTTTGCGTAAAGCGATATGTGCTTGAGAATGATTTTGTCGGGAACGTAGCCGAAGGTCACATCCTTGAATTCGACATGACCGGACATATGAGGCATATCAACTGCGTCGGTGTCGTCGGGGGTCTCGGGCTGCGCGTCCATGACCGCGAATACTCTTTCGGCACCGGCAAGTGCGGAGAATATCGCCGTGACCTGCTGGGACAGCTCGTTTATCGGCATACTGAAGCGCGCGGAATAGTCCACGAATATCGTCAGACCGCCGATGTCAAATTTGCCGAGAGCGCACAGCATGCCGCCGATACCCGCCGTGAAGGCGTAGCATATCTTGCTCACGTTGCCCATTACGGGTCCCATGATACCGCCGAAAAACTGTGCGTTCATCTGCTTGGTGCGCAGGTCCTGATTAAGCTCCTCGAATTCCTCTTCGCAGGTCTGCTCATGGTTGAACACCTTGATTACCTTCTGACCCGCGACGGTCTCTTCGATATATCCGTTGACGGCGCCGAGTGCCGCCTGCTGTGCTGAGTAGTATCTGCGGCTCTTGCCGGCAATGAATTTGCCGCCCAACAGGAACAGCGGGGTGAATGCGACGGTGATGAGCGTCAGCCATATGTTGGTATATACCATCATGACGACGGTACCGACAAGCTGGATCACGCCCGAAATGGTGCTTACGACCGAGTTGTCGAGCATTGTCGAGATGTTGTCGACGTCGTTTGTGAAGCGGCTCATGATGTCGCCGGTGGTGTTGCTGTCAAAATATCTGACCGGCAGCCCTTCCAACTTGAAAAACAGGTCGTTTCTCAGCTTTTCGATGGCGTTCTGCGTGACGTGGAGCATGATCTTGTTCTGCGCGTATGTCGCAAGACAGCCGCAGACATAGACAAGCCCGAGGACGAGCAGGGCATAGAAGAAGCCTTCGTATTTGCCGACTGCGATGTAATTGTTGATGATGGGGCGGAGCATATAGCTGCCCGCAAGAGATGTGCCGGTTCTGATAAGCATGAACAGCAGCACGAAAACGAGATTGATTTTGTACGGCGAGAGATATCCGAGCAGTCGGGCGACTGTTTTGCCGGCGTCTTTGGGCTTGCCGCCCATGCCTCTGCCGCCTCTCGGACCGGGACCGCCCGGACCTCTGCCGGGTCCTCCGGGACCGCCCGCGCTTTTTGATGAAGTGTATCTTGCCTGAAGGTCTTCAAGTGTACGCTTTGCCATTACGCATCGACCTCCTTACCTGTCTGTGAAATATAGATTTCGCGGTATTCCTCGTTGGAGCGGATAAGCTCGTCGTGCTTGCCGATACCTGTGATCCTGCCGTCGCTCATGACGATGATCTCATCGGCATCCATGACCGAGCTGATACGCTGTGCAATGATTATCTTTGTTGTGCCCGCAAGGTCGGTCTTCAGCGCGGTGCGTATGCGGCTTTCCGTCGCGGTGTCAACCGCACTTGTCGAGTCGTCGAGAATGAGGATCTTCGGCTTTTTGAGCAGTGCGCGTGCAAT
>ERZ827440.3312-NODE-3312-length-12324-cov-4.903741_pt1 | contig 12324 bp, 8 predicted proteins | sample MGYA00519774_ERZ827440 | MGnify/ENA primary metagenome ERZ827440 (study PRJEB31778, sample SAMEA3449302) | human gut metagenome | biome: human gut; feature: human-associated habitat; material: faeces | place: United Kingdom | collected 2010/2012 ... | reverse complement strand
CCTGGATGATGCCGTTTTCGTCGCAGCCCATGGTGAAGTCCATCCAGAACGGGTGCCGCTTCGGATGGATGAGCAGCGATTCGGCGCGGCTGAGCTTCACCTTGACCGGCAGGCCCGTCACGTAGGTGATGAGCGCGGCGTGGTGCTGCACGGACATGTCCTCCTTGCCGCCGAAGCCGCCGCCGACGAGCTGGTTCTGCACCTTGATCTTCTTTGAGCCGAGCAGCAGCGAGCATTCATGCAGCGTGGTATGCGCGGACTGGTCGGTAGTGAGGAGCATGATGTCGCCGTCGAGATCGCGATAGGCGACGGCGCACTCCGGCTCCAGGAATGCGTGCTCGGTCCACGGCGTTTCAAAATGCTGCGAGATGACGTATTTGGACTTCGCGATCGCGCCCGCCGCGTCGCCGCGCGCAACGTGGCGCACGGCCTGCACGTTGGTGCCCTCTTCCTCGAAGACGTGGGGCGCGTTCTCCTCTGCGGCCTCCCAGGGGTTATGTACCGCGGGGAGGACCTCATAGTCGACCTTGACGAGCTTTTTCGCCTTTTCGAGTGTCTCCGGATCCTGGGCGACGACGAGACAGATCGCGTCGCCGAGATAGTGCGTCAGACCGCCGACTGGGATGAGCGTATACTGGTCGTGCTTGATGTGGCCGACTTTATTCTCGCCGGGGATGTCCTCGGCGGTCAGCACGGCGTAGACGCCCGGCATGGCCAGCGCCTTGCTCGCGTCGATGGCCTTGACGCGAGCGCGCGCATATTTCGCGCGGACGGCGGAGCCATAGGTCATGTTGGGGACGTACCAGTCGTCGGGATATTTGCCCGTGCCGAGGACCTTTTCCTCGACGTCGAGCCGGTGGACGCTCGAGCCGACCTTCCAGTCGTTCTCGCTCGGCTCCGGGATGACGCCCTCGCGCTTCAGCTTCGCCGCGAGCTTCACGGCGGCGATGATCTTCACATAGCCCGTGCAGCGGCAGTAGTTGTTGCGCAGTGCGTTTTTGATCTCTTTTTCGTCGGGGTCCGGGTTTTGATCGAGCAGCGCCTTCGTGCAGATGACCATGCCGGGGATGCAGAAGCCGCACTGGACGGCCCCGGCCTCGCCGTAGGCGTAGGTGTAGAGCTTCTTTTCCTCGTCCGTCAGGCCCTCGACGGTCAGGATGTGACGGCCTTCGAGCGCATCGGTGGACGGCGTGCAGGCCCGGCAGGGCTCGCCGTCGATCAGAACGGTACACGCGCCGCACGCGCCCTCGCTGCATCCGTCCTTGACGCTCGTCAGGTGCAGCTCGTCACGCAGATAGCGCAGCAGCTTTTGATTTTTGGGGACATTGACTTCGGTTCCATTGACAAAAAACACAGCCATGGGACTTCTCTCCTTTTCCGCGGGAACGCGCAGGTTCTGAATTCATTATACTGTTTTTTCAGAACGCTTGCAACAAAAGTACCAGAAATTTTCGTTTGGCGCGCTCGTATTTGTTCGATAATATCAAAAAATCGTGAAAAGCGAAACTTTTCACGATTTTCGTTATTCTTGCGAAAATACCACGTATCGGACTCACAGTTGCTGATCGTCCTCTGACGCAGCGCGGAGCCGGTGGTTCGCGCTGAGGAAGAAGACGAGCACGAACGCATAGAAGGCCGCGGTCATCCAGGGCGAGTCGACGCTGAGCGAAAAATCCCAGAAGCCGTGCAGCAGGACGGGGACGAGAATGCTCTCGCGCAGAAAGCGGTCGCGCAGGAACCCTTCGCCCTCGCGCTCGGCGCGCTTGGCCTCGCCGAGGTAGATGCCCATGTAGACCGCAAAGAAGAAATGCCCCGGCACGGAGAGCAGCGCACGCGGCACCGCGACGGACAGACCGAACTGCGCGACATAGAGGATGTTTTCCAGCGCGGCGAAGCCCAGCGCGGAGAACACGCAATAGACCACGGCGTCGAACCGGTAGTCGAAGGCGGGATGTTTCCACGCGAAGCGGCGCACCGGCCAGTGCTTGCAAAGCTCCTCGGCAAGGGCGACGGCGACGAAGTTCTCCAGCAGGAGATAGCCCAGCTCGCTGCCGGAATAATACCGGTTCAGCAGGCGCGTCAGAACAGCTTCGATGAGGCTCGCTGCGACGCCGGTCAGTGCGCCGACGATCACCAGCTTCACCAGCAGCGGGCGCGGCTCCTTTTCGATCTTATCGAGCTTGTAGACGCGGATGAGCAGGATGATGGCCGGCAGCAGCGCGGCCAGCAGCAAAACAGGGTTCATAATGGCCTCCGTTTCAGAGCAATGGAGAGAACAGCTTCAGCAGGGTTTGCAGCAGACGCTGGCCTGGCCGGGTACGCTTGCAGGCGGCGTAGGTGATCTCCTCGCATTTTGGGAATGTGGCCGCGAAGTCGGCATGGATGTCCTCGATCGCGGAAGCGCCGCAGAGGTAAACGCCGTCCTCAAAGTGGAGGTAGAGGCTGCGGAAGTCGAGATTGACCGTGCCGACGAGGGCAAATTTTCCGTCGGCCAGTGCGAGCTTCGAATGGACGAAGCCGGGCGTGTATTCGTAGATGCGGACGCCCGCGGCGGTGAGCGCTTCGTAGTTTGCGCGCGTGACTGCGTGGACGTACCACTTATCCGGCACGCCGGGCGTTACGATGCGGACATCGAGGCCGGTCTTTGCGGCGGTGCAGAGCGCGGAGAGCATTTCATCGTCGAGGATGAGATAGGGCGTCATCAGCCAGACATAGCGCCGTGCGGAGCGAATGAGGCTCTGGTACATGCTCGCGCCGACGTTTTCATGGTCGAGCGGGCTGTCAGCAAACGGCTGCAAAAAGCCGTCGGACGGGACGGCAGCGTCCCGCGGGCGGAAGACGGAGAGGTCTTCCGCGCTGCGGTCGACATAGCCCCAGAACGCAAGGAACATCGCGGTCATCGACCAGACGGCCTCGCCCCGGACGAGCACGGCGCAGTCTTTCCAGTGGCCGTGCGGGTGCGTGAGGTTGATGTACTCGTCGGCCAGGTTGACGCCGCCGGTGAAGGCGGCCTTGCCGTCGATGATCATGAGCTTGCGGTGGTCGCGGTTGTTCATCCGCCCGTTCAGGACCGGCAGATAGGGGTTGACCGCGTGGGCGCGGATGCCGAACTCGCCGAGCTTTTTCGCGTAGCCCATCGGCAGGCGCGTGATGCAGCCGAAGTCGTCGTAGAGCACGCGGACGTCCAGCCCGGCGGCGGCCTTGCGCTTCAGGATGTCCAGAATTTTGCCCCACATCTCGCCGTTGCCGATGATGAAAAATTCGAGGAAGATATACTGTTTGGCTTTCTCAAGCTCCTCCAGCATCGCGGCAAAGCACGGCTCGCCGCCCGGGAAATAGGCTGCGTCCGACCGCTCGTAGGCCGGATAGTGCGCACAGGAGAAGAGATAGCGCGCGTGATTATAGGCGTCGTCGCCGCGCGCTTCGATCTGCGCAAGCACCTCTGGGTCCTGCGTGAGGGCGTTGGTGGTGACGCGCTCGATGCCGGCCATCTTCCGGGCCTCGTGGGACGAGACGCGGTTGCCGCCGAAGAGCAGGTAGATCGTCAGGCCCGCGACCGGGAAGGCCAGAATCAGCACGGCCCATGCGATCTTATACGATGGGTTTCCGTGCGAGCAGATGACCGTGATCACGGCGCCCCAGGACAGGACGCTCATTGCAAAGCCGAGCCAGCGGCGGTATTCGTGCAGCCAGCTCATCCCGGCCAGCACAAAGATGATTTGCAGCAGGATGCCAAGCGAGACGACCACGACGCGCTGGAAGATCAGTTTGGAAAAATTACGCACGGCGCGGCCTCCTTTCTTCGGCACACAGGCAGGAATTCATTCTCGACCCATTATAACAAATTGGATAGGCAGTGGCAAGGGGTATGTTTTTGGGACGAATGTGTTTCCGCTTCGCATTGCATATATGGGAACGCAAAAATCCCCGCACAGCAGAGCTGCGCGGGGATGGGCGTTTATTGGGCTTTTTTCAGCTCTGCGATGTCCTGTGACATCATGCGGACGACCTGCTTCAGCATGGCGACGTCTTCTTCCAGATCTTCGACCTTGGAACGGGGTGCAAGCGTCTCAAGCAAGGTCTGCTGCCCCTCTGCAAGGAGCTTGAGCTGCTTCATGACCGTGTTTTCCAGAATTACCTGCATATCATGTACTGCGCCGATGCGCGCATTGCGGCACTCTTCCTGAACCCGACGGGCCAGCTCATCCACACTGGACTTGGTCGCAAACTCTTTCATCTGCTCCTGTTGCTGCTGCAAGGATTCCAAGGCCAAGTTCAGTTTCTTCTCTACTGAGTTTTCTGAAATGCTGTGCATATTGTGCGCTGAGGCTTGTATGAGTTCCGCTTTCCCCTGTTCCAGCTTTTCCTCGAATGTGTCCATACGCTGTTCGATGCGGTCAAGTCGTTCCTGCAATGCCTGATCCATGGAGGGGCCTCCTTCGCACTGTTTTTCTTCATTGTAAGGGGAAACGGGCATAATGTCAAGATGGAAACGGGCGCGCGGTATTCAAAATGTGAACTTTTGTTTGAAAATAACACTTGTAGAATCTGGCCGCTTCTGTTATAATATAGGATACGACAAAAACCAAAACTGCAAGGAGCAGATATGACAAACACAATTCATGTACAGGGCGCACGCGCCAACAATTTGAAAAATGTAAGCGTCAGCATCCCACGGGACAAGCTCGTGGTGCTGACGGGGCTTTCCGGGTCGGGCAAATCGAGCCTGGCCTTTGACACGATCTATGCCGAGGGGCAGAGGCGATATGTCGAGTCGCTGTCGTCCTACGCCCGGATGTTTTTGGGTCAGATGGACAAGCCGGACGTCGATTCGATCGACGGCCTCTCCCCTGCCATCTCCATCGACCAGAAGACGACGAGCCGCAACCCGCGCTCGACCGTGGGTACGGTGACGGAAATTTACGACTATCTGCGCCTTTTATGGGCGCGGTGCGGCACGCCGCACTGCCCGAAGTGCGGCAAGGAGATCCGCCGGCAGACCATCGACCAGATCGTCGACCAGATCATGGGGCTGCCGGAACGGACGCGGTTTCAGATCCTGTCGCCGGTCGTCCGCAGCAAAAAGGGCACGCACCAGAAGGTCTTTGAGGATGCCCGCAAGGGCGGCTATGCGCGCGTCCGCGTGGACGGAAGCATCTACGATTTGACCGAGGAAATCGCCATCGACAAGAACAAAAAGCACAGCATCGAAGTCGTGATCGACCGGCTTGTGATGAAGCCGGATCTGGCCCGGCGGCTGACCGACTCGGTGGAGACGGCGGCGAATCTCTCCGGCGGGCTTATCATCTTAAATGAGGTCGCGGAAGACCGCGACACGATGTTTTCGCAGAACTACGCCTGTGAGGACTGCGGGATCAGCCTGCCGGAGCTGTCGCCCCGGATGTTCTCGTTCAACAATCCCTACGGCGCGTGCCCGGTCTGCACGGGCCTTGGCACGCAGCTCGTGGCCGACCCCGATCTCATCATTCCGGACTGGGACAAGTCCATCCTCGACGGAGCCATCCAGTCCTCGGGCTGGAACAATCTGCGGGATGATTCCATCGCGCGGATGTATTTCGAGGCGCTGGCGAAGAAGTACCATTTCTCGCTGACCGTGCCCATCCGGGAGCTTCCGCAGGAGGCGCTCGACGTGATCCTGTACGGCACGAAGGGCGAGAACCTGACGATCTACTATGAACGCGCGAACGGGCGCGGGACGCTGGAGCGGCCGTTTGAGGGCATTGTGAACAATGTGGAGCGGCGGCTTCAGGAGACGCAGTCGGACGCGATGCGCAAGGAGCTGGAGAGCTGCATGTCGGAGCGGCCCTGCCCGAAGTGCCGCGGCAAGCGGCTGACGGACGTGAGCCTCGCCGTGACCGTTGGCGGGATGAGCATTATGGATTTCTGCGCGATGCCGGTCTCGGAAGAGCTGGAATTCATGAATCACCTGACTCTGACAGGCAACATGGCCGTGATTGCGGAACAGATTTTGCGCGAGATCCGGTCGCGGCTCGAATTTTTGCAGGCCGTCGGACTCCGGTATCTGACGCTCTCGCGCTCGGCGGCAACGCTCTCCGGCGGCGAGAGCCAGCGGATCCGTCTGGCGACGCAGATCGGCTCGAGCCTGATGGGCGTGCTCTACATTCTCGACGAGCCGTCCATCGGTCTGCACCAGCGCGACAACGATAAGCTGCTCGATACGCTGCGCCGCCTGCGCGATCTCCTCGGGCAGCAGCGCGATCTGCTTGATGAGCTGGCGCTCGTCCGAACCGCTCAGCACGGACAGATCGGTCTTTTCTGCGTCCGGCAGCGCGATGCCGCTCTCCTGTGCGTTTCTGAGCACGGAGCAGATGCGCGCGTGCGCATACTGAACGTAGTACAGCGGGTTGTCGGAGTCCTGCTTGATGGCAAGGTCAAGGTCGAACTCCATCTGGGTCTCAGCGGCGCGGCTGTTGAAGAAGAAGCGCGCTGCGTCTACCGGGATCTCGTCGAGCAGGTCGGTCAGCGTCAGGCTCTTGCCGGTGCGCTTGGACATGCGGACGACCTCGCCGCCCTGCATCATGCGCACGAGCTGCATGAGCACGATCTCCAGACGGTGCGAGCCGTCGAGACCGAGCGCGTCGAGCGCGCACTGCAGGCGCTTGACGTGGCCGTGATGATCCGCGCCCCAGATGTTGATGACGCGGTCAAAGCCGCGCTTCTCGAACTTGTTGCGGTGGTAGGCGATATCCGCCGCAAAATAGGTGTAAAAGCCGTTCGCGCGGCGCAGGACGTCGTCCTTGTCGCAGCCGAAGTCGGTCGAGCGCAGCCAGAGTGCGCCGTCCTCGGTCTCGTAGGTCGCGCCCTTCGCAGTCAGCAGGTCGATGGTCTCCTTGACGTAGCCGCTCTCATGCAGCGTCGACTCGCGGAACCAGACGTCATAGTTGATCTTGTAACGCTTGAGGTCGCGCTCCATGCGCGCGATATTGGTCGGCAGACCGTAGCCCTCGATGATGGCGAAGCGCTCCTCCGGGGTCTTTTCGAGCAGGCTGTCGCCGTACTGCTCGACCAGATCGCGCGCGAGCGCCTTGATGTCGTCGCCCTGATACCACGAAGCGTCGAACTCGATCGCGTCCTCGCCGCGGATCTCCTGAATATAGCGGCCCTCGACCGAGTGCGCGAACTTGTCTACCTGATTGCCCGCGTCGTTGATGTAGAACTCACGGGTCACGTCGTTGCCGGACCAGTCGAGCACGGAGGAAAGGCAGTCGCCCAGAACGCCGCCTCGCGCGTTGCCCATGTGCATCGGACCGGTCGGGTTGGCGGAAACGAACTCGACCATGACCTTTTCCGGCTTTGCGGCCTTGGTGCGGCCGTAGTTTTCGCCCATCTCGAATACGCCGCGGACGGCCTTCTCGTACCAGCTCTGGTTCAGAGTAAAGTTCATGAAGCCCGGGCCTGCGATGGTCACGGTATCGAAGATGCTGCCCTCGAGCTCGAGGTTCGCGACGATGCCCTCTGCGATCTTGCGCGGCGCCATGTGCAGCGGCTTTGCGCACTGCATGGCAAAGGTGGACGCCCAGTCGCCGTTGGAGGAATCCTTCGGGGTCTCTACTGCGACCGGCGGGATGCTGCCCTCGGGCAGCTCGCCTGCTGCAACAGCCTTGTGGTAAGCTGCCTCGACGACACGGGTCGCCTCAGCGCGTGCGATTTCATATGCGTTCATTCGTACACTCTCCGTTTTATTTTAATGATTGACTTTTATTTATATGATTTATGATACGACCATTTCAAAATGGTGTTCGCCCATCAGTGAGTTGTCCACCTCGACGGTGTAGTCGATGACGAGGCGGCCGCCGTTTTCGCCGACCGTGTTGCACACGTGCGACGTATGCGTCGCGATCGTCATGTCCTGCCCGATAGGGGTCTGATACAGACCAACATGGCGCTCATCCTCGGAAAACAGCATGTGCGAGGGGAAGGTTCCCGTGCGGATGAGGGTCACGGTCTTGCCGTCGAGCTTGACGGTGGTCTTGGTGCCTTCGAGGCCGGTCAGCTCGCTTTCCTCGTAGGCGATATAGTATTTTCCGCCGCGCTCATAGAGCGTCGCTGCGGTTTCAAGGTTGACGCGCTCCTCGTCGCAGCCTTCGAACTGCTGCCGCGAACGGATGGTCAGCCAGACATCTTTTTTCATGCTGTCAAATGCTCCTAATCAAAACCTGGAAATATCGACGAGTCCAGCGTTGGTCTCGACGTCCTCCTGCAGGAACAGTCCTGCAAGGCGGTCGAAGCCGGCCGGGTCGTCCGAAACATAGTACCGCGTGCCGCCCGGGCCGTCGTTCGGGTTGAACTGGGTCGAGGCGAGGTTGGCGGCCTCCGCGCCCGAGTCGATGAGCGTCACGTCCGGACCCATATAGTCGGAAATGACCTCCTCGAGCAGCGGATAGTGCGTGCAGCCGAGGATGAGCGTATCCACGCCCGCTTCCTTGAGCGGCGCGAGGTATTCCGCCGCGACCGTCTCGATGACGATGTCGCCCCGGTGCACTCTGCCGTTCTCGACGAGCGGCACGAACAGCGGGCACGCCTGCGTGTACAGGCGGAGCGTGCCGTCCTTTTTGTGCAGATATTTTTCGTATGCGCCCGACCGCATGGTCGCGGCGGTGCCGATGACGCCGACCCTGCCGTTCTGCGTCATGGTCATCGCGCGTCGGCAGGCGGGTTCGACCGTGCCGATAATCGGAATGTTGTTCTCCTCCGTGAGCAGATCGAGCGCCACAGACGAGACCGTGTTGCAGGCGATGACGATGGCCTTGAGGTCGAACTGCCGCAGGAACGCAACGTCCTGCCGCGCATACTTCACGATGGTGTCGCGGCCGCGCGTGCCGTAGGGTACGCGGCTCGTGTCACCGAAATAGATGATGTTTTCCTTCGGCATGAGCGCATGCAGGCGGCGCACTGCGGTCAGACCGCCCATGCCCGAGTCGAACACACCGATCGAGCGGTTGTCCGGCGCGCGCTTATCCATGATGCTCCTCCAGCGCCAGAGAGATCAGGCGGTCGAGCAGCTCCGGATAGCGGATGCCCTCATAGTCGAACAGCTTGGGGTACATGCTGATCGAGGTAAAGCCCGGAATGGCGTTCAGTTCATTAAATACGACCTCGCCGCCGTCGTGCGTGACGAAGAAATCGACGCGCGACAGGCCGCGGCAGCCGAGCGCGGTGTAGACGCGCAGCGCGTCCTGACGGACGGTCTCGAGCTGCTCGCCGGTGATGTGCGCCGGGATGTACAGGCGGGAGCTCTCGTCCTTGTACTTCGCATCAAAGGTATAGAACTCCTGCGTCGGCGCGATCTCGCCGACCGTGGACGCCTGCGGATGCTCGTTGCCGAGGACCGCACACTCGACCTCATGGCCGTCGATGAACTCCTCGACGAGGACCTTGCTGTCCATCCTGAACGCCTCGGTCAGGCCCTCGGCCAGCTCGAGCATATTGTTCGCCTTGGCAACGCCGACCGACGAGCCCTGCGAGCACGGCTTGACGAATACCGGGAACGAGCCGAGCTGCTCGGCCGCCGTGCGGACAACGCCCTCGGGGTTGCACGCGAAGTCGCACGCGAGCGCGAGATAGTAGCGCGCCTGACGCACGCCCGTGCCCTCGACGACCTTTTTGGTCAGCGACTTGTCCATCGTGTTCGCGCTCGCCGCAACGCCGCAGCCGACATACGGAATGCCTGCCAGCTCGAGCACGCCCTGCATGGTGCCGTCCTCGCCGCCTACACCATGCAGCACGGGGAACACGCAGTCGAGGCGGACGAACTCGGTCTCGCCCTCGCGCAGCAGCACGAGGCCGTGGATGCTGCGGTCGGGCGGCAGCAGCGCCGGAACGAGGTCGTTCCTGTTTTCCCATGCGCCGGACTCGATCGCGTCCGCGTCGCACTCCGGCAGATAGTACCACCTGCCCTCGCGCGTGATGCCGACCGCATGGATTTCATATTTCGATTTATCAAGATTGCGCAGAATGGATGCGGCAGACAGGCACGAAATGTCGTGCTCACTCGAAATGCCGCCAAAGATCACAGCCAGTTTCATTTTTCTGTTACGCCCTCCCAGTGTTTCGTACTCATACTTATACGGATACCATTATACGCCATCCCCCGTTCGATTACAATGTAAAAATACATTTAAACGCGCATTGTTCACACAAAATTTATATTTCTGCGGCGGTGTTTTTGGACAGTCCATACTGTCTGAGACTATCGACAAAGTTTATTCTCACGTGAGATTAGCAGTCGCGCGGCAGCGCGCATAAAATAGAATTTGCGCAGCAAATTCATAAAAACCGGGGACATGCGCCTCGGTTTTTATACTTCTGGAGGGAGAAAGTTTCCGTATGGGAACTTTCGGACGACTCGTGTTCTGCGTTTGTCAGAACACAGCTTGTCGGCGAAACGCAAGTTTCGCGACAGGCTTTAGACCGGCACGGTCTGGAAAATGTGAGAGAAAAAACATTTCGCGGCAGGGCTGTCTCATATTTTGCGCGGTTTGCATAATCCTGCCGAGACAAAACTGTTAAAAATCTGTCACATGATTTCTTTACTTTGCAAGGCAAAGAGGATATAATAAAAATAAGTATTCATATATAACCGGAACGGAGAAAAGGAGCTATAACGACATGGCGTATTATTTCAGTGAACCCTCTCATACCTTCAATGAATATCTGCTGGTGCCGGGCTATTCCTCGGCGGAGTGCATGCCGGCGAATGTCAGCCTGCGCACCCCGATCGTAAAATTCAAAAAGGGTGAGCAGTCTGCACTCTATGCCAACATCCCGATGGTGTCTGCGATCATGCAGGCGGTATCCGATGACCGCATGGCGATCGCGCTGGCGCAGGAGGGCGGCATTTCGTTCATCTTCGGCTCGCAGTCGATCGAGAGCGAAGCGGCCATGGTCGCGCGCGTCAAGAGCTACAAGGCAGGTTTTATCGTTTCCGACTCCAACGTAAAGCCGGAGACCACCCTCGCCGAGGTACTGGCGCTCAAGGAGCGCACCGGTCACTCCACCATGGCTGTCACCGACGACGGCACCGCGAACGGCAAGCTGCTCGGCATCGTCACGAGCCGCGACTACCGCGTTTCCCGCATGAGCCGCGACGTCAAGGTCGAGGAATTTATGACCCCGTTCGACAAGCTCATCACCGCTCCGGCTGACACCAGCCTCAAGGCGGCAAACGACATCATCTGGGACCACAAGCTCAACTCCCTGCCGCTCGTAGACGACAAGCAGCACCTCGTCTACATGGTATTCCGCAAGGACTACGACAGCCACAAGGCAAACTCGCTCGAGCTGCTCGACCAGCACAAGCGCTATGTGGTCGGCGCAGGCATCAACACCCGCGACTACGCAGAGCGCGTTCCGGCTCTGGTCGAGGCAGGCGCGGACGTTCTGTGCATCGACTCCTCCGAGGGCTTCTCCGAGTGGCAGAGCCGCACCCTGTCATGGGTACGCGCGAAGTACGGCGACGACGTAAAGGTCGGCGCGGGCAACGTCGTTGACCGCGAGGGCTTCCGTTTCCTCGCTGAGGCAGGCGCGGATTTCATCAAGGTCGGCATCGGCGGCGGCTCCATCTGCATCACCCGTGAGCAGAAGGGCATCGGCCGCGGCCAGGCTACCGCGCTGATCGAGGTTGCGGCAGCACGCGACGAGTATTTCGAGGAGACCGGCATCTACATCCCGATCTGCTCGGACGGCGGCATCGTTCATGACTACCACTGCACGCTCGCGCTCGCGATGGGTGCGGACTTCCTCATGCTCGGCCGCTACTTCTCCCGTTTCGATGAGTCGCCCACGAACAAGGTCAACATCAACGGCAGCTACATGAAGGAGTACTGGGGCGAGGGCTCTGCCCGTGCCCGCAACTGGCAGCGCTACGACATGGGCGGCGACAAGAAGCTGTCCTTCGAGGAGGGCGTTGACTCCTACGTTCCGTATGCAGGCTCTCTGAAGGACAACCTCGGCCTGACGCTGAGCAAGGTCCGCTCGACCATGTGCAACTGCGGTTCGCTCTCCATTCCGGAGTTCCAGCAGAAGGCGAAGATCACGCTCGTTTCCGCGACCTCCATCGTCGAGGGCGGCGCGCACGACGTCGTTCTCAAGGAGACCGCTTCCACCAGCAAATAATTCGGGAACGGCGGCGTTTCTGAGCAGGAAAGCGGCCTGTTGAGACAGACCATTGTCACACAAAGAAATCATCGCGCGGCAGCGCGCATTAAAAGCGGTTGCTGTGCAAACGCATGAAAACCGGGGGCGTGTACCTCGGTTTTCATACTTTAAGAGGGAGAAAGTTTC
>ERZ827440.3306-NODE-3306-length-12349-cov-4.163657_pt1 | contig 12349 bp, 10 predicted proteins | sample MGYA00519774_ERZ827440 | MGnify/ENA primary metagenome ERZ827440 (study PRJEB31778, sample SAMEA3449302) | human gut metagenome | biome: human gut; feature: human-associated habitat; material: faeces | place: United Kingdom | collected 2010/2012 ... | reverse complement strand
AGATCCTGTCGAAATGTCTATCAAAAATGAAATGACCCACTTTAAAAATGTGAATTGCTCCGCCGTACGCCTTTTACAGCATCCTTTCCTCAGATATTTTTTAGCGGAAGGCCCGCAGCTCTCACCCAGCCAGGCTTCCGTTTTTTTATGGATACAAAAAGGATGCCTTCTGTACCATGGTCGAATCCATGAAGCAGGTCTCGGAGAATTATCTGAGCACGGAAAAGGGCTATGCGGACGACTGGGCCGCCTACATCGCCAGCTGTCACATGACCGCCGAAGAGGCGCTGGACTACATCCGCACCACCAACACGCAGGAGGACCGCGCGGCGCACCTCGTCGACATGGCGGACCTCTCCGCCCACTCGACCTTTGTGCGCAACGGTAACCCCTGGGTACACGGTTACGAAGAGCAGCAGAAGCTCGCAACCACGGACAGCAGCGCCTTTCTGGACAAGATGGAGCAGCTTTTCAACGCCGGTCCCGACGAGGTGCCGGTGCTGGGCAAATACCGTGTGGGCGAGTCACAGCGGACGGTCGTCAGCGTGGGAACGCGCGTGATGATCCGCGAGGAGGACGGCTCTGACCGTCCCTATCTGCTTCTGCGCCTCATTCCGGTGGATTACCTGCAGAACACCTGGACCCTTCCCACCGAGTTTCCGCTCGCCGAGATCAGCATGATCGTCAACCTCTCCATCAACCAGAACCTGCGCCGCGCCGTCGATATGGCAGAGCACGTCAACCAGGCAAAAACGCGGTTCCTCTCCACCATGTCGCACGATATCCGCAATCCGCTCACGGCGCTGCTCGGCTACCTTGATCTGGCAAAAAACGGACAGTATCGATCGGAAGAAGAACTGCAAAGCTTTCTGGACGCCGCCTACGGCAAGGCCGAGCAGCTCAAGACGCTGACGGATGAGCTGTTCCGGTATTCGCTGCTGTTTGGATGCAAGGAGCTGCCCATGCAGATGGAAATCTATGACGCGCGGCTGCTTCTGGAGCAGCTGCTGGGCGAGAGCCGTGTCCAGCTGCAGCAGCAGGGCTTTATGGTGCAGCTGCTGCTGCCGCAGCAGGAGGTGCAGATCGAGGCCGACGTGATGTATCTGAAGCGGGTGCTCGACAATCTCTTCGACAACATCCGCAAATATGCCGACCCCGCCCAGTCTGTCGCCATCGCCGCCCTGATCGAAGACGGCGCGCTGCACATCTGCCTGTCGAACAGCGTGAACCCCGCCTCCGGCCGCATCGAGTCCAATAAGATCGGCCTGCGCACCTGTGCAAAGATCATGGCCCAGATGGCCGGCGGCTTCAAGCGCTACACGGAAAACGGAAAATTTACCGCCGAGGTCATCCTGCCCATTCAGACAGAGGCAATGCCGTCGGAGTAAAGCGGCAGACTGTCAGATTTGCGCAGCACCCTGTAGGGGCCGATGCCTACATCGGCCCGGCAGAATGCACCAATTTTACGGGAATCTCCGGCGAATTCGCGGTTGCCCAACGGGTCGATGTGGGCATCGACCCCTACAATCGAATGCGCGGAAACCTACGAATTCGCCGACAATCCACTGCATTCCGCCGGGTGCAGGCAAAGTCAGTTCTTAAAAAAATATGAAAAATGCAACGCCGGGCTTTCTTTTGCGTCTTTGTTTTGGTATGATACAGACGGCAAGATAGGCCGCCTGTACTGTGCGTCAGCACAAGATATAGATTATGGACATTGGGCATGAAATGAAAAGGAGTATTACATGAAAACAAAACGGATTTTTGCGCTGCTGCTTGCGGCGCTGATGATCGTGGGCCTGTTTGCGGGCTGCTCGAAGGACGAGACGAAGGACCCCGGCAAGACCGATCCGGGCAATTCTCTGATCGACCAGACCAAGCCCTCCCAGACAACGGCAAAATACGCCTATAAGGCCGATTATTTCGACCTTGCCGTTCCGGACGGCGTGCAGTACGTCAACCAGATCTGCGCCGCCGGAACGACGCTCTATCTGACGGCCAGCATGCAGGGGGAAGAAATCACCAACACTGACCCCGACACGGGCGAAACCTGGTCGTATTACGACTCCTGCTTGGGCGTTCTGACCATTGACCCGGATACCGGCACATGCACAGAGCTTTCCAGCCTGCAGCTGCCGGAGGTTCCGGAGGGAGCGGAGGGCAGCGTCAACTGCTACAACATGATCGGCTCGGACGACGGGACGCTCTGGATGCTTGTAAACGTCTATGCGACGCAGTATGAGCTGCCCGACGATTTTGACCCCAACACGGACAGCAAGTGGAACTACCCCTCCACGGATATCAACGGCTCGTATCTGATGCACATCGCTGCCGACGGCAGCACGATCGCCAGCCTCGACCTTTCCGACACGAACAACGAGGACAACGAGGACGGCATGAGCGGCAACCTCAGCTCCTTCGCCGTCGACGCCGCCGGCAATCTCTACGTCAGCGACTATAATAATATTTACGTCCTCGATGCAGAGGGCAACGTGCAGTTCAAGCTCGACGGCAGCCAGTATAACGGCAGTCTGTACCGGCTGAACGCACAGCAGGTTGGCGTTATGTGGTACAATTACACGGACGACGTGAATGCCGCCGATGAAAACGGCCAGTACTTCGTCCCCATCGATCTGGAAACGAAGGACTGGGGCGAGAAGGTCAAGCTGCCGTCCAACGTGGAGAGCATCCTCCCGGGCGACGATGCCTATGACTTCTACTACACCTACAATAATAACATCTATGGCTATGCCGCCAAAACGGACACGAAGGAAAAGCTCGTCGACTGGCTGGCCTGCGACGTTGACACCAACAATATGTCGGGCTATGCCATGCTCTCCGACAGCCGCGTGGCCGCCCTCATGCAGGACTGGAGCACCGACCCCACGACCTATCAGCTGATCGTCCTGCACCGTGTGGACGCGTCTGAGATCAAGGAAAAGAAGGTTCTGACGCTCGCGTGCATGTATCTCGACTGGAACCTGCGCAGCATGATCGTCGAATACAACAAGACGAACGACGAGTACCGCATCAATGTCGTCGACTACAGCGAGTACGCGACCGACGACGATTACAACGCCGGCGTCACCAAGCTCACCACCGAGATCATCAGCGGCAGCGTGCCGGATATCTTCCTGACCAGCAATCTGCCAATCGATAAGTATGCCGCCAAGGGCGTCATCGCCGACCTCAATACCTTCATGGACGGCGGAAACGGCCTGAGCCGCGACTATTTTGTCCCACAGGTCATGAGTGCGCTGGAAAAGGACGGCAAGCTCTATGAGCTGCCCACCAGCTTCTCCGTGCAGACGGCCTACGCGCTGAGCTCCATCGCAAGCCAGTACGACACGTGGAACGTTGCCGCCGTGCAGGACGCCATGACGCAGCTGCAGGAGGGCGCAACGGTCTTCTCTGACGGCTGGACGAAGAACACGGCTCTGTCGAACTGCCTGTCCCGCAACCTGTCTGCTTTCGTCGACTGGACGACGGGCAAGTGCGAGTTTGACTCCGAGGCGTTCCAGCAGCTGCTGGCCTTCTGCAATTCCTTCCCGGCAGAAACCAGTGACGGTGACGGCGCGATTGCCTATGCTTCCTCCGCCGATATTGCCGTTGACGACGCGATGTGGGAATCTGACGCGACCCGCATCACGAACGGCAAGCAGCTCATGTCGACGACCGGGATGTACAGCTTTGACTCCTATATCTGGAACGTCTACGCGATCCGCGACAAGATCACCTTTACCGGCTATCCGACCGAGGACGGCTCCGGCAGCTCGTTCGAGCTTCAGATGCCGATGGCCATTTCCTCCGTCACGAAATACCCCGACGCCGCGTGGGACTTCGTCTGCTCGATCATCAAAAAGATGAACACGATAGACGAGAACAATTACTATTACGGCTTCCCCATCAGTCAGGCCGCGTTTGACGCAGAAATGACCGACATCATGACCGAGCAGTACCAGCTGGACGAAAACGGCGAACAGGTCGACTGGGACGGCGACGGTGAGCCCGACAAGGCCATCCGGGGCAGCTATAAGACCATGGAAAACGGCGAAACGGTCTATAAGGATGTCTATGCGCTGACGCAGGAGGACATTGACCAGATCCTGGGCGTGATCAACAACACGCGCAGCGTCTATGACTACGATCAGGAGATCCTCGATATCATCACCGATGAGGTCGCCGCCTACTTTGCCGGAGACAAGGATGTTCAGACCACTGCCAGCATGATCCAGAGCCGCGTGAACCTGTATGTGCAGGAGCAGCGGTAAAACAACAATAAAAGTTCCCCCTTGCCGCGCCTTACGCGGCAAGGGGGAAGCAACTGCGAAACAGCTTTTGTAGGGGCCGATGCCCACATCGGCCCGTTGGGAAGCTGCGAATTAGCCGAAGGTTTCCGTTAAAAACAGTGCATTCTGCGCGGGCCGATGTGGGCATCGGCCCCTACGCACGGAAGAAGGGCACAGATGTACCTCTTCGCCGTAAGCTGCGGATACGGGCCGGCAGGCCCCGCAAAAAAATGTCATTTTCGGACAGGTTGTGCTTGACACAGCCTGTCCGGGATGATATATTATTAGTCGTGTTCAAAGACAGCAGGTGGGCGCAAGCCGGAAATCCTGCCGAGAATGCAGCCACAACGGGATGAAATTCTTTGTGCTGTTTTCGCTTGCTTTGAATGCGAAAACAGCTTTTTTGTTGCGTCTGCATCGGAAAAGTTGGACTCAATCTCAACGGAGGTGAATTCCAAATGCCTAACGCAAAGGTTCTCAGCGAGAAGCAGGCCATCGTGGCCGAGCTGACCGAGAAGCTCAAGACCGCCAGCAGCGGCGTGCTTGTGGACTACAAGGGAATCACTGTGGCTCAGGACACCGCTCTGCGCGCCGAGTGCCGCAAGAACGAGCTGGACTACGCCGTCGTGAAGAACACCCTGGTGCGTTTCGCCATCAACAATGTCGGTCTGGAGGAGATGGATTCCGTGCTCAACGGCACCACTTCCCTGGCCCTGTCTCACGGCGATCCCATCGCTCCCATGCGCGTCATCAACAAGTTCGCCAAGCAGTTCAACGGTGAGAAGTTCACCATCAAGGCCGGCTTCATGGACGGCAAGGTCCTGTCCCTGGACGAGATCAAGGCTCTGGCCGAGCTGCCCTCCAAGGAGGTTCTGCAGGCTCAGGTTCTGGGCACCATGCTGGCCCCCATCACCAGCCTGGCCATCGTCATCAAGGCCATCTGCGAGCAGAAGGGCGGCTCTGTCGAGGCCGCCGAGGCTCCCGCGGAAGCGGCTGCCGAGTAACTCGACACACATCTTTACAAACATTTATTTAGGAGGTTATCTATCATGGCTTCTGAGAAAATCAATGCCCTCATCGAAGAGGTTAAGGGTCTGACTGTTCTGGAGCTCTCCGAGCTCGTCCACGCTCTGGAGGAGGAGTTCGGCGTCTCCGCCGCCGCTATGGCTGCTCCCGCCGCCGGCGGTGCTGCCGCCCCCGCTGCTGAGGAGAAGACCGAGTTCGACGTGGTGCTGGCCGAGGTCGGCGCCGAGAAGATCAAGGTCATCAAGGCTGTCCGTGAGATCACCGGTCTGGGCCTGGCCGAGGCCAAGGCTGCCGTCGAGGCTGCCCCCAAGGCCATCAAGGAGGGTGTCTCCAAGGACGAGGCCGAGGAGCTGAAGAAGAAGCTGGAAGAGGTCGGCGCTAAGGTCGAGCTGAAGTAAGCTTTTTCACTCGCTTACCAAAAAGAGCTGTATCCCAGACGGGATACAGCTCTTTTTTCGTGTTACGCCTCCAGTCCCTTCCAAGCGGCAAAGCGTTGCCAGAGCAGGCAGGCCAGCCAGCCGCAGAACAGGCCCACCAGCACCCCGGCCAGCACATCACTGGGGAAGTGGACCCCTACATACAGCCGTGAGAAGCCCATCAGGGCGGCCAGCACCACCGCCGTCACCCCCATCCACCGGCGGGGCAGAGTGCGGCACCAGGCCGACGCTGCGGCAAAGGAGGCGCTAGTGTGTCCTGAAGGGAAGGAGTTGGGGTCGTGCTCCGCGATCAGAGGCGTCAGCCCCTCCACCGTCAGCCAGGGCCGGGGGCGCTCCACCAGGTGCTTGAGAATCCCGTTGGTGAACATCAGGCTCAGCAGCAGGGCCATCAGGCCAGCTGCTCCCGCCTTCCGGGTCTTTTTGAAGCAGAGCAGAAGGACGGACAGGGCAATCCACATCAGTCCGCTGTCACCCAGATGGGTGTAGAGCGTAAACAGGGGTGTCAGGACGGCGTTGCGCACCGCCTCCTGGAGCCAGAGCAGGATGCCTCCGTCCAGATTCAGAAACCATTCGGGCATATTGTTTCCTCCATATAGGAGAGGGGCGGCGACATGGCTGCCGCCGCCCCTCTGTGTTCTTTTGGCTTACTGAGCATCGGCCGCAGCCGCGCCGTCCCCCCACTCGCAGTCCAGAATGACGCCATTCATCAGCTCAAACTTGTCGGTCTTTACCGTATGGGTCTTACCCACACGCACCTCCTGGGTGCCAATCTCTGTGGTAATGGGGTTGACCACGTTGCACTCGATGGTGAAGAGCAGGTCTATGGTGCCCTCATCCACCGGAATTTCCAGGGTGCCGTCAGTGGTATCCACCGTCACGGTCTGCTCGTGGGCCCTCGGCTCCACAGAAACCACCTGGCCATCCAGCATCTCGCCGGAGGCCATCAATTGGCCGGGGATGTATTTCTGGATATTGTCGTAGACCTCCTGCTCCACACCCTTGACCAGCACGGTATAGGTCACCTGGGTCTTGCCGGGATTGATGCCGCCGCCCCCGTCCTTGCCCAGGAACTTCACGCCCAGCACCACTACGGCCACAAGGACCACCAGAATCACCAGCAGATCCACAATGTTGAGCTTGCCAAACAATCTTCCCTTTTCGTCTATCATCTTTTGTAACCTCCGAGGTTGTAAATTGACATAATACTTGGTACAATGATACTTGCATATTGTACCATACTTCCCTACCCTGAAACAAGTCTTTTCTTTGTCCGGAGGTTTTCATATATGAAAGTCATCACTCTGATTTCCGGCGGCGACAGCGGCGGAGCCAAGACTCACGTCCACTCCCTGCTGCAAAACCTCTCCCGCACCATCGAGGTGACCATGGTCTGCTTTCTGGAGGGCCCCTTTGCCCAGGAGGCCCGGGAACTGGGCATCCCTACAGTGGTGCTCTCCGGCCGCAATCTGCTGCGCACATACCGCACCCTCAAACGGATGATCCGGGAGGGGGGCTATCAGCTTATCCACTGCCACGGCGCACGCGGCAACATGATGGGCGCCCTGCTGCGCCGCTCCACCGGTCTGCCGGTGGTGACCACCGTCCACTCCGACTACCGGCTGGACTACCTGGGCCGCCCCCTCTCCCGCCTCACCTACGGCACCATCAACACCATCGCCCTGCGCCGGCTGGACTACCGTATCGGCGTGTCCGACGCCATGACCGACCTGCTCATCAAGCGGGGCTTTGATCCCGACAGGCTGTTCACCATCTACAACGGCATCGACTTCACCCCCCGCACCCCTGCCCTGAGCCGTGAGGAATACTTCCGCTCCGTGGGGCTGGAGGCCGATGGGGACAGTGTAGTGGTCGGTATCGCCGCCCGTCTCAACCCGGTCAAGGACATCGCCACCCTGGTCCGGGGCTTTGCCAAGGCCCATCAGGAGTGCCCCAGCCTGCGGCTGCTCATCGCCGGCGACGGTGAGCAGATGTCCATGCTCAAGGGGCTCGCCGCTGAGCTGGGGGTAGAACGTCAGGTGTGCTTCGCCGGATGGGTCAGCGACACCGACAGTTTCTACCACGCCATCGACATCAACACCCTTACCTCCCTGTCAGAGACCTTCCCCTACTCTCTCACCGAAGGGGCCCGGGCTGCCCTGCCCACCATCGCCAGCCGGGTGGGCGGCGTACCCTACCTCATTGAGCACGGCGTCCACGGCCTGCTGTTCGAGGCGGGCGACGCGGATACCCTGGCCCGCCACCTGATTACTCTGGCCAAGGACCCCACCCTCCGCCAACACCTGGGGGAACGGCTCTATCAGCGGGGCAGGGAGGATTTTTCCCTGGAGAGCACCCTGGAGCGCCAACTCAACATCTATGAGACCATTCTCCGCCGCCAGAGCCGTAAGAAGGGCCGCCGGGACGGCGCCCTGGTATGCGGCGCCTACGGCCGGGGCAACGCCGGTGACGACGCCATTCTGGAGGCCATCGTCACCGAGCTGCGCCAGATCGACCCGGACCTCCCCATCTGGGTGCTCTCCCGCAACCCGGACGACACCCGCCTCACCTACCGGGTCAACTCCATCTACACCTTTGCCTTCCCCCGCTTTCTGTGGCGGATGCGCAAGACCCACCTCTACATCAACGGCGGCGGCTCCCTGATGCAGGATGTGACCAGCCACCGCTCTCTGTGGTTCTATCTGTTTACTATCTCCTGGGCCAAGCGGCTGGGCAACCAGGTGATGATGTACGGCTGCGGCATCGGCCCCATTCACTCCCCCGCCAACCGCCGCAGGGCCTCCCGCGTGCTCCAGAAGAGCGTGGACGCCATCACCCTACGGGACACACACTCCGCCGAGGAACTGGAGGACATGGGGGTGACGAAGCCGCAGGTCATCCTCTCCGCCGATCCCACGGTGATCCTCCCCGCCGCACCGGCCCAAGTGGTGGACGGCATTCTGGAGAGTCAGGGGATTGACCCCCACGGCCGCTACATCGGCTTCGCCCTGCGGCCCTGGCCGGGGTTTGAGGCCAAGGCCGCCGTCTTCGGCGCCGCGGCGGACTACGCCTATGAGACGTACGGCCTCACCCCCGTCTTTCTGCCCATCGAGCGGCGTCTGGACGTGGGGGCGGCCCAGTTGGCCGCCCAGCACATGAAGGCCCCCCACTACATTCTTTCCCAGACCGGCCGCTCCGACCACACCATCGGTCTGTTCGCCCGGATGCAGGCGGTGGTCTCCATGCGGCTCCACGCTCTGGTCTTCTCCGCCGGTCAGGGGGTGCCCCTGGTGGGCGTGGTCTACGACCAGAAGATCAGCTCCTTTCTGTCCTACATCGGACAGGATCTCTACACCGGGCTGGACGAGGTGACGGAGGAGGCCCTGCGGGCCCACATCGACGCGGCCTGCGCCCGCATCGGGGATGAGGCTTTCCTCTCCGGCGGCGTGGAGCGGCTGCGCCGGGTGGAACGCCGCAACAGCGAGACCGCCCGGATGCTGCTGGAGAGGTGAGGGACGTGAGACAGATTCTCTGCCTGTCTGCTGACCCCTGGCGCACTATTCCCACCCGCACCCAGCAGCTCATGACCCGCATGCGGGACGCCCAGGTGCTCCTGTTCGAGCCGCCGGGAAAATACTCCCGACAGCCGGGCCGCAGGGTGCGCCCCGGTCTCACGGTCTGCGCCCTCCCCCCGGTGCTGGAGGCGGAGGAGCGGCACCGCCTCCTGTTCCGCCTTCACTACCGCAAACTGGGTAAGTTTATCCGCCGCCAGATGGAGCACCACCGTTTTAAGGAGCCGCTGCTGTGGTGCACCGCGCCGGAGCACATCCACCTGCTGGACGAGGTGCCCCACCGGGGTGTGGTCTACGACTGCGACCGGGACTGGCCCCACCAGTCCCCCCGGTGGGAGAGCGATCTGGCCCTGGCCGCCGATGTGGTCTTTGCCGCCTCCCAGGGGCTCATTGACCACCTCTCCCCCTGCAACGACAACATCGCCCTGCTGCCCAACGGGGTGAACCACCCCATGTTTACCCGGCCCCCCGCCGAGCTTCCGCCGGAGCTGCGGGGGCTCTCCAGCCCCATTCTGGGCTATACCGGCACCCTGTGGCGGGATCTGGACCTCGCCCCCGTTCTGTACGCCGCCCAGGCCATGCCCGCCTGCACCTTCGTCTTTCTGGGCCGCCGGGAGAAGAACCCCATGGCCGAGCTGCTGGAGCGGCTGCCCAACGTCCGCCTCCTGGGGCGGCGGGCGCCGGTGGAGGTGCCCGACTACCTGGCCCGCTTTGACGTGTGCCTCAACCTACTGCGCCGCTCCGAGCAGGGCAACGACGTGGTGCCCTGCCGCATCTACGAATACCTCTCCTCCGGCAAGCCCGTGGTGTCCATGCTCTTTCCCGAGCAGGTGGAGCACTTCCCCGACGTGGTGTACGGCGCCCACTCTCCGGAGGAATTCGCCGCCCTCTGCCGCCGCGCCCTGGCGGAGACCGGCGACTGGGCCAAAAACCGCCGGAGGGAGCATGGGGCCGCCGCCGCCTGGTCGGCCCGCGCCGACGAGGTAACCCGTATTCTCGGTACCACCGGGCTCTATTGAGGTATGAGCGATGGGGCCCCAATTTCTCTCACATACAACACCCCCTGTCCCCGTAGAATGGGGACAGGGGGTGTTGTCTTGTCTCTGTCTGATCTTTTCACACAGGTAGCCCACAATCCGGTACTGGGGCTGACCTGTCTGCTGGTGCTGGCCGTGGTGCTGGTCAACGGCTGGACCGACGCGCCAAACGCTATCGCCACTGTGGTATCAACGGGAGTTCTCTCCTTTCGGCGGGCGGTCGCGCTGGCGGCGGCATGCAACCTGCTGGGCGTCCTCGTCATGACGGCAATCAACGCAACAGTAGCGGAGACCGTCTACTCCATCGCTGACTTCGGCCCGGACCGGGCCGCGGCTCTCTCCGCTCTCTGCGCGGCGCTGTGCGCCATTGTCCTTTGGGCCGTCCTGGCCTGGCGCTTCGGGGTGCCCACCAGTGAGAGCCATGCCCTGGTGGCCGGGCTCACCGGGGCCGCCCTGGCCCTGCCCGGCGGGCTGGACAACATCCGGGCTGGAGCCTGGGGACGGGTACTCCTGGGACTGGTCCTCTCCGTGGCGCTGGGCTGGTGGGTGGGCGGCCTGTGCCGCCGTCTGCTGGAGCGCCTGCACCCCTCCCTCCCCCTCTGCCGCCGGGGCCAACTGGCCGGGGCGGGCGCTATGGCCTTCCTCCACGGGGCCCAGGACGGGCAGAAATTTCTGGGCGTCTTTCTCCTGGGCGCCGCGCTGGCCCAGGGGGGCGGTGTGGGCCAAACCTTCTCCGTGCCCGGCTGGCTTATGCTGCTCTGTGCCGCCGTCATGGCCCTGGGTACCGCGATGGGCGGGCGGCGGATCATCGAAACCGTGGGTCGGGACATGGTGATTCTGGCCCCCCGGGAGGGTCTGGCCGCCGATCTGGGGGGCGGACTTTGCCTGCTCCTGTGTACGCTGGCCGGCCTTCCAGTGAGCACCACTCACGCCAAGACCGCCGCCATTCTCGGGGCCGGCTCCGCCGGCGGGGGGACGGTCAACCACCGTGTGGCTGCCCGCATCGCCCTCACCTGGCTGTTCACCTTTCCCGGCTGCGGCCTGCTGGGGTTTTTGTTGGCCAGCCTCTTCCGTTCCCCCCTCTCCTGTGGTATACTGATGCCCGGTACGATTTTCTGACATTCGACACAGGAGGCTCCAACCATGTACCCCTACGACACAGTCATCTTTGATTTAGACGGCACGCTTCTGAACACCCTTCAGGATCTGGCCGACAGCACCAATTACGCTCTGGCGCTTCAGGGGATGCCCGCCCGAACGCTGGAGGAGGTTCGCCGCTTCGTAGGCAACGGCGTGGGGCGGCTCATCCACCGGGCCGTGCCCGAGGGGACGCCCGAGGAGGTGGAAGCCCGCGTCCTGGCCGACTTCCGCGCCCACTATACCCTGAATATGGAGCATAAAACCGCCCCCTACCCCGGCGTTCTGCCCCTGCTGGACCGTCTGGGGCAGGCCGGTATCCGCACCGCCGTGGTGTCCAACAAATTCGACAGTGCGGTAAAGGGCCTGTGCCACGCCTATTTTGGGGCGCGCATCCCGGTGGCCATCGGCGAATCCCAGGGGGTAGCCCGCAAGCCCGCGCCGGACACGGTATTCCGCGCGCTGGAGGAGCTGGGCGCCGGAACCGGCCGGGCCGTCTACGTGGGCGACTCCGATGTGGACATCCAGACCGCCGCCAACGCCGGGCTGCCCTGCCTTTCGGTGAGCTGGGGCTTCCGGGACGCGGAGTTTCTCACCGCCCATGGCGCCCAGCGCATTGTGGACACCCCCCAGGCATTGGAGGCCCTGCTCCTCGGCGCATAAGGCCAAAAAGCACCCGCCATAGCAAAGCTATGGCGGGTGCTTTTTTTAATACATCAGGTTCTTCTCGGTCTCAGGGTCAAAGAGGTGGATCAGCTCGGGGCGGAAGGCAAAGTTGATCTCCGTGCCGTAGGGGATACCGGCCCGGTGCTCGGCGGGCAGGTCGGTGGTGGGGATGCGCAGCACCACGTCGC
>ERZ827440.3304-NODE-3304-length-12352-cov-15.842157_pt1 | contig 12352 bp, 11 predicted proteins | sample MGYA00519774_ERZ827440 | MGnify/ENA primary metagenome ERZ827440 (study PRJEB31778, sample SAMEA3449302) | human gut metagenome | biome: human gut; feature: human-associated habitat; material: faeces | place: United Kingdom | collected 2010/2012 ... | reverse complement strand
CGGATAGGAACGGCAAAATTTTTTACACTTCTATTACTTCTTTATCACACATCAGTAAAGGATCAAGGATTGACGCTCCGATGGATTCAGCCCCGCCGCTGGTTCATCCAGAAGAATCATTTTTGGATTTCCCGCCATAGCTCTTGCCAGTTCGACTAGTTTTTTATGACCATACGGAAGGCTTCCAACTAGTTCGTCTTTACATGCATACAAATTGAATTGGTTTAGACATTCCGCAACAGCCTCCCGTGCTGTTCGTTCCAAATTCATTTGACGCTTTGGCGTAACCAAAAATTTTAGAAAGCCATCATTTTCATAGAGATAATTGCAGCCCAGAAGAAGATTTTCTTCCACGGTCATGGTGTCAAACAGTTTGATATTCTGAAATGTCCGGCCCATGCCCATACGAGTAAATTCATGCGTGTGTTTTCCGGTAAGATCCACTCCATCAAAATAAATTTTACCAGACGGAACCGGCAATGTTCCGTTTATCATACTGATAGTTGTCGTTTTTCCTGCTCCATTCGGTCCAATCAGAGAATGAATTGTCCGTTTCTTGACCTCAAACGATACATTATCTACAGCTACTACGCCGCCAAAGCACATAGAAATGTTTTCAACGCGTAAGATGCTATCATTCATGTTTATGTCCTCCCAATAAAGATATCCCTAAGGCGTTTCCAACTTTCTTTACGGCTGAGCTTCTTTGATCCAAATACGTTGACAAGGCCTCCCGGGAGGAAAATAATTACAAGCATCATGATGATTGTGTAAACAAGCTCGTAATATTGGCCCAAAAACCTAAGCATCTCTGGAAAGATAACAATCAATACTGTCCCCACAAAGCAACCCGCAACAGAGCCCATGCCACCGAGTACCAGCATGCTCAGCACCTTGATTGACATTGTCTGCGTAAAGGTCAGTGAATTGATATAATTATTCATATGTGCATACATACTTCCTGCAATTCCGCAGTATACCGTGCATAAGCAAAATGCAATCACTTTCACATAGGTAACGTTAATTCCGCAAGCAGGAACCGTATCAATATTATCGCGTACAGCCAACAGGCTGCGCCCCCACTGAGAGTGGATGATCCTGTCCGCAAGAAGTGCAAGAATAATACATAGGACAACATAAACCAGCAGTTTATCTTTAGACGATGCAAATATATAGCCGAATAGTCTGTAGGTTGGGATATTTTTAATGCCTGTCGCTCCGCCAGTAAGCCCTGTGAGATTCGTAGCAAAGATTCTGACAATTTCAGAAAAGGCAATGGTTGTAAAAGACAGATAGACGCCCGACAAGCGCAAACTTGGATAACCAAGTCCAACCCCAATGAGCGCGCTAATCAAAATCACCGGTATCAACGCCCAAAAGGGATTCCACCCATATGAAGACAAAATACCAGTTGTATAAGCGCCTATGGCAAGAACGCCTGCTGCACCCATCATAGGCTGTCCCGTCATGCCTGTAATAAAATTTATTCCCATGACTGCAACAAAAAAACAGCAGATTTGTTGGAGAACCGTATAGATATACTCACCTTTATAAAGAGCTGAGATCAATAGATATAGGGCAATGCTCCCTATTGCAGTCCCATAACGTTTTGCTGATTGCATTTTATTCATCTTCACGCCTCGCTTCCAAAACTGCCGGTTTTCCTGTCATCTTAACCCTGGCTGTTCCTAAAATGCCGTTCGGCTTGATTAAAATAACCAGGAACAGGATTACATAGCTGATCACATCTTTATACACAGATGGGATATACATTGTGGCGCAGTTCTCGATCACACCTACAATCAAACCGCCAATAATTGCGCCCGGAACTGAGCCAAATCCTCCGAGTACACCTGCGGTAAATCCCTTAGATGATACCGTAGAGCCCATGGTGATCGTCACGCTAAGCAGCGGAGCCAGGAGCATGCCTACCACAGCACAGATGATTACGCTCAACACAATCGTAATTACCATATTCTTTTTAACATTGATTCCTACCATGGCTGCCATGCCTTTGTTTTCGGACACACATTTCATAGCCCGGCCAGTTTTTGTCTTGTTCATGAAATAAAGCAGCAATACTACAACTACGGCGCATATGGCAATAATGTAAAAATAGACCACAGGGAAAGCAATCATTCCGATTCGGATAATGCCGCTTAGATATCCATTGAGGTAAAACGGATACTGTCCCCAGAGAAGTGTGACACTGTCCGTAATCATCATAGAAAACATCAGCGTGGCAATAATCGCATATAGCTTACCAACATCCTTTAGCGGGATAAATACTGAGAGTGCTAACGCAACACCAATAATTCCGGATAAAATGATAGTTCCAATCCAGCCTGCGGCAAAGGACATCCCCAGTGACGTGACCATAGTACCGGCAAAAATATACGCACCAAACATAACAAGCTGGCCATGCGCAAAATTAAGCAGTGCGCATGAATTATAGATCAGTGTATATTCAATGGCAATTAGGGCATAAATAAGGCCCATGGCGACGCCGCCGATCAATAATTGTAAAAACAATGTTATCCCTCCCACCTTATTATTGCAACAGCACCACGACCAAATCGTTTAGGCCGACGCCCTGCCGCGCAAAAATGCCGTTATTTGTTTTCCATAGCGGTGCAGATGTATTATGTGTAAGAACGCATTTTTCCAGTTCAAACCCTTTTTCCTTCAGCTCTCGCTTTGTATTGCCGTCCACAATTGCGCCAGCCAAGCAGCGCGGGGCATCCTCTGCGATAAAACCGCCGGGGCCATCCGTTCCATCCGTATCTACGCCTGCGTATACAATTCCAGGCTTGTCTGCAATCCATTTGGCGCAGGATAGCGCTGCTTCCTGGTTTCTACCTCCGACATTTTCTGATTCTCCCACTGTGACAATCATCTCGCCTGTAAATATCAGTGCGGCTGGGAGCTTCATCGCCTGCCCTCTCCGGGATATGCATTCAGCCATAAGTCCGATGAACGCGCCGACATGAGAGGCCTCAATATTAAAACCGTCCGACATAAAATACGGTGTATAGCCCAATTCTTTAGCCCGGTGCATCGCAGCATGGAAAAAGCCGTCCGCTTCTGGCATAACACCGAAAATTCTACTCTTGAAATTCCGGTATTCTTCATACTTCAAAGATGCATTTTCAGGGCTTTGGCTTCGCAGAAGGCGCATAACGGATGCCGGAATCCGCTCTTCGACATTAAATTCTTTGATCGTTTGAAGTGCACCCTCATAGGTGGTTCCATCCGGCACGTTATGCAGCCAGTAGTTTTCTTTTACAAGGTATTGGAAGTCGGTCTTTCCAATATCAAACGCACGATTGAGATCCGCACCGCATAGATTAATCAGAGTTGCCCTGCTGAACAGGCGCAAAAGCTTACCGCCCTTTAATTTATCAATATGATTTCTAAGTGCATTTAGCTTTCTTGTTGTCACGCCAAGTTCAATCTGCATCAGCCGGGTAACCTCAATGGTATCTTCCAATGTAATACCGTCCGCAGGGCATGTAAGCAGAGAACTGCCACCATTCATAATAACTGTGAATACCAGATCATTCTCTGTAATTCTGCTGGAAAGGTTGAGAATCCGCTGGCAGCCTTCAACACACCCATGGTCCGGAGTCGGGTGGCTTCCCATGGTCACGTGCACCTTTTTTACAAGCATTGGGTCCCCATGCTTACAAATGATTTCTCCGCCAGTTAGATAGTCTCCCAACACATCTTCAATCGCTTTAACAACAAGTTGGACACCCTTACCTGCCCCGACCACATAAATATGCTGAAAAGAGGTTACGTCATAATCTGTCGCGCCCGTATCAGGGTCACCGTCTGCCTCAAACTGCTTCCCTCCAACAGTAAGCTTTCCACTTTCCAGTTGTAAAAGCTTCCGTGTGTTCTCATATGGGTCGCAGGCAGTCATTCCACTTTCGATAATATCCAATACATCGCTTCGGAGTGCTTTATTGCTGTGCGACAAAAGAGTATCTTTGTTTAATATTCGCATATGCCTCTCCATGCTCTATTTGTATAGGCCCGCCGCAAAAATATTTTTGCGGCGGGTCCATAGCGTTTCACTCAAAATTGCCAGCACTCAACCGGCAACGTCCATCACCTTATCCAGTTGCTGCGTGTCTGGATTCCACTTTGTAATGCAAATCTCATGCACCAGAGAATTGGTATCGTCACAGTCGACAGCGCCAAATATCGTCTGATAACCGTGGATATTCTGCAGAGCATCTTTGACCTGCTCAGGATCTGTTGGATCTTCACACTGTCTAAGGGCCTCAACCAAACCTTCCGTCAGCTTTTCGTAGCTTCTGAGCGTATTGTCCGGGTACATTCCATAATTCGCAAAGGTTCTCTCGCCGAACTCAACCATTGTTGCATTGGTCGTGTCATAGAAAGACTCCTGTACGCAGTAAACATCCTCCAACCATGCCAGATCCATTGCCTCCTGAACAGAGCCAGAGCCAATACAAGGCGACCCATAGAATTCCATGGTATCATGCAGACCAAGTTCATAAGCCTGACGGAGAAGAATTGGCATCGGCGTTTCAGTGGTCCAAAGAATCAGGACATCAACGCCCTCCGCCTGCATCTTAAGAAGTGTAGACGAGAAGTCAGTGTCTGCCTCATTATGCGTTTCGGCTACAAACTTAATTTGCGGATTAGATTCCATAACTTCCTTAACGCACTCATAGGCACCCTGGCCAAAGTCTGTTGCGCAATAGCACATACCAACCGTTTTTGCGTCTGTATTTTCTACAACATAATTGGCAATTGCTTTTGCCTGAATTGCATCACTGGGACGTCCCAGGAAGAGGTAGTTGTTGTCGGTTGTAGGAAGCTTATAGTTTGTGCCGCCGCCAATGCAGGGAATGCCGCCTTGTTCAATAATCTGCTGCGCGGCAAAAATGAAGCCTGAGCCGTGAGGACCAATGATTGCCGACAGATCTTCCTTTTCCAGAAGGTTCATGGCATTGAGGCAGGCATCCGAATCGTTGCCTGCATCCTGAATGTGAAGCTTTATCTGTTTACCGTTTACACCTCCCTTTTCATTGACCATATCAACGTACTCTTGCACGCCGGCCAGCATGATCAGGCCGTTCGGTGCACCGGAACCGGTAATCGTAAGGCAAACGCCAACATCAATGCTATCACTGTCTCCTGTCGAGGTGCTGGAGTCCTTTTCGCCGTTATTGTCAGGTGCTGCTGTTTTCTCTGTTGCAGACACCCCGTTTGTTGTGCCCCCCTGTGCGCAAGCAGCAAGGCTGAACACCATCACCATCGCTAACAACATTGCTAATAACTTTTTCATTGTTTCCTCCTGTTTTTTATTTTATTTTCACTGGATTCCAGTGGTTCACTACGCGCAATTATTCCTGAAATTTTCTTCCCTTCAGGCCACGTTTCCCCCAGAATTTTGCTTTTGAGCCAAGTTCATCTTCAATTTCGAGGAACCGATTTGCTCCGTTGTTCAAGATTGCCATTTCTCGTACGCACTCCGTGCCAAGGCCAACACAGTAATCTGCAATGTCCTCATCTTCTCCACGGCTCTCGCAGGGCATAACGCCCATTCCGCATTCGTGTGCGAAACGTGCTGCCTCAAACGCTTGGGAAATAGATCCGACCTGATTGACCTTAAGCAACATCACATTTGTTGCTCCCGTTTCCACGCCTTTAGAAACCCGCTCACGCATAGTCGTATACAAATCATCGCCCACAATTTGAATACCAGATTTTTCCCTGAGAATGGCATGGCTTTCGTAATCATCCTCGTAGAACGCATCTTCGATGCTGACAAACGGGTAAGTATCAATCAGTTTCAGGTAATATGCAAGAAGCTGATCCCGATCCCGCTCCTCTTTGGAGAACAATCCCCGATAACGTTTGCGATTCCTGTCATAGTAGCAGTCGGCAGCCACATCGATTTGAATACCGGCTTTACCATCGTTTCCGGTCTTATGAATTACGTCAGCCATAAGTTCAAACAGCTCTTCGTCAGAATGTTTGAAGATTCCGGCAGGGATCCGGTAGAAGAACCAGTCTCCTTCCGTCACGCCCCGTTTTTCAAGCTCTTTCGCAAACAGATGGTACATGTCCCACGCTGCGCTTGACGCCTCAGAAAATGAATCATAGCCAAAGCACTGAAAGGCTCCGGTCGGCTTATTACCATGTGTATGTACAGCACCGCCCCAGCGCTCACCCCCTGAAAAAGCTGGTGCACCGGGAACCGGAAGCATGCAGGCATTCTCTCCACCTATATAACGATAAAGCGGCATCTGCGTGGCAGCTGCTCCTGCCTTTAACACCGCAGCCGAAACCGCAGCAATTGCGTTGCCGCCTACCGAGGCACTGCCATTACCTTGAATAGAGAGCATAGCTTGATCAATCTCAAATTGATTTCGAACATCCATACCCAAAATCGTATCCGCGATAATCGTATTTACATTTCGCACCGCACTCATGCAACCAAGTCCGCCCCATCGGTTTCCTCCGTCATACTGAAAATGTACTTCGTGTGTTCCGACGGAAACGCCGGCATAGCAAAGTGCTTTGCCAACGGCGCCATCCATTGTTTCCACGCGCGCAGAAACGGCCATATTGTGCCGCCTGGACTGAACCTGCACAGCATGAACGCTTTTGATCCGATAATCAGGCATAAAACCCATCCTCCTAGTTTTTCTTTTCACTCAATTCACAAATGAGCTTTTTATGTACGGTTTAAAATGGTGATTACAACTCAATGCCGCTGTCATCTTGAACATCAATCAGGACTTTCATAGAAGTTTCCCGGTTGGCATCAATAAACTCATACGCTTGCTGGTATTCACTGAACGGGAACACCTTACTCTGAAGTGGCTCAAGCGCAACAAGCTGATTTGTCACCAATTCCATTGCTTTGACGTAGTCTTCGTGGCGATACATCATTGTCGTATTCAGATCAAGCTCGTGATCATTTAGGACAGCCAGATCTGCCTGCGCCATACCTGCAAAAACCGCAACCAGAATAATGGCACTGCCCTTGCGTGCATAAGCAATCGCTTGACCGATGGTAGTATTGTTTCCAGCGCAGTCGTAAATCACATCTGCTTTGCCCGGCCCGAAGCATCGAACAAGGGCCTCACCAAAGTTTTCTTTTTTCGTGTTAACAGCAAAATCAACACCCACGCTCTTTGCAAGTGCCAAACGATAATCAGAAACATCGGTGATCATAACAGACGCAGCCCCCAATCCCTTTGCAGTGTTACTGTCAAGTAATCGTTGGCAACTTCCTTTCCGATTTATCTTTTTGCTCAAAAAGTCCTTTTTCTGGCTTCTAATATCCAGCCATGTAAAGCAGGCGTTTCCTTTCTCCTTGTATCTTTCCATCCAATCCAACCACATGCCCTATTGCCGGATATTGATATCCCTTTCCGTCTTTCTTTGGCGCCTTCGCTGACATCAGGATTTCGCCGTATAATTCTTCTACTTTTTCTTCTTCAAATACCGGTTTCCTCAGACGTTCTGTCACTTCATACAGCTTTCCGCTGCATTTTTTTGCCAGTATCTTTGCTAGATGGTTCCCGCCTCGCCGACTCCAACTTCTGTGCCCATGTTTCATCCGTTTCGCGATCACACTCCACACATGGTTTTCCATTGTTCCCATGTTTCGGTATTCCAGCCCATCCGGCGGATCTGGCAGCTCCAGATTCTGGGACTGATAAGGCAGTAGCCCTTCCCGATTGTTTTCATAGTATCGGATCAGTTCTTCTGCATCTTCAATCTCATCCTCATCACTCAGACTGTTCCGGTAGATCTCCAGATATCGGAATAATTCTTCGATCTCTTCTTCTCTCATAAGCTCCATGATCGCATCTCGCGCAGCTTCTTTATGGATCTTTTCCTTCACAGCTTTGTTGCGGTGGAAGGCATCTAACTGAAAACAGGTACTTTTATCTTTTACTTTCTTGATCCACGATGCCCCATCGGCATTTAAGATCCTCTGGCTTACCTCATCCAGATCAAACTCCTGCGCGATTGCCGCTTCCCGGTATTCCTGAAACTCTTTTGCTTTGGAAAATCCGGCAACTACCACCTTGTTTTCCAGCGCATAACGATCCGGACCGGTCTTCCGCCATCCGTCATAAGCGATCCCGATCTTGATCTCTGCTTTATCCTGTTTTTCCTTTTTCCTGTCTTTTCCCTGCAGCTTGATATAAACTCCGTCCGCTTCTTCAAACAGAACAGGAACCTCTCTTTTCCCCTTCACATGGCCTTTCTTATATGCTTCTGTCAACTCAGCTTCGTCCTCACAGACCTTTTCTCCTAACGCCTGGATGACATTCCATACTCCCATGGCACTGATAGTCTGTCCGGTCATCTCGCTGACTTGCCGGGCGCATTCTCTGTAAGATAGTTCCGTGATTCCTTTTACTAACAGTTCTGCCATGTTCGTTGAGATCAGACCAACATGGTCCAGATCCAGTGTTTCATCCAGCAGATATACAAAGTGTCTGGTCCCGTCTTCCTCGCTCACTTCATAGACAGTCCTCTGATAGGTTACTTCCCCATACACGGTTTTTACAGTTGTCTGTCTGGCACCCTTATTCCGGTACTTCTTTTTGTCCCTGCCCTCCATCAGCATCCGGTCATACCGTTCCAGAAACTCTTTTGTGAAGTCTCTTCCAATCTGGCAGACCCACGCATAAATATTTTTCTCTAATGCCTTGAATGTTACTCCGTTTTCCTTTATCATTGAACTCATCATACAGACTCCTTATGTTTTTTCTCGTCAATTAAACAATAAGACAAATCTGTATGATTGGGAAGAGGTTTCGATCTCTTCCCTTTATTTTTGCCAATGATAATTATACTCTAAGCTTTGCAGTCTGCGCAACCAGATTACCTATCGGCCCTGCGCCCAAAACAGCGATCTTCAAGCCGCTTACATTGCCCGCTCTGCGAACAGCATGAACCGCGACAGCCAGCGGTTCCAGCACAGCTCCAGCTTTATAGTCCATACCCTCGGGCAATGGCGTTGCTTTTGCTGCATCGACGACAAAATACGTCGATGCGGTGCCAGTGGTCTGAAACCCCATAACCTTTAATTCTTCACAAAGATTGTATTTGCCATGGCGGCAAGGGTAGCACTTGCCGCACACGACCTGCGGTTCGATGGTTACACGCTGACCGATCGTTAAATTGGTTACATTTTCTCCAACCTCAACAATTTCTCCTGAAACCTCATGTCCTTGTGTAACAGGATAAGAAGTAAAAGGATGTGTGCCATGGAATACGTGAATATCGCTGCCGCAGATACCAATCATCTGGATCCGAACTTTTACCTGCCCAGGTAATACAGCCGGCACAGGTACCTTTCGAAAACCGACCTGGTGTGGCGCACGCATAATCTGTTGAACCATTTCCTTTTCCATAAAGAACTATCTCCTTTTCTCAGTGGGTCTGCGCTTAGACTGAATAATCACTTCGTCAATTCAAAATTTTGCAGCCGCTTTCGCGTCAAATGCAGAGCAATCTTAATCTTACCCGAATTTGTCAGTTCTACCGTGCAGCCATGCGCATCTGGTTTAATAAAAGAGCACTATAGACGCCGTCCCTTTTTATCGGATTGACGGCAATGTAGTCACCCGCCTGCAAAGCAGCCGCAGAGCCTGCAATGTCACACAGACGTGCATTGTTTAACAGCACTGCGGGTGCCAATAAACGGTGTCTCATCCCGATATATTCGAATTATCTTTTAGAAATTCATTTTTCATAAGATCTAATTGCAATATACCATTTATCATTAAAAATGTCAATATGATTTTCCTACATGATTTGCAGAAGAAACTTGTATACCTTGCACAAACGTGTGTGGATATGTTCCTGCGCAGCACTCCGCACCTGTAGCTGACAAGGTATTTGCCGCAACATAGGAGCAGAATATGCCCGTCATTTTACTCTGTTCTTAAAAACTGTTTTTTTTAAAAAAGCATTTACTTTTTTATAGTTTTGCTATATTATAATAAATATATGTTAATTTAAGCTCAGAAACGCAAAAACTAGGGAACCTCTGAATTAAAAACCCACATTCTGTTCCTAATCGAAATATTGGCCACTTTTTCGCTTGGTTAAGGCAACTTTAGCGAAAAATAGCCAATATATCTCTATTTTTCTGCTCCGTTTTCCGAAAAAGGGCAGACTGCCCCCATATCAGGTTGTGGAGAGTTTTTGCCCGGCGATCGCAAGGGCGTATAAATTGGCCCTGCTGCAATTGTATTACCACGTATTAGAACATGTAAAAACCGAGCGAAGGCTATAATTGGCCTTGCACATTTCGGAAAGAAGACTATGAATGAGAATTGATACATTTTACAAGACGGAATCAGAGATCAGTTATACGAATCGAATCTTTCAGGAAATCTATTTCCAAAAGAGTATATCGAAGCAGGAAATTTCTAAATTGCTTCAGCTTAGTCTGCCAACCGTTGGGCAGTCCTTGAAGGAACTATACACGTTGGGGATTATCCAGAAAAACGGTTATTTTGAATCTACCGGCGGCAGAAAGGCAGAAGTGATTTCTGTCGCATCTAAAGCAAAGGTTGCAATAGGCGTTTCTTTATTACGCGAATTCATCACGATAACCGCCTTGGATTTGTATGGGCAGCCGATCAAAGAAAAAATATGTTACATTTCCTTTGAGCGCAGCGATGCCTATTATCGTGCATTCGGCAAAGCAGTTAACCAATTTATAGATGAGCTGAAGTATCCGGACAACGCCATCCTCGGCATCGGCCTGGCGGTTCAGGGCTTGGTGTCACAAGACGGGCAAACCATTATTAGCGGTGACCTTCTTGGCTATACGGGTACAGACCGATCCGTTTTTCAAAACAACATCCGTTTGCCATGCAGACTATTTCATGATACAGAAGTTGCTGCATATGCGGAATTATGGGAGTTTCCGGATATTCAGAACGCGGTGTATATTGCATTGAATCAAAACCTGGGTGGAGCTCTGATTGTCGGCAGGCAGGTATTTCACGGAGACGGTGTAAACAGTTGTATCCTTGAGCATATGCGGTTGATTCCTGGCGGGAGGAAGTGCTACTGTGGTCAATACGGGTGTCTGGATGGCTATTGCTCCATCAATAGTCTGGAATCCGATGCCGGGATGGATGTTAACACATTCTTTGAAAAACTAAAGCATTCAGATTCGCACTGTCAGGAAGTGTTCGACAGATTTCTGAATTATCTGGCATTGGCAATAAACAACATTCGCATGGTTATTGATTGCGAGTTTATCCTTGCCGGTTTTCTGCAGCCCTATCTGACGCAGGAGCACTTACAAATGCTCGCTAAAAAAGTGTCGTCGGTTGCCTCTTTTAAAAACATGACGTTTTCTTTCCGAAGAGGCGTACATGGCCCCAATGCAGCAGCCCGCGGTGCAGCGTTGGTTTTGATCAGTAACTATATTTACGGATTGTGACCGTTTTACACACTGTGAGATCCCGCTGCATCGGCAATTTGTGATGCTGTAATATTGTACAAGCACCGCATTCTACCTTTTCCCTAAGAAAGAGCGGACAGTTTCGGCTGTCCGCTCTTTGCAATTGTGCGCCCGGCTGAATACGCCGGGCCGGAACCGACAGTTTGACCGCGCAAGTCCGACACCCATTCTTTTCAAATCCTACACTCTTTCCGCCTCTCCGACACCTTCTGTATAATGGGGTTGCATCGCAAGATGCAAATCTATTACAGGAGGTCTGCACATGACCAATTACAAAGAGATCCTGCGGCTGCATTGCAGAATTCGCCCGAACGCTGTAAGGATTTCGCTTCGAGCGGTGTGAGCGTTTCAGTTTAGACGGTGCGGACATTTCGGACGAACGGTGTGGCTTGAGCATGGATATGATACATTTTTCCTGTAGCAGCTGCTACGAGAAAGGAGTATCATTTTCAATGCAAAACAGTACAACAATCCTGGGCATCATCGAGATGCGCATAAAGGGCATCACCTATCCTTTGGTTTGCAGCCCTCAACCTTGTTGTTGAGAGCCACAGCCTGACCGTTTCTGCCGTTGGGGTTCTTCGGGTCAATGAAATCTCCCTGATTGCCCTTTCCGGCGTAGGTGTCCGAGATGTTCAGCCAGAGCGTTCCATCCGGACGCAAAACGCGCCTGACTTCGGTAAACACTTCCGTCAGGCGCGAGATATATTCCTTCGGCGTTGTCTCTCTGCCGATCTGAGCCTCCATGCCGTAATCGCGGAGCGCGTAATACGGAGGGGACGTCACACAGCAATGAACGCTGTCATCGGGCAGAGTTTTCAGGATTTCAAGGCAATCGCCGGTATGAATGATGTCAAG
>ERZ827440.3303-NODE-3303-length-12354-cov-6.482560_pt1 | contig 12354 bp, 11 predicted proteins | sample MGYA00519774_ERZ827440 | MGnify/ENA primary metagenome ERZ827440 (study PRJEB31778, sample SAMEA3449302) | human gut metagenome | biome: human gut; feature: human-associated habitat; material: faeces | place: United Kingdom | collected 2010/2012 ... | reverse complement strand
TGGCGTTTCCAATATGCAGCGTTGCGGAACGTTCCGCAACGTTGCGTGATACCTGGCCCGCACTGACAGGCCGCTGCTGCGGCAGTCCTGTATTCGTGCCGACCACCCCTGCAGCTTCGCACGGTGTTTCAACTCTGCGCTTGTCATCCCCTTACCTCCAATATGACAGTAACGGAACGTTTCGCAACGTCCCGTTACTATTGTCTCATGCCTGTCCATGCGCGGTTAGGTTTGACGCTTACGCCTTTTCTTTTTGGTTTTAGCGGGAAGAGGGTCGAAAAGGGCATTTGCGCAGCAAAAGCAAGGCTCCGGTGGAGCCTTGCGGTGCCCGCGTGCGTGTCAGGCCGCATAGGGCGGCCTGAGCGAGCCTCGTCACCCGCTTAAAAAATACGAAGAAAAATATGGTTTGTGGCCTGAATTGCGGTTGCTTTTTCGTGGACAGCGTGATATGATTTGCATGAAAAACGTCATTTTTGAAAGAGGGACGACTAACGTGCAGTATTTCATGCAAAATAAGAGTGAAACTGGACGGGAAGTGCTGCACTGCGTTGCGATTCTCGGTGGGACGCTGTTTTATGCGGCGGGAATGAACCTGTTTGTGGTTCCTGCTGGATTATATACCGGTGGAATTATGGGTTTGGCGCAGCTATTGCGCACGTTACTTATTCATTTGACCGGCTGGACGCCGAAAATTGACATTGCCGGTTTGCTGAACTATGCGATCAACCTGCCGGTTTTGCTGATAGCGTGGAGACGGCTGGATCGCACTGTTGTACTAAAGACACTGTTGGCTGTCACAGGCATTACCATCTTTTTAACGATCATTCCGCGTACCGATATTCTTTCCGGTGACCAGCTAGCGCGCTGTCTGATCGGCGGGATTCTCTGCGGCGGCAGCATCGGCATTATTCTTTGGATGGGCGGCACGAGCGGCGGTATGGACGTGATCGGCATGATGTTGATTAAAAGCGGGTCGCACACCAGTATCGGGCGCGTCAATCTGGCCTGGAATCTGATGCTATATACCGTCTGTGCGGTGGCGTTTAACCTGTCGACGGCGATCTATTCCATTCTGTTTTCGTTTATCTCCACGACAACGATGGATAAATTACATATGCAGAACATCAACGTGGAGGTTACGGTTGTCACCAAGTTGTTGAGTCCGGAAATGGAGCAAGAGATTCTTGTGGATTTGCACCGCGGCATTACAAGATATGAAGGGATTGGCGAATACACGGGACAGCCGGTTCACATCTTCTACATTTTGGTTTCCAAGTATGAAATCGGCCATCTGCGATCGATTGTCCTGAAATATGATCCGCACGCATTTATCGTGGCGAAAGACGGCGCGGTTGTGTACGGAAATTATAAAAAGAAAATTTAAGGCAGCACCGCACAATTGCGACCAATTGATAAAAGGAGCCATCCATGTGGATGGTTTCTTTTTATCTCATCAGAATAAGTTGGGGCAACCGCAGAAATGTACGAGGATACCCGCCTATGCGAAAGCTGCTTCCCGATGAATCAAATATCAAACAGTTCGCCGCCAGATTTTCGACGATCGGAGCATGCGCTGATTCAGCTCAGGCAAAAGCGTTTCTGTCCAGTGACGGGGCAAGAAACGCGCACTCCGCAAACGCGACCGCGCTGCAAAAGCTGGCCCTCACACATCCAAAAGCGCTTGGATATGCTTGCGGCATCATTACAATATAGCTTCTGCCGTCCCACAATCTCATAGCCGATCGCGCGAAAGGGCGTTCCGCGCAGCGCAGAGAAACCATTTAACGGGTCTTTGCAGATCAACGAAAACCCATGCTTTCAAGCAGTGAAAGCATGGGTTCTTTAGCAGGCTGCGCATCCCCAGCGATCCATGAAAAGATTGCGGAGATTTGCGAAGCATGTATGGTTATACAACACAGGTCCAGCCAAATGGATCTGGTCTGGTTCCCCACTGGATACCGGTCAGCTCGTCGTAGAGCTTCTGCGACAGCGCGCCGATCCGGTTCTGGTTGACTTCATATACTTCGTCGTTCCACGCCAATTCCCCGATGGGTGAAATGACCGCCGCAGTACCGACGCACCACGCCTCCTCCAGCGTCCCGTTTTTTGCCGCGTCAAACAGCTCGTCCACGCTGAGCAGCCGTTCCTCAACCGGAACGTTCCAGCTCTTCAGCAGCTCAATACAGGACTTTCTGGTCACGCCCCGCAGGATTGAGCCGGTCAACATCGGCGTGACGACGGTACCGTTGATCTTGAACATGACGTTCATGCCGCCGCCCTCTTCGACGTATTTGCGCTCCACACCGTCCAGCCACAGCACCTGCGAATAGCCCTTCTCGATCGCCTTGTCGCCCGCACGGTTGGCCGCGGCATAGTTTCCGCCGCATTTGGCCTCGCCCGTTCCGCCGCGCACCGCGCGAACGTCCTCCGTCTCGACCATGATCGGCACAGGCTTCAGGCCGTCTGAGAAGTAGCTCCCCGATGGGGACAGAATGATGGCAAACGTCGCCTCATGCACGCCGTGCAGCGCCAGCGTGGGATCCGTGGAATACAGGAACGGGCGGATATAGAGCGACGTGCCGGGATCGGACGGAATCCAATCCGTATCCACCTTTACCAGCTCCCGGATCGCCTGAAGCCCGTCTTCTTCATCGATGCGCGGCAGCCCCAATCGGTCGCAGGAGCGGTTCAGTCTTGCGACATTCTCCCACGGCCGGAACAGCTGCACCTGCCCATCCGGACGGCGATATGCCTTCAACCCCTCAAAAACCTCCGTCCCGTAATGCAGCACGCTTGCCGCCGGAGAAATGCTGATTGGGCCAAAGGGCACGATGCGCGCGTCGCGCCATCCCGCCTGATCGGTATAGTCCATCAGAAACATATGGTCAGTGAAAACAGTGCCAAACCCCAGTTGGTCAGAGGGCGGCATAATCCCATGCTTTTGGCTTCTTTCAATGCGGATATTCATATCCATACCTCCTGTCAGATTTCCTTCAAATGCTCCATGTTTTTGCAGATGCCCTCGCAGCAGCTGTGGAAAGTCGCCAGCTCCTCGGCGGTCAGCGGCAGTTCAATCACCTGCTCCACACCATTCGCCCCGATCACGCAGGGCACACCGGCAAACAACCCCGTCTCACCATACTCACCACAAAGCTCCGCGCTGGCCGGCATGATGGCCTTTTCATCGTGCAGCACGATGTGCGCCATCCGCGCTGCGGTTGTCGCAATGCCGTATTCCGTGCAGAACTTCCCGGAGAATGTGACCCATCCGCCGCCGATGGACTCCTTCTGGAGAGCCATCCGATCAAAGCGGAACCGTTCATCTCGCTCCGCCCAGACGTCCAGCGGCATCCCGCGGAAGCTCACGCAGGACCATGGCGCAAACTGCTGGTTTCCGTGCTCTCCCAGCATGTAGCAGGTGATAGACTTGTGGTCGATCCCGGTCTGCCGCGCAAGCGCGCTCAGCAGGCGCGACGTATCCAGTCCCGTGCCGGTGCCGAACACACGCCCCCGCGGCAATCCAAGCTCCAGTGCCAGCTCTCGGGTCACGATGTCGCAAGGATTCGTGATATTGATAAGCACCCCGTCAAAGCCGCTCTCCCGGATCTTATGCGCGTATCCGCGCACCGCCGGGATTGTATAGTCCATTTCTGTCAGCCGGTCGTGGCTCCCGCGCAGCAGCTCGATCCTGCCCACACAGTTGACGATCACATCACACACGCCAAGCTCCTGAAACCCACCAGCGCGCACCGTGACCCGATGCGGCAGATAGGCCGCTGCGTCACGCAGATCCTGCACCTCGCTGGAAAGTTTTTTCTCATTCTGGTCGACCAGAATCAGCTCGTCTGCAATGCCCTGCACGGCCAGCGCATATGCGACATGCGCGCCCACATGGCCCAGACCGATCACGCCGAGAATCCTTTTCTTGCTCATATTCAATTCATCCTTGTATTATAAAGTAGTAGTTTATAGCCCCTACCCAAGGGGCGAGTGCTACACTGTAAGGGATGCTGTGGATTGGTTAATTCCTCCTACCGCAAGACGGTTCAGGAAAGGCTCCAACCACAGCCCTTTACAGTATTGTTAATCAGTTAGATACCGCCAGACGGTTTATGTAGAACAAGGTTACAAGAGTAAAGTGTCCTGTGGACCCAGCATCAAACAAACACACCGGAGGTATTCATCATGATTTGCGTGGGTATTGACGTTGCCAAGGACAAGCACGACTGCTTCATCCTCAGCTCGGAAGGCGAAGTTCTGGCAGATGTATTCACCATTCAAAACAATGCGGAGGGCTTTGACAGGCTCCTGCAAACCATTCGCCGCTGCACCCGTCCAGAAGATAAAATAAAAGTAGGGCTTGAGGCTACCGGACACTACAGCTACAACATCCTCGGATTTCTGCTTGACAAAGGCCTGCCAACCTACGTCATCAATCCGCTGCACACCAACCTCTACCGAAAAAGTCTGAGTCTTCGCAAGACGAAGACCGACCGTGTTGATGCGCGAACCATTGCAGCTAGCAGTACCTCCTCAAATGATGCGCCCGTCTGGCAGAATGGCACGCCGCAGTCCATACATCGGCCGGACTGCCGGCGGCGGTTCCGTTCAGACAGAGGCAGTTCGACCGGCGCATAGTCGCCTGTGCGTGCCGCCACATCGCGGCTCGGACAGTCAACGCGCGTATAATCCAGAAATCCAGTCGGTTTTCCCATGGTTTTATTCCTCCCGCTTCAAAAACGCTTCAAGCTCCGCCCCGTCCCGCGTCATACCGGCTGCCTCATAGCGGCCAATCAGCTGCAACATATGACTGTAGTCATAAGGAATGATCTTCTTGAAATCCGCGAGCCGCTCGTCAAAGTGTTCGAGGATCGCGCGGCCCTTTTTCGAGCCGGTAAACGCGACATGACGCCGCAGAAGTTCGCGGAGACGGGAAATGTCCTGCTTCTGCACGACCGTCTCAACGGAGACAAGCTCCTTGTTGACACGCAGATAGAGCTTATGCTCCGGATCCAGCACATAGGCGACGCCGCCCGCATACCAGCGGCAAAATTTCGTCCAGTCTGGCCCAGCACGACGACTGTGCCGCCGTCATATACTCGCAGCCGTGGTCGTCGGCATCTTCCACGACGACGTCCGCACCGGAATTGCGCACGCAGAATCGCTCGTCCGCAATGCCGGAAATAAAAGCGCTGCCGCTTGTCGCGCCGTAGAGCGCAACATTGCCGATGATGACGTTTTCGGCAGCCTCGAACGTGTTGGCGCGATCCGCGAAGACGACCAGTCTGCCGCCGGAAAGCCCCTTGCCGAAATAGTCGTTGCTGTCTCCCTCAAGCGTGAGCGTCACGCCCTTCGGCAAAAATGCACCGAACGACTGTCCAGCGCCGCCGCGGCAGTGGATCTGGTAGGTATCATCCTCCAGCGCGCTGCCCCAGCGTCGCGTGATCTCTGCACAGAAGAGCGTGCCGAATGCACGGTCAGAACAGGAAATATCGACGTTACAGCACTTCGGAGCAGCCGCTTTCCCCTTTTTCGGCAGCAGCGGCAAAAGCACCTGCTTGTCCAGCGTCGCATCCAGCTTGAAATCAAAATGCTGCGCAGGGTCATAGTGGCAGTTTTCTTCGCTACAGCGGGCCAGGATGCCGGAGACGTCTACCATCGCAGCACGCTGCGTAATCTGATGCGGCAGGATACGCAGATACTCCGTATGGCCGACCAGTTCGTCAACCGTGCGCACACCGAGCTTTGCCATGATCATGCGCAGCTCCTGCGCAACAAACTCCATGAAATTGACCAAATAGTCCGGCTTGCCGCAGAAGTTTTTCCGCAGCTCCGGACGCTGGGTCGCGATGCCCATCGGACAGGTAAAATAGTAAAACAGCGGCTGATGCTTTTCTGACAGGACGGCCAGCGGGATATCCGCACCCATGGAAGCTGTCGGTTCCGCGCCGTTCTTTGCCATGGGCAAAATGGCCGAGTGAATCTCGTCATAGGTATAGCCGAAGGCCTTATACAACCGGTTGCGTTCCAGCGCCGTATATTCCGGGGCCTTCCGGTTGAGAATGGGGATATCGGCAAGCTGTAACAGCTCCTGATCAAGCCACTCGCCATAGGGATGCTCTGCCGCATAGCGGTGCTTGAACTCCCGGTCTTCAAGAACAGTCCCGGTTCGGGTGTCGACCAGCAGCATCTTGCCCGGCTGTAAGCGGGATTTCCGGACGATTCGTTCCGGCGGGATCGGCAGCGCGCCGACCTTGGAGGCCAGAATCAGATAGCCGTCGTTTGTGACCAAGTAGCGCGCCGGGCGCAGACCGTTGCGGTCAAGCACTGCGCCGGCCTGTTCTCCGTCGGAAAAGAGGATGGCAGCCGGACCGTCCCACGGCTCCATCATGGAGGCATAATAGTGGAACATATCGCGTTTTTCCCGGGACATGTTCTTGTCCAGGCCCCACGGCTCCGGGATACACAGCATCACTGCCTTTGGCAGTTCAATGCCGCTGTACATGAGAAATTCCAGCGTGTTGTCCAGCATGGACGAATCAGAGCCGTCCGTCTCCACGACCGGATAAGCTCTGGCGATTTCATCGCCAAGAACCGGAGAAGCCATCGTCTCTTCACGGGCAAGCATCCGGTTGATATTGCCGCGAATGGTGTTGATCTCGCCGTTGTGAAGAATGATGCGGTTTGGGTGCGCCCGCTTCCATGATGGCGTGGTGTTGGTGGAAAAGCGGGAATGGACGAGCGCGAGAGCCGAGGTAAAGTCCGTATCCTGTAGATCCGGGTAAAACTTCCGCAGCTGCCAGACCAAAAACAGTCCCTTGCATACGATCGTTCGGCTGGACATGGATACGACGTATGTACCGGAGACGGAATGTTCATACTCACGCCGGGCCAAATACAGCTTCCGGTCAAAATCCAGACCGCGCGCGGTCTTTACCGGGCGGCGGATAAAGCATTGTGTAATCGCCGGCATACTGCTCCGCGCTTTTTCGCTCAGAATCTCCGGGCAGACCTGCACATCCCGCCAAAACAGCAGGCCCAGCCCCTCGTGTGCCAGGATCATCTCCAGCAGCTTCCGGCTGCGCATACGCTTGAGCGGGTCCTGCGGGAAAAAGATCATGGCAACGCCATAATCGCCCGCTTCCGGGAGCGTCTCTCCCGCCTGCTGCGCCGTTTTTTCAAAAAAGCATGCGGGATCTGCGTCATAATGCCAACACCATCACCGGTCGTTCCGTCGGCATCCTTGCCGGTGCGATGTTCAAGCTTTTCAACGATTCTCAGCGCGTCTTCTACCGCCCGGTGCGTTTTCTGCCCGCTGATATTGACTACCGCGCCGATGCCCCAGGCATCATGCTGCGTTTGTGCCTCCAAAGGCCGGTACTGGTGTGGCTGTATCATGCTTTTCTTCCCTCTCTTCCGCTGCAAGGCTCGCCCGCTTCCTGCTCCATATTCAGAGTGATCCAAGCTTCTTCAACAGCTTCTGCTTTATAACCGATTCGCTGAATCCGCGACAACCAAAGAAATCCGATCCCGTCTGAATATAAAACGCCTCACTCTCTCAAAATAGCAAAAAAGGCGCGCACAGCCCCAAAGCTGTACGACGCCTTTGCCGTTTTGCCGTTTCCATGTGAGCCGGGAGAAGCAACCCGAGCCGTTTGTTTGAGCGCATTATACGCGCGCAACAGACAAATGTCAAGCGTCTGCCGCGAAAAAATGACATTCGTTTTACTGATCTCTGCGTTCAGCAGAATTGATAAATAAGTTATCGATTTTTTGTTGACATCAACGAAGCAGCTCTGCTAATTCATGCGTCAGATGACTTACGCCTGTTCCAACAAATAGGCATCTCGTCACGCTGTGACTGCTGCTTGCCTGTCGATCCCGCCCGCCGCTGCCGCAGCAGGTTTATCAAACAGATTGGACAAACCTGCAAAATCACAGGAATTGGCGGGCGTAGGCGTGTTGGTTTTCGGGAAGACTACGTGCGAAAGGAGATGAGCAGGATGCAGGTGAAAAGCTTTTTATTGACCATGGGTGCTGGCATCGCTGTCGGCGCGCTGGGCGCGATGATGCTGCCGAAGAACAGCGAGGTCTATCAGTTCACGAACGACGCGGCCAGTACCATCAAACAGGAAGCCGAGAAGGCCATCCAGTCCATGACCAATTGATCGATGGTGTAACCGAAAACTGCTAACGCACCCGGACGGCGGGATTTTTCGCGCTGTGCCGTACCATTTTCCCTTGTAATACAGTATTCACGCGGAAAAATGGCTTGCCCAGCACGAAAATTCCTCGCTGCCGGTCACATCGTCAGTTTTCAGATACACCAGAAGAAAATCTCGCATTTCGTAAAAATAATGCTTGCTTTTTCTGCCGGCGTGTGCTATTATACTAGGGCGCTAAGGAAACGCGCTATGCGCCGGTAGCTCAGTTGGATAGAGTGACTGGCTACGAACCAGTAGGTCGGGGGTTCGAGTCCCTTCCGGCGTACCAGAAAGAGCTGACCTTTCGGTCGGCTCTTTCTTTTTACACGTGTGGCGTTCGACATTACCGAAAAAACAGATCTACGTCATGGAGGATGGAAAGATGAGCCGGATCGGTGAATTCTGCAAACGAAAAAATATCGTTTTTTCCGCAAAGCGGTACGGGATCGACGCGCTCGGTGCGATGGCGCAGGGGCTTTTCTGCTCGCTGCTGATCGGCACGATCATCAAAACGCTCGGCGCGCAGTTGAACATCCCGTTTCTGACAGACATCGGCAGCTACGCAATGGCCGTCTCCGGCCCGGCGATGGCCGTGGCCATCGGCTACGCCTTACAGGCCCCACCCATGGTGCTGTTCTCGCTGGCGGCGGTCGGCTGGGCGGCAAACGCCGAGGGCGGCGCAGGCGGCCCGCTGGCAGTCCTGATCATCGCCATTGTCGCCGCCGAGTGCGGCAAGGCTGTGAGCAAGGAGACAAAGATCGACATTCTGGTGACACCCGCGGTGACGATCCTGATCGGTGTGGCGCTCGCAAAGTGGATCGCGCCGCCCATCGGGACGGCGGCCTCGGCCTTCGGCATCGTCATTGACCAAGCAACAAAATTGCAGCCGTTCTGGATGGGCATTGCCGTTTCCGTGCTGGTCGGTGTCGCGCTCACGCTGCCGATCTCGTCGGCGGCCATCTGCTCGGTGCTGGGCCTGACGGGCCTCGCCGGCGGCGCAGCCGTGGCGGGCTGCTGCGCACAAATGGTGGGCTTCGCCGTAATGAGCTTCAAAGAAAACCGCTGGGGCGGTCTGGTCAGCCAGGGCCTCGGCACGTCGATGCTGCAGATGCCGAACATCGTGCGCAATCCGCGCATCTGGATCGCGCCGACAGTCGCCTCCGCGATCACTGGCCCGATCGCGACGTGCATCTTCAAGCTGGAGATGAACGGTGCGCCGATCAACTCCGGCATGGGCACCTGCGGCCTCTGCGGGCCGATCGGCGTGTGGACGGGCTGGCTGGCCCCGACGGAGGAAGCCATCGCCAAGGGCGCGCAGGCCATCTCCCCCACCGCATTCGACTGGATCGGGCTCGCGCTCATCGCCATCGTGCTCCCCGCGGTCATCACACCGCTGCTGAACATGATCTGCCGGAAACTCGGCTGGGTCAAGGACGGGGATCTGAAGCTGTCTTAAATTTTGAGAGCCGGACAGAAATTCTGTCCGGCTCTTGTTTTTCTCTGAGCCAGTCCGTATAATGAAACTATCTGACAAACAAAAGGAGCGGCGGATATGGGAAGTTTACTGATCGAGCACATCGCGCAGCTGGTGACCTGTGACGGCAATGACCGGATCTTGCAGGACGTCGACCTCTATGCGGAAAACGGCGTCATCCGGGCCATCGGCCCGAATCTCGGCAAAACAGCGGACGTCGTCCTCTCGGGGCGGCATATGCTGTGCTATCCTGGCCTCGTGAACACGCACCACCACCTCTATCAGCAGTTTTCGCGGAACCTGCCGCAGGTGCAGGATATGGAGCTGTTCGACTGGCTGAAGACGCTCTATGAGATCTGGAAGAACCTCGACGCGGACGTCATCCGCCTGTCCAGCCAGACCGGCATGGGCGAGCTGATGAAATATGGCTGCACCACGTGCTTTGACCACCACTACGTATTCCCCGCCGGCTCCGGCGACCTAATCGGCGCACAGATGGAGGCGGCGGACGCGCTCGGCATGCGGATGATCTCGTCGCGCGGATCGATGGATCTGAGTGTCAAGGACGGCGGTCTGCCGCCCGACTCGGTCGTACAGACGGTGGACGAAATTATGCGCGATTCGATGGAGGTCATTGAGAAATATCACGATCCGTCATTCGGCTCGATGCGGCAGGTGGCGCTTGCGCCGTGCTCGCCGTTCTCGGTGTCGGCGGAGCTGCTCCGGCAGAGCGCGATCTTGGCGCGGCAGTATCACGTCCGCCTACATACGCACCTCTGCGAGACGAAGGATGAGGAAAACTACATGCTCGCGCGCGAAGGGCTGCGCCCGCTGGCGTTCATGGAGACGCTCGGCTGGATCGGCCCGGACGTGTGGTACGCGCACGGCATCCACTTCAACGAGAAAGAACTGAAGCTGCTCGCCGAAACGGGTACGGGCGTCTGCCACTGTCCGATCTCGAATATGAAGCTCGCGTCCGGCATCGCGCGCATCCCGGAGATGCTGAAGCTCGGCGTCCATGTCGGCCTCGGCGTGGACGGGTCAGCGTCGAACGACGGCTCAAGCCTGCTAGAAGAGCTGCGCGTGGCGTTCCTGCTGCACCGGCTGAATTCCAGCAAGGCCGCGCCGAGCGGATATGACCTTTTGAAGGTCGCGACGCGCGGCGGCGCATCGCTGCTGGGCCGCGAGGATATCGGCGCGCTCGAGGTCGGCAAATGCTGCGACCTCTTCCTGGTCGACGACCGGCGGCTGGAGCTCGTCGGCAGCTGCTATGACGCAGGCGCGGTGCTCGCGACGGTCGGTCTGCGGGCCCCGGTCGATTACACAGTAGTCAACGGTGTCGTCACGGTTGCAGAAGGGCGGCTCGTGCGCGTGGACGAGGCGAAACTTGCGGCGGATGCGCAGAGAAAGTGCGAGGAATATTTGGCAATGTGACGAGAAGGCCCATTCTGTATTCCTTCGTTTTCGTGATTCCGCTCAAAACTGCGCTATATTTTTGTTGAATTTGGTGGAGCAAAAATTTTTCGGGATGCTTGAAAAATTTTTGCTCCACGATTATAATAGAGATACAATCTAAGATTGGTAGCTGTAAGGAAGTGTTTCGCACACGGGCTGCAACTATCACTCGGCTTGCTGGTTGAGTGTTTCAAACCGTTGAGGTTTGAAGCACTTTTTGCATTATCGGGTGAAACATCTCGGGAAGCTCTGATTCAATCAGCGATGATCGATTCAGAGGTTCCCCAACACAAAAGGGAGGAAGCATTGATGTATTTACTCACAAATGGCCGCGTCATCACGCGCGACCCGAACGGAAAAGGCTACTATGAAACCGGTGCTGTCGCGTTTGAGGGCACGAAGATCGTCGAAGTCGGCAATGAGGCCGATCTCACGGCGAAGTACCCGCAGGCCGAGAAGATCGACGCCAAGGGCGGCGTGATCATGCCGGCATTCATCAACGCGCACACACACATCTATTCCGCGCTGGCCCGCGGCCTTTCCATCGTGGGCAACAACCCGACAAATTTCTATGAAGTCCTCGACGGGACATGGTGGGCCATGGATCGCAAGCTGACGCTGGCGGGCACGCGCGCCTCGGCCGACGCGCTCTACATCGACTGCATCAAGCAGGGCGTCACGACCATCTTTGACCACCACGCCTCCTTCTGCGAGATCCCCGGCTCCCTCTTCCAGATCGGCGAGAGCGCGAAGAAGTTTGGTGTCCGCAGCTGTCTCTGCTACGAGGTCTCTGACCGCGACGGCGAAGAGAAGAGCATCCAGGCCGTGAAGGAAAACGCCGACTGGATCACCTACTGCGAACAGCAAAAGGACCCGATGCTGGCCGCGATGTTCGGCGGCCACGCGCTGTTCACAATCTCGGACAAGACGTTCGACCGCATGGTCGAGGCCAACAACGGCCGTACCGGCTATCACATCCACGTCTCCGAGGGCATGAACGACGTCTACGACAGCCTTCAGAACTATGGCCGCCGCCCGGTGCAGCGCCTGCACGACCACGGCATCCTTGGCGAGAAGACCGTCCTTGGCCATTGTATCCATGTGAACCCGGCGGAAATTGAACTCATCAAAGAGACCCACACGATGGTCGTCAACAACCCCGAGTCCAACATGTCCAATGCCGTCGGCGTCTGCCCGGTGCTTCCGCTGAGCCGCGAAGGC
>ERZ827440.3300-NODE-3300-length-12359-cov-2.947741_pt1 | contig 12359 bp, 10 predicted proteins | sample MGYA00519774_ERZ827440 | MGnify/ENA primary metagenome ERZ827440 (study PRJEB31778, sample SAMEA3449302) | human gut metagenome | biome: human gut; feature: human-associated habitat; material: faeces | place: United Kingdom | collected 2010/2012 ... | reverse complement strand
GAATTGGTCAATCTTTCAGCGCCTTCAGGACCTCACAGAGGTAGGCGTAGACACGCTGAACGGACGAAATGGACATGCGTTCGGCGGTCGTGTGGATATCGTAGAGGTTGGGGCCGAAGGACACGGCGTCGAGTCCCGGAATTTTTCCGCAGAACAGACCGCACTCGAGTCCCGCGTGGATGGCTTCGACCTTCATGTCCTTGCCGTACTGACTTTTATAAATCTCGCACATCACATCGCGCAGATGAGACTCCCGGCGGTATTCCCATGCGGGATATTCACCCGAAACGCAGAGCGTGCCGCCGAGGCTTTCGGTGAGCAGCCGGATCCTCCGGATGAGCAGCTGCTTGCGGCTGGCAACCGAGCTTCGAACCGAGCCCGAGCCCGCAAGACCCGTCTCGCCGACCTTGAAAATGCCAAGGTTGCAGGAGGTCTGCACGAGCCCCGGAATGTCCATGCTCATCGACTCAATGCCGTTGGGGTAGAGGTTCAGGAAGCAGCAGACCTTCTTGGTGTCCATCAGGCTGAGCGCCTTGCCTGCGACCGTGCCGGGGGTAAACGTGACGGTAATGTCGGGGTCGGCGGCCGCGTATTCCTTGCGGAGCGTTTCCTGCAAGGCTTCGCAGATCTCCTGCGCGCGCGGAAGCTTTCCGTCTTCCAGCGCGATGACGGCGCGGGCTGCGTTCGGGATGGCGTTATCTTTAAGGCCGCCCTCGGCCAAAACAATGCGGACCTCGAGCTCGTCGACGAGCGCCTGCAGGACTCTTCCGAGCGTGATCGTTGCGTTTGCGCGGCCTTTGTCAATCTCCGCGCCGGAGTGGCCGCCCTTGAGGCCGGAAATTCTGATCTCGGCGGAATCGAGCGCACATTCATTGGCGTGCATCTCGATATGAGCTGCCGCATGTGCGCCGCCCGCGCAGCTGACGGTGAGGATACCCTCTTCCTCGGAGTCGATGTTGAGAAGCCGCTTGCCCTGCAGAATGGAGGCGTCGAAGCCGACCGCGCCGTCCATGCCGGTTTCCTCGTCGATGGTAAACAGGCATTCAAGCCTCGGGTGCGCGAGGTCCTTCGCGTCCAGAACCGCCAGTGCCATCGCAACGGCAATGCCGTCGTCGCCGCCGAGCGTCGTGCCCTTCGCGCGGATAAAGTCACCGTCTACCTCCAGCTCCAGCCCGTCGGTCAGGAAGTTGATGGGGCTGTCGGGCGTCTTTTCTGCGACCATGTCAAGATGTCCCTGCACGATCACCGTGGGAGCGGCTTCATAGCCAGGCGTTGCGGGCTTGACGATGACGACGTTGTTAAGCCCATCCTGATGGACCTCCAGACCGCGGCTTTCTGCAAACTTCACGCAGTAGTCGCTGATTGCCTTTGTGTTGCCCGAGCCGTGGGGGATGGCGCACAGATCTTCAAAAAAGGACAGGACATTCTTCGGTTCCAGCTGCTCTAATACTCGCATGACAATACAATCCTTTCAAAATATGTTTGAGAAACCCATGACGGAAAAAGCCTCGCAGTGTTTCGCGTCCGCAGACGCGAAATAAAATGGAAATTTATGTTATCCGGCGGCTTCGCCGACCGGAAACATACTGCTCACCTCGCAAGTGTGGAATTTTGCCCCGTTGGGGCAAAATTCTGCGCGCAGACGAGGTGCATTCTTTTTGCCAAAAAGCCCCTGCTTTTTGGCAGGCGGGCGTTAGCCTAGCTTTTCAAAATCCTCCGCGCCGTGCTTGCACAGCGGGCAGATGAAATCGGCAGGCAGCTGCTCACCCTCATAGACGTAGCCGCAGATCTTGCAGACCCAGCCCTTCTGCTCGGCGAGCGCGGCAGGCTTCGGCTTGACGTTTTCAAAGTAGTAGCTGTAGGTCATGGCAGGGACGTTCGACAGCTCGCGCGCCTCGGTTACGTCGGCGATGAACAGAATATGCGTCTCAAACTCAATGGTCTGGATAACCTTGCCGGACAGGAACGCCTTCGTGCAGGCGGGGACGTAGCAGACGCCGTTGATGGCGCGCGGGGTCGTCTTCGCGTCGGCAAACTTGTCAACATCGCGCCCGGACTGGAAGCCGTAGTGCTGGAACATGGCAAACGGCGCGTCCTGCGAGAGAACGGAGACATTGAACACACCCGTCTTTTTGATCATATTGCAGGTGTAGTTTGCCTTGTTGACGGTGATGCTGATGCGCTTGGGCGTGTCGGTCTGCTGCATGACGGTGTTGATGATGCAGCCGTTGTCCTTCTCGCCGTCGCGCGCGGTGAGGACGTAAAGGCCGTACGAAAGCGAGAACATCGCGTTCTGCTCGACAGGCTTGGCCTCCTCATGGACGGCGGGCGCGGGATGATCCATGCTGCCATAGATCGCCTGCGCCAGCGTGTCCATCGTATCCAGCTGGTTTTCCTTGAGGGAGGACTTGATGGTGAGCGTTTCGTCCAGAATCGTGCAGCCTTTGAGCTTCTGGAACTCGGCGCGCATGAGCCCGCCCGCGGTAGGGGCCCACGAACCGTTTTCCACCAGGGCGATGGTCCGGTTCTGGAGGTTGTGGTTCACGATGTCGTGGACCAGATTCTCCATGTTCACGAACATACCCGCGTTATAGGTGGTGGAAAGGAAGACGAGGTGGCTTGCCCGGAAGCACTCGGAGACGATGAAGCTCGGGTGCGTCGCGGACACGTCGTACATCTTGACGTCCCGCACGCCGAGATCGGCCAATTTAGATGCCAGAATGTTCGCGGCGTTTTCGGTGTTGCCGTAGACGGAGGCATAGGCAATCACGACTGCCTGCTGCTCGGGCTTGTAGGTTGCCCAGTGGACATATTTGTCGATGAACCAGCCGATGTCCTTGCGCCACACGGGGCCATGGAGCGGGCAGATGGTTTCGATTTCAATCGTCGTAGCCTTCTTGAGTAACGCCTGTACCTGCGTGCCGTATTTGCCGACGATGTTGGTATAATACCGGCGGGCATCGTCGAGCCATTCGGTCTGGAAGTTCACTTCGTCCGCGTACAGGTTGCCGTTGAGCGCGCCGAAGGTGCCGAAGGCGTCGGCAGAGTAGAGTGTCTTCGTGGTCACGTCGTAGGAGACCATCGCCTCGGGCCAGTGGACCATCGGCGCCATGACGAAGGCAAAGGTGTGCCTGCCGGTGCAGAGCGTGTCCATCTCGCCGACAATGACAGCGCGCGCGTCGATGTCGAACGTGAAAAAGTTCTTGATCATTGCCAGCGTCTTTTTGTTGCAGACGATCTTCACATCCGGATGGCGCAGGACCAGATCCTGCATCAGCGCGCAGTGGTCCGGCTCCATGTGGTTGACGATCAGGTAGTCGAGCGGGCGTCCGTTCAGCACGTGCTCGACATTTTCAAAGAAGATGCCGCTCACGGAGCTGTCGGCAGTGTCCAGCAGGACAGTCTTTTCATCGAGCAGCAGGTAGGAGTTGTAGCTCACGCCGCGCGAGATGGGATAGACGTTTTCAAAGAGCGCCAGACGCCGGTCGCTTGCACCGACCCAGTAGAGATCCTCGGTCATTTTTTTGACACAATACATATGCATTCCTCCTGAAATTCATGGATCAGCCAGGGGCTGTTTGCTTCTGTCCATAGCATACCACATGCCGCGAAAAAAAGCCAGAACTATTTTAAGAATAATTCTTAAAATTGAAGTTCTGCACACGCGAGACGGATTGCATTTTTGCGCGCAATCGGGTATGATACAAAAAGAAGAACAAACAGGAGGCGAAGGACTTGAAAAGAGTCTTGAAAATTGCTGGAATTCTGCTGCTGGCGGTGCTGGCAGCCGTGCTTTGCTATGTAGGCTACGTCTTCGGAACCTATTCGCGCATCGAAGACAACCAGGAGCTGAGCGTCACACACGGAAGCAGCGGCGTCCAGACTGCCGAGCCAGAGACGGACTATAAAATCCTCAGCTGGAACATCGGCTTCGGCGCGTATGAAGAGGATTTCGGCTTTTTCATGGACGGCGGCACGGAGTCGCGCGCCTGGTCCAGAGACCGGCTGAAAAAGAATCTCGACGCCATCGGAGAAACTGCCGCGGCGCAGGATGCAGACCTGATGCTTTTGCAGGAGGTCGACTTCGACTCCGACCGGAGCTACCATGTCGACGAGGCGTTGAAGCTTCGCACGTTTGACGGTCTGGACGTTTCTACAGACAGCGTCTTTGCCGTGAACTACCATTCGGCGTATCTGTTTTACCCCATCACGCAGCCGCACGGCGCGTCGAATTCCGGGCTGCTGACAACATCAAAGCTCGGTATCCGCAGCGCGGTGCGAAGGAGCCTGCCGGTCGAGACGGGCGTGACGAAGCTTCTCGATCTGGACCGGTGCTACAGCGTATCGAAAATTCCGGTCTCGAACGGGAAAGCGCTGTGCCTGTATAATCTGCACCTGTCTGCCTACACCTCCGACGGGAAAATTGCCGACGAGCAGCTGGAACTGCTGCTCTCCGACATGCAGGCGGAGTATGAAGCGGGAAACTACGTCATTGGCGGCGGAGACTTCAATAAGGATCTGCTGGAGGGTGGCAGCGAAGCATATTTCGGCGTTTCCACCGAGGACTACACCTGGGCGCAGCCGCTTCGCTTTGATCTGCTGGAGAAAACCGATATCCGGCTCATTGCGCCGCAGGGAAAAGACGGCGCGGTCCCCACGGGCCGCAACGCGGACGGTCCGTATCACGACGGGCAGCTGGTGTTGTCGGTCGACGGCTTTCTGGTTTCGCCGAATGTCGAAGTGACGGACAGCGAGGTCGTGTCCACCGGCTTTGCCTACTCTGACCATAATCCGATCTGCATGAGCGTCACGCTTCTTGCGCAATAACAACACCCCGACGCAGCTGGTTTTGAGCTGCGCCGGGGGCGTTTTTACTTTCGACCGGTCGAGCCGAAGCCGCCGCGGTCCGTGTCAGACAGCGTGTCGCACTCTTCAAACTCGATGGCAGGCTGGACCTCGAAAATGCGGAACTGGCAGATGCGGTCGCCCTTTTCAAGCGTCGTGTCACGCGTGGCGTAGACGGGGAGCTTCCACTCGTCGTTCGTGCCGCAGTAGCTGTTGTCGATCACGCCGACGGAGTTTGCCTGCAGAAGCCCCCAGCGCTTGAAGGTCGACGAGCGCGGCGCGGTCCGCGCCTCATAGCCCTCGGGCAGCTGCATCGAAACGCCGAGCGGCACGAGCGCAAAGTCCCCCGCGTGCAGCGTCATGTCCTGCGCGCAGTAAAGATCGATCCAGTCGCCCGTTTTGGTCAGCTGCAGCCGCGGTGCGTCCGGGGAAAAATAATGAATCTTGATTTTCGGCATAAGCTTCTCCTGTCCTTATTGTCTTTCGTCCCAGAGAACGACTGTTCCGGCGGCGAGTGTTTTCGGCATATCAATCAGGCGCTGGTTGCTCGAGCCCCGGAAGCGCAGCGAGAGATTTTTCTGCGCGGCAATGAACGGACCGTCTACCAGAACGTCCAGATGCTCCAAAAGCGCCTGCGTTATGCCGGGGAGCATCGGAAGATTCCCGCCGTAGACATAGCCTGTGAACGCCCAGATGGACTTTTCCGGAAGCTCCTGCCGGATTCTGCGCGAGAGCAGCAGCAGCGATTCCTGATTGTGCGGGTCGAACGGCTCGCCGCCGAGATAGGTGATGCCCCGGATATAGCCGGGAGCGAGCATGGCAAGAAGCCCGTCCATCACGGCGTCGGTGAACGGCTCGCCGTAGGAAAAGTCCCACGCCTCTTCGTTGAAGCAGTCCTTGCAGTGGTGTGTGCAGCCGGAGACGAACAGGCTCACGCGCACGCCGGGACCGTTTGCGATGTCGCAGGATTTGATATTGGCATAATTCATAAAAAACCTCCGTCGCGCGCGGCGCGATTCTGTCTTGACAAATGGCAATGTTCTGTTACAATGTCTGCCTTGGAACGATTATCTTATGAAGGAGGTGCGCGATGGAAGCGCACGATCAGATTTTGCATGGTCTTCTGGACATGGGGCAGATGCTGCTGCTGTGCGGCGCGGAAATCAACCGCGTGGAAGACACCATGACGCGGCTTGGAAGAGCCTACGGTGCAAAGAAGATAGACATCTTTGCCATCACATCCGATATTGTATTGACGATTCTGTTTGAAGACGGCGTGGAGCTGACACAGACGCGCCGCATCAACAAAGCGTCGTCGTTTGACTTTGTCAAGCTCGAACGGCTCAATGCCCTCAGCCGCCGCATCTGTACCGAGCCGGTGAGCGCGGCGGAATTTCGTGCGGAGCTGAAAAAAATCGACCGAGAGAAGCCGAAGGTGCAGACGCTGTATCTGGGAAGCGTTGTGACGGCGCTGAGCTTTACGCTCTTTTTCGGCGGCTCCTGGGCAGACAGCATCCTTGCCGCCTTCGTCGGCGCGATGGTCTGCTTCATGCAGCGGCAGGTACAGCCCGTGTTCCGCAACGCCGCGTTTTTCCAGGTGCTGGTCGGTTTTGTCTCGGGCAGCTTCATCTGGTTCGTCTGGCGGCAGGTGCCGGCGCTGGACGTCGATAAAATTTCCATCGGCGTCATTATGCTGCTCATTCCGGGCGCGGCGCTGACGAACGCGGTGCGCGACATGCTTGTCGGGCACACGGTCTCGGGGCTTTTGCGCATGTTCGAGTCGCTGCTTCTTGCGCTGATGCTCGCCATCGGCTTCGGCAGCGCAATCTATCTGTTTGGGGTGTAAGAGATGGTCGGAAATTTACTGACGGCGCTGTTTTCCACCGTGGGCTACTGCCTGCTGATGAACGTGCCGGTGAAAAAAATCATTCCCGCGTCCGTCGGCGGCATGCTCAGCTGGCTGCTCTATCTGCTGTTAAAGGACCGGGTGCAGAGCGTGTTTTATCTGCTTGTCCTGGTGGGCGCGTTTGCCGCGACCTACAGTGAAATTGCCGCGAAGATTGCAAAAACGCCCGCGACGCTGTTCCTGCTTCCGGCGCTCATTCCGCTCGTTCCCGGCGGCTCGGCGTATTATGCGATGCTGGGACTGGTGCAGAACCGCTTTGCGGACATGCGCCATTACGCGCTTCTCACGGGGCAGTGGGCAGTCGGTCTTGCGGCTGGCATCTGCGCCGTGGCGGTCATCCGCCAGATCGGGCAGTATATGCAAAGGCACGGCGGCTAACCGGGCGGAAGAGCTTTGACAGCGTGAAGCGCAGCGCTTCGCGCTGTTTTTATACTATCACACGATTGCCGCTTCGTAAAGGAAAAAGCGGTTTACTTCCAGAACGTTTTATGATACCGTAAACCCTGTGCGCCCAGGAAATATTCCGGGAATTGAGAACAAGGGGAGCAGATATCATGAAACAGAAATCCAACTATTTTTCCGGGCAGCTCGGCTTTGTGCTGGCGGCGGCGGGAAGCGCGGTCGGCGTCGGCAATCTCTGGCGCTTTCCGTATCTGGCGGCAAAGGACGGCGGCGGACTTTTCCTGATCGTCTATCTGGCGCTGGTGCTGACCTTCGGCTTTACCCTTCTCACTTCGGACATTGCCATCGGGCGCAGGACGCAGAAAAGCGCCATCGGTGCATACGCTGAAATGCACCCGAAGTGGAAGTTCCTCGGCATTCTGACCTTCCTCGTGCCGGTGCTGATCATGACCTACTACGCGGTCATCGGCGGCTGGATTACAAAATATGCGCTCGTCTATGTGACCGGGCAGGCCGGAGCCGCGGCGCAGGACGGCTATTTTATGAGCTTTATCACCTCGCCGGTTTCGCCGGTCGTGTTTGCGCTTTTGTTTATGGCGGCGACGGCGCTGATTGTTTATAACGGCGTGGAAGGCGGCATTGAAAAGGTGTCGAAATTCATGATGCCGGTGCTGCTGGTGCTGGTGGTTGTGATTGCCGGGTATTCTCTGACGCTCAAAAATATGGACGCAAACGGTGTGACGCGCACGGGACTGCAGGGCTTTTTGTATTTTATTACGCCGCACGTCGAGGGCTTGACCGTCGAGCGGTTTTTGCAGATTCTGCTCGACGCGATGAGTCAGCTGTTCTTCTCTTTGAGCGTGTCGATGGGCATCATGATCACCTACGGCTCGTATGTAAAAAAGGACGTGAACCTCGGAAAATCGGTCAACCAGATCGAGCTGTTTGACACGCTGGTGGCGCTGCTCGCGGGCGTTATGATCATTCCGGCGGTCTATGTCTTCTCCGGCGTCGAGGGCATGGGCGCGGGTCCGAGCCTGATGTTCGTCTCGCTGCCGAAGGTCTTTGACGCGATGGGAAAAGCGGGAACGTTTGTGGGCGCATTGTTCTTCCTCACGGCGATTTTTGCGACGCTGACCTCCTGCATTTCGGTGCTGGAATCCATCGTGGCGAACTGCGTGGAAATTTTCCGCACCGACCGAAAAAAGACGGTCGTTGTTCTGTCCGTGATCTATCTTGCGGCGAGCGCCGTCATTGCGCTGGGCTACAGCAAGTTCTATTTTGAGCTGCCGCTGCCCAACGGCTCGGTCGGTCAGCTGCTGGACCTCATGGACTATGTCAGCAACTCCGTCATGATGCCGTTCATTGCGCTGCTGTCTACAATTCTCATCGGCTGGGTCAAATCGCCGCAGTACGTCATCGGCGAGATGGAGCGAAACGGCGAGACGTTCCGGCGCAGAGGCGTGTACACGATTATGATCCGCTATATTGCGCCGGTCATGATGTTCGTGCTGTTTTTGCAGTCGACCGGAATTTTGTCCTGAGATTCAACCGGCAAGCCGAAGGCTTGCCGGTTTTTGCGCGAAACAGAAGATTTTCCTTTTGTATGGAAATCTTTCGTGCTATACTGAGAAAAACGCAGGGAGGCGGGCAGATGGCAGACGGCGCGAGACTCTATCAGATACTGCGCGGCAGACTCTATGAAAGGCTGCCGCTGCTGGCGCTGGCGCTGGGGCTGCTCGACTGGCGCGAGGGGGAGAAAACCGGCACCGACGGACGGTTTTTTTACGCGCCCATTTCGTTTCTGGAGCAGGCGGTAAGATCGCCGGAGGGCGCGGAAAAGACGCTTCTTCACAGCGTGCTGCATGCGATGCTGCTGCACCCGTGGCAGCGCGGGGGAGTAGACGCGCAGGCCTGGAGCCTTGCCTGTGACATGACGGTCGGCTTTCTTGCAAAAAGGCTTTTGGGGCAGACGCTTGATGAAACGCAGGCAAAGGCGTTTTACGCGCTCAGAAAGGGAACGGCGTTTTCCGCTTCGGCGGTCTGCGCGCAGTTAGATGGCGACTTTCCGGTTCCGCGCGAAACGCTCCGGGCGCTTTTTGCGCAGGACGATCATGCCCTCTGGAACACGGTGCAGGAGCAGGCAAGGCTTCTCGTTTCCGGAGCGGATGGCGCGGGCGCGCCTGCGCTCTGGCGGCGGCAGAAGGAGAAACTTCTTCCGTTCATGCAGGAGGAGAAGCCGAAAATCGGCACCGGCACGGCGGGGGTAAAGCTTACGGTTCTGGACAGCCCGGAAAACAAAGTGCGCTTTGCAGGGCTCCTGCGGGCGTTTTCGGTTCTGCGGGAGAACCGGCACGTCAGCGATGCCGACTTTTCCTACTCGTGGTATGCCTACGGCATGGAGCATTATAACGGCGTGGCGCTGATTGAGCCGCTGGAATACTCCGAGGAGCGGAAGCTCCGGGAGCTTGCGATTGTGATTGACACGTCGGCGTCCTGCTCGCGCGGGCTGACCGGCTGGTTTTTGCGCGCGGTCCATGATATCCTGCTGCGTGAGCGGCTGTTTTTCGACCGCTTCCGGCTGCACATCCTGCAATGCGACTGCGAGGTGCAGCAGGATACCCTGGTGACAAATCTCGAAGAATTTCAGTGGTATCTGGACCATCTGGAGCTGTATGGCGGCGGAGGCACGGATTTTCGCCCGGCGCTGCGGCGCATCGACGAGCTGGTCGCGTGCGGAGAGCTGCCGCATCTGGGCGGCGTTCTGTATTTTACCGATGGTTACGGCGTATTTCCCGAGCGCGAGCCTGCCTACCCCGTCGCGTTCGTGATGCTGCGCTACCGCTACGACGATATCAACATTCCGCGCTGGGCGATACGGCTCGTGCTGGACGCGGACAAGCCCGGGAGGGACGAAGGATGGATATAAAACAGGCAAAGGAAGAAATCAGGCGCGCGGTGCTTGCCTATACCGAACGAACGCCGGATGGCGCCCTCTGCATGCCGCTCGTGCATCAGCGGCCGCTTCTTCTCATGGGGCCTCCGGGCGTCGGCAAGACGGCGGTATTCTATCAGCTGGCGCAGGAGCTGGGGATCAATCTGGTGTCCTACACCATGACCCACCACACGCGCCAGAGCGCGCTGGGGCTGCCGCTGATCCGCGAGAAAACCTTCGGCGGAAAACCGTATTCCGCCACCGAGTATACCATGAGCGAGATTCTGGCAAGCGTCTATGAGCGGATGGAACAGACGGGCGTCCGGACCGGCATTTTGTTTCTGGACGAAATCAACTGCGTCTCAGAAACGCTGATGCCCGCGATGCTGCAGCTGCTGCAGAGCAAGCAGTTTGGAACCCATAGGCTCCCCGAGGGCTGGGTCATTGCCGCGGCAGGCAATCCGCCGGCATACAACGAATCGGCAAGAAGCTTCGACACGGTCACGATGGACCGGATTCGGCTGCTTGAAATTTCGGAAAACTACCCCGTTTGGCGCGACTACGCGCACGCAAAGGGGCTTCACCCGGCGGTCCTTTCTTATCTGGAGCTGAACCCGGAGCATTTTTACCGTGTCGAGCGAATTGCCCGCGGAAGAAGCTTTGTAACCGCACGCGGCTGGGAGGATTTGTCCCAGACGCTTTGCAGCTATGAGCGGCTGGGCTTTGCGATAACCGGCGCGCTGTTCGGAGAATTTTTGCAGCACGCGGAGATTGCCGCGTCGTTTGAAGCGTTCTTCCAGCTCTATTCCGGCTGGCGGGAAAAGCTGGCGCTTGCGCCGATTTTGTCCGGCAGGCAAAGCGGCTGCGCACCGGAGCTGCAGGAGCTGTCTTTCGACGGGCGGCTGGCAGCGGTCGAATTTCTGCTGCATGCCGTCCGGCGGGAACTGGAGGATTACCGGCAGAGCGCGGCGCTTTGCGGCAGTCTGGAGAGCTTCGTGTCTGCCTTGCAGCAGGAAGCAGACCCGCTTCGCGCGGCAAAGGAGAATCTCTCCAGGCGTGAAAAGGCGGTGCAGTTGAGACAGGAGCTGGGTGTGCTGCCGCCCGGCGAGCAGGCGCGGGAGCGGCACCTTGCAGCAAGGCTTCACGCGCTGCTGGACGATGCAGACGATCTGGCGGCATTGCGGCAGGAAGCCGAGCGCTGCCGGCAGGCGCTTTTGCAGCAGGAATCTTCGTGCAGCGCGCAGCTGGACAACGCCATGGGCTTTGTGTACGATACCTTCGGCGCGGGGCATGAGCTGCTGATCTTCCTGACGCAGCTGGGGCGCCTTCCCGGCGCGCAGGCGTTTTTGCCCGGCAGCGCGCGATACAGGACGCTGTGCAGGCAGACGCTTCCCGAGGAGCTGGCAAAAGACCTGTAAAATCAAAGGCTGCCGCAGACGGTGTTTCGTCTGCGGCAGCTTTTTGCGGCGTTACTTCTTTTTAACCGGGAAGCAGACCTCGGTGACAAACTCGTCGGGGTTCTGCGTCTCGTGCGGGCTGACGTGGTAGATATCGAACATGGGACCGGCGTAGTCGTAGCCGTTGTCCTCCACCCACGCGCTGACAGTGGCGACAACGTCGTTGATCTGCGCGTAGCTGCCCTTGAACGTGCAGCCGGCGTAGGTCACGGCGGGAAGCGTCCGGAACTTCACGTGCTCGGTATCCGGATATGTGCCCTTTACGGATTTGGACGCCATAATCTCGACGTTCTGCTCCTTGAATTCGTTGTCGAGAAATTCGACCGCGCAGTAGCAGGGGTCGCTAGGGACCAGCGCCATCGCAGCGGTTTCGCTGCACAGAACGCTCCATACCATGCCCTCGTCCTCATAACAGGGAATGGTCATGCGCACCGTGGCGCAGTAGCGTTCGGGAAGCGTTTTCAGTGTGACATTGTACTTCATAGGTTCGTCCTTTCGTAAGCGGTTCCTCGCTGCCGCAATCAGACGAAGGCGCTGCGCGGTGTCTGCGGCAAGTAGCTCCAACTGCTGCTGCTGCGCGGCAAGATGCGCGTCGAGTGCGTCCTTGTCGTCATACAGCTCCAGCAATTGTCCGATTTCCGCCAGATGAAAGCCCATGTCCTTGAGCGCTGTGATGCGCCCGACGGTTGGCAGCTGGTGCTCGTCATAGTAGCGGTAGTCGGTGAACCGGTCGACGTAGACCGGGCGCAGCAGCCCAATCTCGTCGTAATGCCGGAGCATGCGGACGCTGATTCTGGACAGCTTGGAAAAATCT
>ERZ827440.3296-NODE-3296-length-12377-cov-14.087405_pt1 | contig 12377 bp, 8 predicted proteins | sample MGYA00519774_ERZ827440 | MGnify/ENA primary metagenome ERZ827440 (study PRJEB31778, sample SAMEA3449302) | human gut metagenome | biome: human gut; feature: human-associated habitat; material: faeces | place: United Kingdom | collected 2010/2012 ... | reverse complement strand
TCGCTTCAGAGAGAAGCAAACCGGCAGTTGGGATTCACTGCCCAGCAGACCTTGGATTACACGCAGGCTCTGTACGAGAAGAAACTCGTGACCTATCCCCGTACCGACAGCCGGTATCTGACGGATGATATGGCACCGCTGGTGCCGGAACTTGTTTCTGTGATCCAGCAGAGCTTTCAGATTCAACCGGATGAGCCAGCACCGGTGAATGCAGCGCAGGTCATCAATTCCAAGAAAGTGACCGATCACCATGCCATAATCCCCACAAAAACAGCGGCGGGTTATGACATTTCCTCTCTTCCCAGTGGAGAACAGGCGATTCTTACCATGCTGGCGGTGCGTCTGATTTGTGCGGTAGGAACTCCTTGCCGCTATGCAGAAACCATAGTGGAAGCGGAGTGCGCCGGTCAGAAGTTCCGCACGAAAGGCAAAACAGTCACGGATATGGGCTGGAGGCAATATGCAGGAAAGCCGGTTGAAGATGCTGAGAAGAATGCGGAGGCAGGTGATCTTCCGGAGCTTTCGGAAGGCATGACATTGGAACTTGCCGGTGTCGATCTGAAAGAAGGCAAGACCAGCCCACCCAAGAGGTTTACCGAAGATCTTCTGCTTTCAGCGATGGAGAGTGCCAGCTCGGATGAATTTCCGGCTGGTGTAGAGCGAAAAGGCATCGGCACACCAGCTACACGCGCTGCCATCATCGAAAAACTGGTACAGAAAGGCTTTATCGAGCGCAGGGGCGATAAGAAAACGAAATACCTTTGTTCTACGGACAAGGGAAATGCGCTGGTGACGGTGGTGCCGGAACAGATTCAGTCTCCATCCATGACGGCAGACTGGGAGGAAAAACTGCTGAAAATAGAACACGGCGAGTATGACAGCGATGCCTTTATGGGAGAAATCAGCAGCATGGTCAGCGGACTTGTAAAAACCTACGAGGCTGTGAAAGGTGCCAATGTCCTGATGCAGCCGGAATGCAAAGTCATTGGTTCCTGCCCCGCCTGCGGCAGTGATGTTTGTGAAACGGCAAATGGATGGTTTTGCAGGGATAAGAGCTGTAAATTTGCGCTCTGGAAGGAAAACAGGTTTTTTCAGACACTGGGAAAGCAGATGACAGAGGAACTGGCAAAGCAACTGGTAAATCAGGGAAAAGCACGGCTTACCCACTGCTATTCCAAGAAGTCTGGACGTTACTATGACACAACCGTTCATGTAGAGACTGGCGAGGACGGTGCAGCAGCATTTAAGCTGGAGTTTGGAGGTAAAAAATGAGCATGAAAATGATGAATGCAGCTTATTTGGTGGATAATGCTGCGCTGCTTTCCTTGCAGGAAAAGCAGGACGGCGTGGAATTCCATTGCTTTGATATGGACAGCAAGGTGCAGACCACCGAGGGACACATTGGCTGGGATGTGTTGGATAAACAGCCGTCTTCTACGCTGGAAGAAAGCGCAAGGGTGGTAGCACTTCAGAAGATTCCCCAGCTTGACGGTCTTGCCGTTGCGCCGGTAGCTCCGGAGATGCTGGAGCAGGTACGCGGCGGCAGAAAGGTTCTCTGGCAGATGAAAAAGGCTGATCCTGAGCTGGAGAATGCAAAAAATATCCGGTTTATCACCAGCAACTACGAGGATCGGTTCAAAATTCCGGATGGCAGTGCAGTGGAGATCGAGTATCCGAACCGGAAGTTCTCAGCTCGCTGCGAATATATGGACGAATATCATTTGCGCCTGGGGTATGATGTTTTGCACATCTGTCAGCTGGCAGAAATGCTGGAACGCGGCGGTGGTACATGCCGCCCGGAGCCGCTGATTACGGAAGAACGCAGTGCATGGGATTTGGGAAGCAAGGGCTTTCTTGCCATTCAGACCTGTGAGGACGGTTACGACTATACCTTATATCATAAGGACTTTACGGAAATTGACGGTGGACAGATTGACAACACGGAAATCAGCATGAATGCAGCCAGAGACCAGATTCTTTCGGATTATGGGTTCGGTGGCCGCACCATGACGCGGATTGACTATGATGAACTTTGTGATCGTGCAGAGGAAGCGGAAATCAGCAGACGGGAATCTGTGCTGGGTAAACTCTCGGATTTGTCTTCCAGAACGGATACGCCGGTGAAAGCTGCCAAGGCGAAGGAGGCAGAGCGATGAAATACAAGCTTACGAAGGCAGAGCAGGAAACAGTCATCAATTTTGATAATGAACTGGATACCGCCAGCATTTATACCCATGACAGCCGCCTGATTAAGAAGCTTCGGGAACTGCGAAAACAGTATCCGGAGCAGTTTATTTTGGAGCACCGGGAGCATGGGTCGGTCACTTATACGATTCCGAAACGCTGTGTTGGTATCCGACCGCCGTACAGTGAAAAGCGGCGGGAACAGCAGCGACAGGAAGCAAAGGAAAACGGCCTGCCGTTTATGGAGAAGGGAGAAATGAACGATGGCAAGAATTGAAAAATGGGATGAAGTGCATGGAAATCAGGCACCGGACGAAAGAATGATGGCATTTCTCGACAGTGCTACCGACCAGTATGCGATTTTGCAGCTTCGCCGCATCGAGGATACGGTATATGAACGCTTTTCGTCTATGCGCGAACTGGAACGGATGGGGCTGGAACCGGATATTGACCATTATGAGGTGGTTTATACGGCTCCGCTTCTTCCCTACAAGGATCAGAATACGATGTTGGAGGAACTGTATGCGAAATTCAATGTTTCCCGCCCTGATGATTTTACTGGGCATAGTCTTTCTGTGTCTGACATCGTGGCTTTACGGCAGAATGGTGTTGTAAGCTGTCACTATGTGGATTCCATCGGCTTCCAGGAGCTGCCCAGATTTTTGAAACCGGAGAATTATCTGAAAGCCGCAGAAATGGCAATGGAAGACGATTACGGTATGATTGACGGCGTAATCAATAACGGAAAGAAGGAAGAACCGGCGGAGAAAGCATCGGTTCTGGATCAGCTGAAGGAAAAGCAGGAGGCGGTGCCGCCTGCGCCGCCTCGTAGGTGCTGCGAAGAAAAGGAGTTATAAATGCGTTTTACGGATGACGAATGGATGCTCATGATGCTTTACAGCCCTGGCACACGGACAGGGCTGATTGCAGAGCTTCAGATGATGCAGAAAAGTCTGACCGGCAGAGATAGAAACCTGCGCAGGTGGACGGCCTCGCTGCTTGCGAAACTGGCAGAGATGACGGATGCAGAATATGAGGCACTGGATTTGTATCCAGACGAATAAAGGAGAGGAGGAAAAAATAGATGATGACGAAAACGGCTTATTATATGCAGATGGCGCAGGAAGCTGCGGCACAGATCACTGGTAGCAAAGAGCAGTGGACAGCGTTTCTGACCACATCCGCACGGCTTTATAAGTATCCTTTTGCGGAGCAGCTGATGATCTATAAGCAGAGACCAGAAGCGACGGCCTGTGCAGAGTACGATCTCTGGAATGATCGGATGAACCGCTATGTGAAGCGGGGCTCCAAGGGCATTGCTCTTTTGGACATGCGCGGCGAGCAGCCGAAACTGCGGTATGTATTTGATGTGGCAGATACCGGAGAACGGAAGAATTCCCGACCGGTACAGCTCTGGAAAATGAATGCGGAGCATGAGCAGCCAATCATTCGCGCACTGGATGCAGCATTTGATGTTCCTGCCGGTGCTGGGTCTCTGGAAAATCATATCATGGAAGCGGCAGAACGCCTTGCAAGGGATTACTGGGAGGAAAACCGCAGGCAGATCAGTGACATCGTTGCAGATTCCTATCTGGAAGGATATGATGAACTCAACATCGGAGCTTCCTTTAAGAGAGCTGCCGCTGTCAGCATCGCATATTCCGTCTTTACCCGGACGGTGGGCAATGCAGATGACTATTTTGAGCACGAGGATTTTCTGGACATTTTTGATTTTAATACGCAGGCTGCCGCCAATGTGCTGGGAACTGCGGTCAGCGAAATGTCCAGCCAGATCTTCCGGGAAATTGAACGCACGATCCGAACCTATGAAAGAGATAAGCAGGCAGAAAGGAGCCAAAACTATGATGGAGCTGAATTACACGAAGAACGGCGATTACCTGATTCCGGACATCCAGTTGTCGGTGCAGGAACAGAAGCCCCTGGGCAAGTACGGGAGGATGCGCAGAGCGTTCCTGCAGGAGAACAACACGCTGCTGTACAATCACCTGATCCTGACCGAGAAGCTGTATCCGCACCTGTGGGAGATTCAGGAGACCGCGACCGCACGGATGGAGCAGATGATGGCGGAGCTTCTGAAAGCGAATCCGGCACCGGACAAGAAATCGAACCAAATGGCCTGGGTGCAGCACATGAACATGCTGAAAGCGCAGGCAGAGGAAGTCATTCTGACGGAACTTATCAACAGCTAAACTTTATGAGCCTGTTTCAGTCCGAGGCAGAGCAGATTCAGAAAATTGATGCGGCGGCAGAAAATGCAGCCAGAGAAGCGGAGAGCGAAAAGCCCTCCGCTTTTGTCATTTCTGAGGATGAAATCGACCGGATGCTGCGGACAGGCTCCAATTTTGAAGGCGGAAAGATCCGTATTTATGCGCTGTATCAGCAGCAAGGGGACGCAAAAGAACGAGCTGCATTCTTGAAAGCGGAATACGGTCTCGGTGGCCACAGCTATACCTTTATGGATGGCAGTCGCGGTTTTGCCGATTATAACGGAAGAGGTATTCTGCTTCGCAATTATGACCATGACCGGGAAGTGCGACTCACATGGTCGGCGGTGGATAAGCGGTTAGACCGGCTTGTGGAAAATGATCAGTACCTGACCGCGCTGGAAATGGAAGAGTATCGGAAGCTGGAGCAGGAATACGGCGCGCCGCTTCCTATGCCAACTGCTGCCCATGTATTTCCGCCAACACCACCGGAACACTACGATACCGGAAATGAGCATGTGGACAACTTGCTGAATACGGCTGCGGATGTATATGCCCGGAGTGAACTGGCAGCACCCCAGCGGTTTACCGTGATGGAGACAGACGCTGGCTATGCGGTCTGGGATGATATTCAGGACGGCATTCATGTAGAGCCGGATGGTGTCAGCGAGGAGTTTACCAGCGAATGGGAGGCAGAGACCTACCGCCAGCAGCTGATTGAAAAAGTTCAGGAACGGGAAGCAAAAGACTGGCTCTATGTTGAACAGAGCAAGCAGAATTTGCAGCAGGACATTCCATTCCCAGATGTGGAATCCGAAGAAATACAGGAATCGGCTCACGCAGAGACAGATCCTCTGGTACTGGAAATGCAGGAACACGCCAGAGAACTTGCCAAAGAGTCTGGCTATGCGCCGGATGAACGGTTTGTAGTCACGATGACCGGCGAGAACTTCCCGGATTCTAAGGATGCGTTTGCCATCTGGGATTATGTCAAAGAAGAGTATTACGGATATTCGGACGGAAAAGTGCAGACATTTGCCGATTATGTGAGTGCGTCAGAGGCGTTGCAGGAGATTCGCGGCAGGAATATGGAGGCTGAAAAAGAGCCTGCAACTGTGCAGCCAGAACCGGCAGCTCTGGTGCAGCCAGATTATCGTGTCGGCGATACGCTGTATCTGGACGGAAAGGCATTTACGATTGAAAAAGTCGGGCTTTTCGATGTGGAGCTTCGGGACCCGGATTCCGTGTATCCGATCTTCCGCTCGGAAAGCAAGGAGAATCTGGCAAGACTTTTGGATCATGAGGAAAATGTTCACCTGCATAATCTGGTGGTTGATCTGAATCCTGGCAGAGAAAAGCAAAGTGAGGAACAAAAATCGGTAATTCCAGAGACAGAGCCGGAGAACACTCATGCAGAAAACTATCGTATCAACAGCTTTCATCTTGGCGAAGGCAGTCCCAAACAGAAATTCCGTGCCAACATGGATGCTATCTACACGCTGAAAACCTTAGAAAACCAGCACAGAGATGCGACACCGGAAGAACAGGAAACACTGGCCAATTATGTCGGCTGGGGCGGGCTGGCAGATGCCTTTGACGCAGGGAAAGCTGCCTGGGCAGGCGAATATAAGGAACTGAAAGCAGCTCTTACGGAAGAAGAATATGCCGCAGCCAGGGCTTCGACTCTGAATGCGCACTACACCAGTCCTACCGTGATCCGTGCAATCTATGAAGCGTTGGACGGTATGGGATTTGAGAAAGGCAATATTCTGGAACCGTCGATGGGTGTCGGCAACTTCTTCGGTATGCTGCCGGATTCCATGCTGGAAAGCAGACTGTATGGTGTGGAACTGGATTCCATCACCGGGCGCATTGCGCAGAAATTGTATCCGCAGGCAGAAATCAAGGTGGCAGGCTTTGAAACCACCGACCGGCGCGACTTCTATGATCTGGCCGTGGGCAATGTGCCATTTGGCAACTACCGTGTCAGCGATAAGCCCTATGACAAACTCGGTTTTTCTATCCACAACTATTTCTTTGCCAAGGCATTGGATCAGGTTCGTCCCGGTGGCATCGTGGCCTTTGTTACCAGCCGCTATACGATGGATTCCAAGAATCCGGACGCGCGAAAGTATCTGGCTCAGCGGGCAGAACTGCTGGGAGCCATTCGACTTCCCAACAACGCATTCCGTGCCAATGCCGGTACAGATGTGGTTTCGGATATCATTTTCCTGCAAAAGAGAGACCATCCCATTGATATCGAACCGGATTGGGTGCATCTGGGGCTGACATCGGAGGGCATAACCCTCAACAACTACTTCGTTGATCATCCAGAAATGGTGCTGGGTGAGATTACAACAGAAAGTACCCAGTACGGCAAGGAAGAATGTACGGTCATTCCGATTCCAGGTGCGGATCTGGGAGACCAGCTGCATGAGGCGGTGCAGCACATCGGCGGTCATTATGAAGCACAGGAGCTGGCACCGGAGGAGGAGTTGTCCTTGCAGGGCGAAACTATTCCGGCAGACCCCAATGTCAAGAACTTCTCCTATGCCGTAGTGGATGGGGATGTCTACTTCCGTGAGAACAGCATCATGCGGAAGGCTGACCTTTCTGCGACAGCCACCGGCAGGATCAAAGGCATGGTGGAGCTTCGCACCATTGTGCAGGAACTGATCGACTATCAGTTGAACGATTACCCGGAGGAAGCGATTGCCCAGAAACAGCGGGAACTGAATGTAGCCTATGACCGATTCGCTGATCAATACGGACTTATCAACTCCCGTGCAAATGCACAGGCTTTTTCGGAAGATTCGTCTTATTATCTGCTCTGCTCTCTGGAAAATGTGGATGAAAACGGCAGGCTGGAATCCAAGGCGGATATGTTCACCAAACGGACGATTCGACCGGAACGGGCTGTTACCAGCGTGGATACTCCGGCTGAAGCTCTGGCAATCTCCATTGGAGAGCGCGGCAGAGTGGATTTGCCCTATATGTCGGAGCTTTTAGGTACACCGGGAGAATTTGAAAAAATCCAGCAGGAACTGCATGGTGTCATTTTCAAAGACCCGATGACGCAGGGCAGCGAGGAAACCGGCTGGGTAACAGCTGATGAATATCTGTCCGGCAATGTCCGGGAAAAGCTCCGCGTGGCAGAGTTGGCTGCGGCCTCTGACCCTGCCTTTGCGGTGAACGCGGAATATTTGAAGAAGGCACAGCCAAAAGACCTGGATGCTTCGGAGATTGATGTGCGTCTTGGTGCCACATGGGTCAATCGGGATTATATCCAGCAGTTTATGGAAGAAACCTTTGAACCGCCGTTCTATCTGCGCCGAAATATTGAAGTGAAATTCTCTCCCATGACGGCAGAATGGCAGATTACCGGCAAGAGTACACCGAGCCGGAACGATGTCCATGCCTATATGACCTACGGCACCAGCCGTGCCAATGCCTACCGGATTTTAGAGGATACGCTGAATCTGCGGGATATTCGTATCTACGATACCGTGGAGGATGCAGACGGTAAGCAAAAGCGAGTTCTGAATAAAAAGGAGACCACCCTCGCCCAGCAGAAACAGCAGGCCATTAAGGATGCGTTCCAGAATTGGGTGTGGAAAGACCCTTATCGCCGTGCGGAACTGGTGGAAAAGTATAACGAGCTGTTCAACAGTACCCGTCCTCGTGAGTACGATGGTTCTCATATCCGCTTTGGCGGCATGAATCCGGAAATCCGGCTGCGTGAACATCAGCAGAATGCCATTGCTCATGTGCTGTACGGCGGCAATACGCTGCTGGCCCACGAAGTGGGTGCCGGTAAGACTTTCGAGATGGCCGCTTCTGCTATGGAGGCAAAACGGCTGGGACTGTGCCAGAAATCCATGTTTGTCGTTCCGAATCATTTGACCCTTCAGTGGGCAAACGAGTTTCTGCGTCTGTATCCGAGTGCAAAATTGCTGGTGGCAAGCAAAAAGGACTTTGAAACTGCCCGCAGAAAGAAGTTCTGCGCACGAATTGCTACTGGTGATTACGATGCAGTCATCATCGGGCATTCCCAGTTTGAGAAAATTCCGGTGTCCGCAGAACGGCAGGAGCGGATTTTGACTGCCCAGATTGATGAAATCGAAAACGCCATTGCTGAGATGAAATCCCAGAATGGCGAACGTTTCTCTATTAAACAGATGGAAAAGACCCGGAAAGGATTGGAGGCGAGATTGGAGAAACTCCGGGCAACCGACCGAAAAGACGATGTGATTACCTTTGAGCAGCTGGGCGTAGACCGGCTGTTTGTAGACGAGGCACACGCGTTTAAGAACCTGTTTCTCTACACAAAAATGCGCAATGTTGCAGGCTTGTCCACTTCGGAAGCGCAGAAATCTTCGGATATGTTTATGAAGTGCCAGTATATGGACGAGTTGACAGGCGGGCGCAGCATCATTTTTGCGACCGGAACCCCGGTCAGCAACAGCATGACGGAGCTTTACACCATGATGCGGTATCTCCAGTACGGCACGTTGCAGCAGAAAGGGCTGACCCATTTCGACAGCTGGGCTTCTATCTTTGGTGAGACCACCACAGCCATTGAGCTGGCACCGGAGGGAACCGGATACCGGGCAAGAACAAGATTTGCAAAGTTCTTCAACCTTCCGGAGCTGATGAATATGTTCAAGGAAGTGGCGGATATCAAGACTTCCGATCAGCTGCATCTGCCGGTGCCGGAGGCAAAGTTTGAAACCGTGGTGGTGCAGCCTTCGGAGCATCAGCAGGCGATGGTGGCGGAACTTTCGGAACGGGCGGCGGCTGTGCATTCCGGCGTGGTAGACCCGTCGGTCGATAACATGCTGAAAATCACATCGGATGGCAGAAAGCTGGGGCTGGATCAGCGGCTGATGAATCCGCTTCTACCGGATGACCCCAACAGCAAGCTCAATGCCTGTGTGCGGAATGTGCTTCGGATTTATGAGGAAGGACAGTCGGATAAGCTGACCCAGCTGCTGTTCTGCGACCTCAGCACACCGAAGAACGATGGAACCTTTAATGTGTATGAGGATATCCGCGCCAAACTCATCCAGTCCGGTGTGCCAGAGGAAGAAATCGCATTTATCCATGATGCCGATACCGAGGCAAAAAAGAAGGATTTGTTTGCCAAAGTGCGTACCGGACAGGTGCGGGTGTTGTTAGGTTCGACACAGAAGATGGGTGCAGGCACGAACGTGCAGGACAGGCTGGTGGCCGTGCATCATCTGGATGTGGGCTGGCGGCCTGCGGACATGACCCAGCGAAATGGTCGTATTATCCGTCAGGGAAACCGAAACAAAGAAGTGCAGGTTTATCAGTATGTGACGGAAGGAACCTTTGACGCCTACCTCTATCAGACACTGGAGAATAAGCAGAAGTTCATCAGCCAGATCATGACCAGCAAATCTCCGGTACGTTCCTGTGACGATGTGGATGAGCAGGCACTTTCCTATGCAGAGATCAAGGCACTTTGTGCAGGAGACCCGCAGATCAAGGAAAAAATGGACTTGGATGTAGATGTTGCAAGGCTGAAGGTGTTGAAAGCTGATCATCAGAGCCAGCAGTACCGATTAGAAGATAAGCTGATGAAATATTTCCCTGCGGAGATTGAGAAAACGCAGGGGTTCATCAAGGGCTTTCAGTCGGATATTCGGACGGTGGCGGCACATCCGCTGCCGGAAGAAGGGTTCTGCAGTATGGAGGTGAATGGCACACGATTTACTGAAAAAGCCGAGGCCGGTGAAGCAATCCTTGCGGCCTGTAAAGCCAATCAGAGTCTGGAGCCGGTGCCGCTTGGCAGCTATCGAGGTTTCAAGATGGAGCTGGCATTTGATAGCTTCCAGAAAGAGTATCAGGTGCTGCTGAAAGGCGAGATGACCCACCGGGTACCCATCGGAACCAGTGCTGCGGGTAATATCCAGCGTCTGGACAATGCTCTTGCCGGGATTCCTGCAAGATTGGAAAAGGCAGAACAGCAGTTGGACAATCTTAGAAGCCAGCAGGAAGCTGCGCAGGCAGAGCTTGGAAAACCGTTTCCCCAGGAGGCAGAACTGGCAGAGAAGAGTGCAAGACTGGCAGAACTGGACGCACTGCTGAATATGGATGACCGTGGAAATGATGATCCTGACCGTGAGAATACAACAGAAAAGCCGTCTGTCCTGGCAGAGCTGCGTGACCGTGCAGGGCGCATTCCGCCGATGACACATCGAGATGATGAGGAGGTGGCACTATGAGTGTTCGGGAACACTGGATCAATGTCCGGGTAAACCCGGAAGAGCTGGCGAGGATTCGTGAAAAGCAAAAGGAATTAGGGATTCGCAATACCGGTGCCTATATGAGAAAAATGGCGATGGACGGGTACTGCGTAAATCTTGATTTGTCAGATGTGGCGCAGGTATCTACCCTTCTTCGCCGATGCAGCAACAACCTGAACCAGTACGCAAAACGCGCCAATGAATCTGGAAGCATCTATGCGGAGGATATCCGGGATTTGCAGAAGCGACTGGATGAACTCTGGGAGATGCAAAAGCTGATCTTAAAGAGGCTTTCTGGTATTCGATGACGGCGCAAACGTGCGAAATTTCTACAGCACATGGCACAGATGAAACTGTCTGTGCCGTTACATATTTTTGAGGTCTTCCTATTGACATCGTGGTGTTTGGCAAGCGGGTACAGTAAAATGAAGATGAAAAGAAAAACGAAGGGGTGAAATCCATGAAGATCGTATGTTTTTTGTTGAAGCTGATGCTGAAAATCCTGTTGCTGCCAGTTGCGTTTCTGCTGCGATTTCTGTGCTTTATCTGGAATCTGCTGATGCAGCTATCCCTGTGGGTGCTTTCGCCAATCATGCTGTTTGTTCTTGGCTGCGGAATCTATTCGGTGGTTCGGGCGAGCTGGACGGATGTGTTCCTGCTGACCCTGATTGAGATGGGACTGTTTGCAGCTGCGGTTGGTGCGGGCGGCATCATGGAACTAATGGAACGGCTGTGCGAGCGTGTAGAGGATGTTTTGACAATTTGAGGAGGGATTAGATGGATATTCAGTTTATGAAAGATTATTATGATTTACGATACGAGGAAACAGATGGAGAAAATCATTTTGTGGAAGAGGCAGCTTATCAGGAAAAACAGTCTGAGCAATCGAAGATGGAAGACCAGCTGATGGAAATGGTGGGCGGCAGCGAATCTAATGTGTGGAAGCTGTACGAAAGCATTATGTGTGTCTATTTCGATATGGAAGAAATCATCAAGCAGGCCGTTTATTTGCAGGGAGCTTATGACCGGGAACGGATGTTAAAATGAGAATAGTAGATTGGTAAGAGCTGCCTTCGGGTAGCTCTTTTTAGATGGAGGAATAAGGAATGGCGGCTACAAGACTAATTGCGCTGCATATCAATAAAGGAAAGACGGTAGCGCAGTGTCTGGCTGACCGTACTGATTATTCTGAGAATGCAGCAAAGACGGAAGATGGAAAATACATCAGCGCGTATGCCTGTGACGCAAAGACCTGTGATGAAGAATTTCTGCTTTCCAAACGGCAGTATGAGCATATCACCGGTAGAACCCAGGCGCATGATGTGATTGCATATCAGATTCGGCAATCTTTTAAGCCCGGAGAAATCACGCCGGAGGAGGCGAACAAGGTTGGATATGAGACGGCCATGCGCTTTACTAAGGGAAAACATGCCTTTATCGTGGCTACCCATGTTGATCGTGCGCACATTCATAACCACATTATTTTTAATTCGACTACATTAGACAGCACCAGAAAATTCCGAGATTTTCGCTTATCCGGTCTTGCACTGGCAAGGCTCAGTGATATCGTCTGTCTGGAACACCGGTTGTCGGTCATTATCCGGAAGCCCTATGGAGAGCGGCAGAAGAGAACGGAATACCCGGAGAAAAAATCGCAGCGGGATGAAATCTGCGAGGCCATTGATGCAGCATTGGCAAG
>ERZ827440.3289-NODE-3289-length-12399-cov-4.494734_pt1 | contig 12399 bp, 10 predicted proteins | sample MGYA00519774_ERZ827440 | MGnify/ENA primary metagenome ERZ827440 (study PRJEB31778, sample SAMEA3449302) | human gut metagenome | biome: human gut; feature: human-associated habitat; material: faeces | place: United Kingdom | collected 2010/2012 ... | reverse complement strand
CACCCAGGCCGTGCAGGACGAGCGCACAGCATTGGAGTTCGGCAGGTACGCTACCGAGGCCGGCGTGAATCTGAACGTACACGTAAAGATAGACACCGGCATGAGCCGCACCGGCATATTCGCCCAAGGGGAGGAGGCCGCCCTTGCAGCCGCCGATACCATCGAGCGCATATACAATATACCCGGCATCACCGTAAAGGGTATGTTCACCCACTTCTCCGTGGCGGATACCCCCTCCGAGGACGAATACACCGCGTGGCAGTTCAAGAACTACACAACCGTCCTCAACGCCCTTACAGCAAAGGGACTGCGCCCGGAGGTGTGCCACGCCAGCAACTCCGCGGCCATACTTGCCCACCCTGAGGCACACCTCGACATGGTTCGCGAGGGCATAATACTCTACGGTATGTACCCCGACAGCGAGCCCCGCAAGGGCGAGCTCAAGCCTGTGCTCACCCTCAAGTCCCGGGTAGCTCAGGTACGCGATCTGCCCGCCGGCACATCCATAAGCTACGGACGAACCTTTATCAGCGACAAGCCCATTCGCACCGCCGTTATAACAGCGGGCTATGCGGACGGACATCCCCGCCGTATAAGCAACGCCTCCTACGACATGATACACGGTAAAAAGTTCAAGCAGGTAGGCCGCATATGCATGGATATGCACATGATAGACGTCACCGGCGACGACAGCGTAAAGGTGGGCGACGAAGTCACCCTCTGGGGCGGCGCAGGCATGACTGCCGAGGAAGTGGGCAAGGTGGTAGGCACTATCAACTACGAGCTTACCTGCCTCATTACCCCCCGCGTACCCCGTGTGTACATCAACGAGGATTGACAATATATTATCCCGAAGAAGCGAAGAGCTGTGCGCTGGAAATTATATTGTTTAAAAATGCACAAAGCAAAATCGAAAAGCCGCGCAATGCGGCTTTTTTGCTATTCTTTGCACACTTTTATACAAAAAACAGCAAAAATATGAGTTATTTGTGAATAAATGTTGACTGGACGGCGAGGGTATGGTATTGTAAATTAGTCTATTTTAATATATTTATTTTTATTATGTTAAAGCGGCAAAGTAAAAACACAGGGGGAAAACTTAAAAATGGAAAACAACAAGGGACAATGGAGCTCCAATTTCGGCTTCCTCATGGCTGCCATAGGCTCCGCAGTAGGACTGGGCAATATATGGGGCTTCCCGTATAAGATGGGTGCAAACGGCGGCGGCGCGTTCCTGCTGGTATACGTCATACTGGTAGTATTCGTAGGCTTCGCCGTAATGCTGGGAGAGCTGACAATAGGCCGCAAGACCGGCAAGGGCGCGGTTGGCGCATACAGGGCGCTGAACAAAAAGCTCCCATGGGTGGGCTACATGGGCGTAGGCTCCGCGTTCCTTATTCTGGGCTTCTACAGCGTGCTGGGCGGCATGGTAATGCGCTATATGCTGGGCTTCCTGGTTAATATGTTCGGCGGCGCGGGCTTTGCGGCGGAGGGCTTCTTCGGCTCATGGATAGCCAATATGCCCGGCATGGTGGGCTTTTACGCGCTGTTCATGCTGCTCAATATAGTGATAGTTATGGGCGGCATATCCGGCGGCATAGAGAAATTCTCCAAGGTGGCGATGCCCGCTCTTGCCGTAATGCTGGTGACAGTCATAGTATACGTCGCCTGCCAGCCCGGCGCTATGGAGGGCTATAAGTTCATGTTCGTGCCGGACTTCTCGGTTTTCGACAGCCTCAAGTCCTTCTTCGACGTGCTCAAGTCCGCAGCGGGCCAGATGTTCTTCTCGCTTTCCCTTGGCATGGGCGCAATGATAACCTACGGCTCCTATCTTTCCAAAAGCGAGGATCTTAATACCAACACCATAATAATTCCCGTGGCGGATACAATAGTGGCCATAATGGCCGGTATGGCGGTAATGCCCGCCTGCTCCGCCTTCGGCATGGACTACGGTCAGGGCCCCGGCCTGCTCTTCAATACCCTCCAGACGGTATTCATGGACGGCATGGGCGGCTTCATAGGCAGCCTCATGGGCTTCCTGTTCTATACCCTCGTATTTATAGCGGCCATAACCTCGTCAATATCGTTGCTTGAGGTAAACACCGCGTATATCATAGACAAGAAACTTGAAAAGGGCAAGAAGGTCAACCGCAAGAGCATAACCGTAATAATGGCGGCAGTGATATTCATCGTGGGCCTGCCTACGGCGCTGGACGGACTCGGCACAAACGTAGCGGGCGGCGCGCTCATAGACAACCCCGCCATAACCTTCGGCCTGCCCACGGTGGGCGCCACGGCGGATTGGCTGGACTTTTACGACATGATCGCGGAGGGCATACTCATGCCCTTGGGCTCCCTCGCCATGAGCATAATCATAGGCTGGGTGTTCGGGAACAGGATGGTAAAGGAGGAGGTCGCCTGCTCCGGCCATGTATACCGGGCGGAAGGATTCTACAATATTTGCTTTAAGTACATCGTTCCTGTTATAATGGTGATAGTGCTTTACGCGCAGATACAGACATTCTTTGGCTAAAAAGGAGATGCTTATTATATGAAGCTGACGCTTGAAAGGGCGGAGGAGATACTTAAAAAGCACACCACGGAGGAGCACCTGTTTACCCATGCGCTGGCCGTCAGCTCGGCCATGGGCGCAATGGCGGAGCACTTCGGCGAGGATCCCGAATACTGGAGGGCCATAGGCTACCTTCACGACGTGGACTACGAGAAGTTTCCGGAGGAGCACTGCAAGCACGTCCGTGAGCTGCTCGCCCCGGAGGGGGTGGAAGAGGAGGACATAAGAGCCATAATATCCCACGGCTATGGACTTTGCACAGAGGAAGTAAAGCCCGAGACTAACCTCGAAAAGAGCCTGTTTGCAGTGGACGAGCTCACCGGCATAGTCATGGCCTGCGCCCTCATGCGGCCCACCGGTATAACGGATCTGGAGGTCAGCAGCCTTAAGAAGAAGTTCAAGGATAAGAAGTTTGCCGCCAAGTGCAACCGGGAAATCATAAAGCAGGGCGCTGAGACTCTGGGTATGCCCCTTGAAGAGCTTATGGAGCTTACTATAAAGGGTATGAGGACCGAGGCGGACGCGCTGGGGCTGGGCGCAAAGGTATAAGCGCATAAAAGAGCGGGATTTCCCCGCCAGTCTGTTGATAAACCTTAGGGTTGTTAAGGGGCCGCAGCCCCTTAAGTTAATTCCGGCTTTGACGACATGTGCGTCAAAACGGATGAAAACCGGAGGTTTTCGCACTTTGCGGGTTTTGCCGCCCGGGAACGAATGTGAGAGGCAAAATCCGAAAAAAACTCGAAAAAGTGGCCATTAGCCACTTTTTCGATACTCAAAGCGGGGCCTTCCCGCTTTTTTATTTGCGCGGGAAGGCCCGCTATGCTATAATCCATCTAAGAATGCTATTAAACGGAGGTGAGCTCATGGACGACAGTTGCAGTTGCACGGGAAAACAGGCTTCGGCTGAAGGCGTTCACTTGTGCCGGTTCATGGCTCGCACCCGCGGCATATAGCGGCATAAGCATATCACATAATCATTCAGCCTTAGCCATACTTCTTTAAGCAACAGCAGACTAATATTGTCCCTTGGCGAGCGCTTTTTGCGTGCGCCGTGTTTTCGCTTGAATAAAATCGGAGGTGTGGATAATGGACAGCATCAGAAATTTACCGGAAGAACAGCCGGTACTCCGCAACTATTCGGAGGAGCTGGCAAAGATAATAAGAAGCGGCATCTCTCCCCGCGCACTGAAGGACAGGCTTTCGGACTACCATCAGAGGGATATAGCGGAGGTGCTGGAGGAGCTTACCCCGGCCGAGCGCAAGAAGCTTTACGGCATATTGGACAGCGACGAGCTTTCCGGCGTGTTTGAATTCGTTGATCATCCCTATGTTTACATAGACGAGCTGAACATACGCAAGAAGGTGGACATACTTTCCTGCATGGATCCTGACAAGGCGATAGCCTGCCTCAGGGAAATGCCGCGTGAGCAGCGCGAGATGCTCATAGACCTTATGGATGAGGGCAGCCGCCGTGACATAGCTATGGTGGACGCATTCGACGAGGACGAGGTGGGCAGCATAATGACCACCAACTATATCGTCATACAGCGCGGCAGCACCATAAAGGGCGCCATGGCGGACCTTATCAGCCAGGCGGCTGAAAACGACAACATCTCGACCATATACGTTACCGAAAAGGACGCGTATTACGGGGCCATAGATCTGAAGGATCTGATTATTTCCCGGGAAAACAGCAACCTTGAGGATATCATAGCTACGTCCTACCCTTACCTTTACGCAAGGGAGCAGATAGAGGATTGCCTGGAGCGCATAAAGGACTATTCCGAGGACTCCATACCAGTGCTTAGCAGCGACAATAAGCTGCTGGGCGTAGTCACCTCACAGAGCATCGTTCAGGTAGTAGATGAAGAGCTGGGCGACGATTATGCAAAGCTGGGCGGCTTGACAGCCGAGGAGGACCTGAACGAGCCTACGATACAGAGCATAAGGAAGCGTCTGCCTTGGCTACTCATATTGATGGTGCTGGGCATGGTGGTATCCGGCGTGGTAGGCCTGTTTGAGGGCATAATGGCGCAGCTTACCATAATAGTCAGCTTCCAGTCCCTCATACTGGACATGGCGGGCAACGTGGGCACTCAGTCCCTTGCGGTTACTATCCGCGTACTTATGGATGAAACGCTGACCGGCAGGCAGAAGCTGGAGCTGGTGTGCAAGGAGGGCCGTATAGGCCTGTTAAACGGACTGATACTCGGGGCGGCATCATGCGGCGTGGTAGGGCTTTACATAATGCTCTTCAAGGCCAAGACGGCGGCCTTCGCCTTCGGCATATCAGGCTGCATAGGCGTGGCGCTGCTGCTGGCGATGGCGGTATCCAGCATAGTGGGGACCTGCGTGCCTCTGCTCTTCAAAAAACTGGGTGTGGATCCTGCCGTGGCTTCCGGCCCGCTGATAACCACGCTGAACGACCTTACCGCAGTAGTGGCCTATTACGGCCTTGCGTGGCTGCTGCTGATAAACACCTTCGGTTTTGGGGCGTAATAAAAGGGCGGATATAAAAGCGCGCGGCAAATCAGCGACTGCCGGCAGCAACAGCGGGTTGCTTGGCGAATGGGGCATATGCTGATAAAATGAGGGTGAAGGAGGCGATCTGCATGGAAACAAAAAATATAATTTTTGAACTGCGAACAAACAGAGGATTATCTCAAGACGAACTTGCAGAAAGGATATGCGTTACACGCCAGGCCGTATCGCGCTGGGAAAATGGAGAGACCGTACCGAATACCGAGACGTTAAAGCTGCTGTCCAAGCTGTTCGACGTATCGATCAACACTCTCCTGGGCTCTCCGCGAAAGCTGATCTGCCAATGCTGCGGTATGCCCCTTGAGGATTCTGTTATCAGCAAAGAGCCCGATGGCGACTTCAACGAGGATTATTGCAAATGGTGCTATGCGGAGGGCCAATTCGCGTATAAATCGAAGGAGGCTCTGCTCGATTACCTCGTCGCCAATATGCCCAACCCGGACAATTTGCAGGAGGAGGACAGGCGCGTTCAATTCGATTCATATCTTTCCCGGCTGAAGCGCTGGAAATGACGCGCATCTGCACAGCCTTTATTTGAAATCAGGCGATTTTTTCACATTCAAGCGTTAAAGATCCTCCGTATGGCTGATGGCATACGGAGGATCGGTTATTTATGTGTACGCAAAATTCAAGCGCGTATCACATCACCCCGAGGCCGCGGGCTAATCGGGTGATGAAATCGTGTACGTTGGCCACGATGGTGGTTGCGCTGAGGCTGCCACGGTCCAGAAGCTTATTCACCACGAACTCGTCAGAGTCAACGGCGTAGAAGTACACGGGGCGTATGCTGCCGTCCTTCTGTACACGGAATGAGGGGGTCATGTTGCCGGTGGCGATGGTGTGCAGCATGGTGGCAAGGCATATGACGGTGGTAGCGTCCCGCACCATGTCCCGCATTGCGTTGGCGGCCTGATATACGTCGCCTATCACCTCGGGAAGGGGGCCGTCGTCGCGAATGGAGCCTGCCAGCACGAAGGGGACGTTATTCCTTACGCAGCTCACCATTATGCCATTGTCCAGCTTATACTCCTCCACAAATGCGGGTATGGAGCCGGAGCGGCGCACCAGGTTAAGCACGTCCAGATGGTTGTAGTGGCCGTTTGGCATGGATTTCTGGGTGTATATGTCCTGACCGAGGGCGGTGTGCAGGTAAGCCCCCTCAAGGTCGTGGGTAGCCAGGGCGTTGCCCGCCATGAGGCCGTGAACGTAGCCGTTTTCCACTATGGCCTGCATGGCCCGCCGGGCGTCACGGTCGAAGGCGAAGGCGGGGCCCATCACCCATACCACCTTGCCGTGCTGCTTTTCGTATTTCAAAAGCTCGGTGAGCTGGTCGTAATCCCTCGAATATGAGGTTTCGCGGCTGCGGCCCTGACGGAACACAAAGGCGTCCTCCAAGGCGTCCTCACCGCCCGCGAAGCCGTTGGCGTGTACGAATATGCCGTCCCTGCCGCTTTCCGTGCGGCCCAGCAGCACGAGGTCGCCCTTTTTTATGTTGCGGGCCTCCACCACGTCCAGGCGGTTTGACTCAGGCCGGTATACCACGCAGGAGTCCATGCGGCTCTCCCCGGCAAGCAGCCACCGGCCATTTATTTTAAAGTATTCCGGGAACATGGAGGTGCTGTGGTAGCCCTCCGGCACTATGCCGTCCCGCTCCGCAGGGGCCATGGCAGCGTCGGGGGCGTTTCTGAATATATCAAGGCCGAAATCCGGGGCCTTGTACCGGGGCATTTCAAAGGACATGTGGTTTCCTCCTCATCAGCAGAGAGTGGCATACATTACAGCCTTTATGGTGTGCATGCGGTTTTCCGCCTCGTCAAACACCACGCTCTGCCTGCCCTCGAACACCTCGTCTGTGACCTCCATCTCGGATATGCCGAACTTTTGGGCTATCTCCGCGCCTATGGTGGTGCGGGTATCGTGGAAGGAGGGGAGGCAGTGCATGAATATGGCGGTGTCCTTGGCGTTCCTCATGGCGGCGGCGTTCACCTGATAGGGGGTGAGCAGCTTTATGCGCTCCGCCCATACCTCGTCGGGCTCGCCCATGGATACCCATATGTCGGTGTAGATAACGTCGGCGTTGGCGGTGCCATCCTTTACGTCCTCGGTGAGGGTGACGGTGCAGCCGTTTTCCGCCGCGATGGCACGGCAGGTATCCACCAGCTCCTGGGCGGGGAACAGCGCCTTTGGCGCGCAGGCGGTGAAGTTAAGGCCCATCTTGGCGCAGGCTACCATGAGGGAATTGCCCATGTTGTTGCGGGCGTCTCCCATGTAGGTGAAGTTTACGCCCTTGAGGCGGCCCAGCTTTTCCTCGATGGTGAGCAGGTCCGCAAGCATCTGGGTGGGGTGGAACTGATCCGTAAGGCCGTTCCATACGGGGACGCCGGCGTACTTTGCAAGCTCCTCCACCAGCTGCTGGCTGTAGCCCCGGTACTCTATGCCGTCGTACATCCTGCCCAGCACCCGCGCCGTGTCGGGTATGCTCTCCTTTTTGCCCATCTGGGAGGAGCCGGGGTCAAGATAGGTCACGCCCATTCCGAGATCGCGCCCGGCAACTTCAAATGAGCAGCGGGTGCGGGTGGAGGTCTTTTCAAAGAGCAGCACTATGTTTTTGCCGTCAAGGTACTTATGAGGCACCCCGGATCGCTTCATGCTCTTGAAGTCCTTTGAAAGGTCCAGAAGATAGCGTATTTCAGCAGGGGTAAAGTCCAATAGCTTGAGGTAGCTTTTGCCGCGAAGATTTACTGCCATGATTGTGGCCTCCTTTTAAGTTTATTTATATGATGATTTCTTTTTAATCGCGCCAGAGGGGCATGCTCATGCACCTGGGGCCGCCCCGGCCCCGGGAAAGCTCCGAGCTGGGCATTTCCAGCACGGTAACGCCGTTGTCTCTCAGTATTTTGTTGGTTATGATGTTGCGGTCGTAGGCCGCTACCACGCCGGGAGAGATGCAGAGGGTGTTGGAAGCGTCGTTCCACTGCTCCCTCTCAGAGGCTATGGGATCCTTGCCGCCGCAGCGTATGAGGGACACGCTGTCCAGCTCCAGCTTTTCTTTGAATATATCCTCAAGGGGCCGTGTAAGCTCCCTGGCCCTTATGGCCTTGGGGCCGTTGCCCGGGGTTATTTCGTATATGCGCAGCGTTTCCCGTATGCCGGGGTGCATCACGAATTTGCCGGTATCCACCTGAGTGAGCACCGTATCAAGGTGCATGAAGGCGCGTATGTCGGGTATATCCAGTGCAAGCACCGTGCGTATCTTGCAGCCGGGGTCGCTGAACATGTTTTCGGAGAGAAGCTCCACAGCCTCCGGGCTGGTGCGCTGGGAAAGACCCACCGCAAGGACGGATTCCGAAAGGTTCAGCACGTCGCCTCCCTCTATGCAGAAGGGCATATCCGGGGTGTAGTAGAGGGGAACCTGCCCGGCGAAATCCGGATGATAGCCCAATATGTAGCGGGCGTATATGGTCTCCCGCCGGCGGGTCTCGGAGTACATCTTATTAAGGCTTACGCCTGTGCCTATGGAGGCGAAGGGATCCCGGGTGAAGTAAAGGTTGGGTATGGGCTCCAGCGCGAAGCGTCCCTCCCGGCGCACAAGGTCGGTAAGGGGGCTTTTGCCCTTTAGGGAAAGCTCTGACATAAGCACGCCGGCCATTGTCTTTTCTATCAGCTCAAGATCGTCCTGTATATTTGAAAGGTATCTGAAAAGCGGCTCGTGGCAGCTTTCGGCCAGGGGGCCTCCAAGGGATATGAACTCGCCTATAAAGGCCTTGCGCAGTTCCGGTCGATTGGATATGGTCTCAGCCATGAGCTTTTCGAGGTAGACCACCTCCACGCCGTTGTCCGTAAGGGCTTGGGCGAAGGCGTCGTGCTCCCGCTGGGCTGCAGCGAGATAGGGTATGTCGTCGAACAGGAGCTGCTCCAGGCTGGTGGGGGTCAGGTGCTCAAGCTCCAGCCCCGGCCTGTGCAGCAGGACCTTTTTCAATGGGCCCGTTTCGCTGGTAACATGTATAGGCATTAGCTTTTCTCCTTTTGCTTGACTGTCAGTTAAATTTTATCATTTTTTCGCCCCTGCCGCAGGACAAATGAATTAGGGGCAAAGGTATTTTACGCCCTAAAATACAGCCATATAAGGCAAAAACCCCACGGCAACTGAGCCTTGCCATGGAAATGCCGCTGCGGTAAAATACAATATAAGATCGCAAATTTGTCCTATACTGCTTTGAAGGGAGCTTTTGCCGTGAAAGATACCGTACAGATACAGCCGGGCCACTGCTCGGAGATAGACCCACGCAGGCTTTTTTCTGTGGCGCGGGAGGTGATAGCCACACCCACCCAGCCCCTGATACATCAGGGAGCCCGCTTTTTATACGTGAGCAAGGGGGAAGGTACGCTGCTGCTTCAGGGAAGGGGATACCGCCTAAGGGAGGGTACGCTCGTGGCCATAATGCCGTGGCAGATAAGCGAGGTTACGGAGGTATCCGCGCCGCTGACCTACTACCTGATACGTTATCAGCTGGATGCGGTGAATCTCGCCCTCAAGTCCCTTTGCAGCATAGCTCAGGACGACGAAGAGCTTCTTTCCCGAATTGAGGCTGCGCCGGTAGTTATATGCGGCGGCAGGGGAGCCGAGCGCATAGACAGTATTGTGGGGCTTTTGCAGGCGGAGCCGGAGGACAGCGACGGCGGCCACTCGTCTGCCTATGCCATAAGCCTTATAATAGAGCTTATGATACTCTTCTGCCGTCAGGGACAGGGGAAGGAGGGCAGGGCTTCCGCAGCGGCGGGGGGCAGGAGCGAGGCGGCGCTGCTGCGCTATATTTATACCCATTTGAACGAAAAGCTGACCATAACGGAGCTTTCCGCCATGTTTTACATGAGCGAGGGCTCAATACGCAAGTACATAAGGGAGGTGAGCGGCCTGTCCTTCTTTGACCTGCTGGCCGAGATGCGGGTCACCCGCACCATGAACTTCCTGCTCTATACGGACTTCACCCTTGAGGAGATAGCCGGCATACTGGGCTATGTGGACGCCTCCCACATGTCCAAGGTGTTTGCCGCCAGAATGGGGACCAAGGCGGGGGAATACCGCAAAACCTACCAGCTGATATCCGAGCAGTGCGGCATACGGGAGACCCGCAGGGCTTACGATATAGTGTGCAGCATATACCGCAATTATGCCGAAAAACTGACGGCGGAATCCGTAGCGAAGGAGTTTGGCATCAGCCGCGACGAATTGCAGCACATGCTGCTCTGCCTTGTGGAAAAGAATTTCGACAGCTTTCTGAACTATGTGCGAGTGCAGCAGGCCTGCCGCCTGCTCACCACCACCGCCGCCACCATCACCTCTATCGCCATAGAGGTGGGCTACAACACCGTAAAGTCCTTTACGAGAAACTTCCTGCGCTTCATGGTGATGACGCCAAGCAGCTACCGAAAGGCGGCGCAGGGCGCGATGGGCAAATAAACGAAAGGAAAAAGAAAAATGGAGCATGGATTCATAAACCTTACGCCTGAAAACATTATGGACGAGCACCTGTGCTGCATAATCCGCAGCAGGAAGCCCCACCCCGGCGTTGAGGCGAAGCGCCAATGGCTGGCTGAGCGGCTTGGGGAGGGACACGTTTTCCGCAAGTTAAATGTAAAGGGCTGTGTATTTATAGAATATGCCCCCTTGGAGACAGCGTGGACCCCCATACTGGGAGACAACTATTATTACATATATTGCCTGTGGGTGCTGGGCGAGCACAAGGGGCACGGCTACGGCCGGCAGCTTATGGAATACTGCCTGAATGACGCGAAGGAAAGGGGCAAGTCCGGCGTATGTATGCTGGGGGCGGAGAAACAGAAGGCCTGGCTGTCGGATCAGGCTTTCGCCATGAAGTACGGCTTTGAAGAGGCGGACAGCACCAAGGACGGGTATAAGCTCCTTGCGCTGTCCTTTGACGGAACGCTGCCGCGCTTCGCCCCAAATGCCAAAAGGCAGGCCATAGAGAACAAAGAGCTGACGGTACCATCAGTTGACAAGGACACACAAGGTTTTAGGAGCCAAACAGCACGGCATAACTGTGTCGTCCTCATTTGAAATACAACCAGTATTTCTGCACTCGTCCTCCTTGTTCTGCCATACTCTTTGGCTTCTAAAACTCGAAGACCCTAAAGAGCTTGTTTTGAGGGCGATCCAAGGCCGAGGAGCGCAGTACTACTGGATGTAATACAAGCGACGAGAACGCAGGAGCACCCCAAAACAGGCCTTTAGGGCTTGTGTGCTCTTGTCAACTGATGGTATATTACGATATGCAGTGTCCCTATATCCTCCAGAGGGTAGAAACGCTGAAGGAGCATTGCGAAGAAAAGGCGATACCCGCCTCCTTCGTTCAGGTGGCGACGCTTGAGCAGGCAAAGGCGCTGCCCTGCGTATTCAACAACTGGGCGGTATTTTACGGCGGAAAGTTCCAAACGGTGAACCAGCTGGATGGCGGCATGCTGGATAAGATAATGGCGAGGGAGGACGCATGAGGGAAAAAACAGAAAAGCTCCGGAGCACGTCGATACGCTGCTGAAGATATACGGCATATAAGGAGAAAGGAGCGGGAAAATACGATGAGCTGCCGTCCTGCGGCTGGCAGGTGTAAAAGGTACCAGTGAAGGCGGGGACGGTGTGCTTCACAAGGGTCAAGTCGGAATAAGGGCAAAAAACGTCGAGAGATTCTCTTCTCGAACTCGAAAAAGTGGCTGAACGCCACTTTTTGACACTCTAAAGCCCCCGGTTTCCCGGGGGCTTTATGCTGTTCAGCAGGAGATTAGTCCAGCTCGCTCAGCTTCTTATAGTACTCATACTTGTTCTCGGCTTCCTTCTCGGCACGGTCGAAGAGCTGGTCTGCGACGGCGGGGAAGAGCTTCTTGAGGGAGGCGTAGCGGACCTCGCCCATGATGAAGTCCTTGTAATCGGTCTTTGCGGGCTTGCTGTCCAGAGTGAAGGGGTTCTTGCCTTCCTTTGCCAGATCGGGATTGTACCTGTACAGAGGCCAATAACCGGCTTCGACGGCCTTCTTGGCTTCTTCCTGGCTCTTGCCCATGTTGATGCCGTGGTTGATGCAGGGTGCGTAGGCGATTATGAGGGAGGGGCCCTTATAAGCCTCAGCCTCGGTGATAGCCTTCATAAGCTGGTTCTTATCGGCGCCCATGCAGACCTTTGCTACGTATACATAGCCGTAGCTCATGGCCATCATGCCCAGATCCTTCTTACCGGTACGCTTGCCGGCAGCCGCGAACTTGGCGATGGGGCCGGT
>ERZ827440.3286-NODE-3286-length-12414-cov-14.258921_pt1 | contig 12414 bp, 5 predicted proteins | sample MGYA00519774_ERZ827440 | MGnify/ENA primary metagenome ERZ827440 (study PRJEB31778, sample SAMEA3449302) | human gut metagenome | biome: human gut; feature: human-associated habitat; material: faeces | place: United Kingdom | collected 2010/2012 ... | reverse complement strand
CCCGAGATCTGCGACGGCCGCGTGAAGACCCTGCATCCCAACGTGCACGGCGGACTGCTGGCCCGCCGCGACGATCCGGAGCACCTGAAAGCCCTGAAGGATAATCATATCGAGTTCATCGACATGGTCTGCGTGAACCTTTATCCGTTCCGGGAGACGATTTCGAAACCCGGCGTGAAGATGGAGGACGCCATCGAGAACATCGACATCGGCGGACCTTCGATGCTTCGCTCGGCGGCCAAGAACTGGGCCGACGTGACGGTGGTGTGCGACCCCGCGGACTATGACGCGATTCTGGACGAGATTCGCGCCGGCGGCAATACCGAAAAGGCCACGCGCCTGAAGCTCTCGGCCAAAGCCTATACGCATACCGCCGAGTACGACGCGATGATCGCCGCCTATATGCGCGCGCAGGCGGGTCTGAACGAGAAGCTTTTCCTCGAGTTCGACCTCGTGCAGTCGCTGCGCTACGGCGAAAACCCCCACCAGTCGGCCAAATTCTACCGCGAGGGGAAGGAGGTGCCCTATTCGCTGGCATTCGCCAGACAGCTCAACGGCAAGGAGTTGTCGTACAACAATATCCAGGACGCCAACGCCGCGCTGTGCATCGTGCGCGAGTTCGACAAGCCGTTCTGCGTGGGCCTCAAACACATGAATCCCTGCGGCGCCGCGACGGGCAAGGATGTCGTCGAGGCATGGACGAAGGCCTACGAGGCCGACAAGGTGTCGATCTTTGGCGGCATCGTGGCGACGAACTGCACGGTGACGCGCGAAGCGGCCGAGCTGATGAAGCCGATCTTCCTCGAAATCATCATGGCTCCGAAATTCGACGAGGGGGCGCTCGAAGTGCTCTCGGCGAAGAAGAACCTGCGCCTGCTCGAGGTCAGCATGGACAAGGGCGACGTGGACCCGAAACAGTATGTGAGCGTCAACGGCGGCCTGCTGGTGCAGGACCTCGACGTGGCGACGAAGGCCGTTACGGCCGATATGTGCGTCACGAAGGCGAAGCCCGCTGCGGAGCAGATGGAGGACCTCAATTTCGGCTGGCATATCGTCAAACACGTGAAGTCGAACGCCATCGTGGCGGTGAAGGACGGCCGGACGCTGGGCGTCGGCGCCGGACAGATGAACCGCATCGGCTCGGCGGAGATCGCCCTGAAGCAGGCGCATGCCGCAGGCGTCACCGAGGGTCTCGTGCTGGCGTCGGACGGTTTCTTCCCCTTCGACGACTGCGTGACGCTGGCCGCCGAATACGGCGTGACGGCGATCGTGCAGCCCGGCGGTTCGGTCCGCGACGAGGATTCGATCCGGAAGGCCGACGAGAAGGGTATCGCCATGGTATTCACCGGTGAGAGGCACTTCAAGCATTAGTATCACCGGCGTTACCATTTTGGGGTAGTACAGAAATCCGACCGGATACCGGAGCCGTTGGCAAGGGACGGGCTAAAAGCGCGAGCGGAGGGGACGGTTTGTTTACAAACCCGCGAATAGTCGCCCGAAGCCAGCGTTAGACCGTTCCGGGCAGGCGGAGGTATCGTCGGAGAGTTTTTGTGGCACTTTTTGCGGAAAAAAGTGCCGGAATCTGCGGAGTTTATTCTGCGATAAAAAGGAATTTTGTTTATGAAGGTACTGGTTATCGGCGGCGGAGGCCGCGAACACGCCATTGTCGACGCGCTGTCGCGTTCGCCGCAGGTTGAAAAAATTTACTGCGCACCCGGGAATGCGGGCATCGCCCGGCAGGCCGAGTGCGTGGCCATTCGTGAAACCGAGGTGGAACGCCTGCGTGACTTTGCCGCGGAGCGGGGCATCGGCCTCACGGTCGTGGGTCCCGAAGTGGCGCTGGCGGCGGGTGTCGTCGACTGCTTCAGGGCCGCGGGGCTGCGCATCTTCGGTCCGACGAAGGCAGCGGCGCGCATCGAATCGTCGAAGGAGTTCGCCAAACGGCTGATGGCTAAATATGCCATCCCGACAGCCGGATTCCGCGCATTCACCGACTATGCCGGGGCGCTGGCCTATGTGCAGGGGCGTCCTCTGCCCGCAGTGCTGAAATACGACGGACTGGCCGCCGGAAAAGGCGTGGTGATCGCCCGGACGATGGCCGAGGCCGAAGCGGCGTTGCGGGATATGTTGCTCGACGACAAGTTCGGCGAGGGCAAGGTGGTCGTCGAGGATTACCTCGAAGGTCCCGAGTTTTCGTTCATGTGCTTCGTTTCGGGACACAAGGTGTGGCCGATGGCGCTGGCGCAGGACCACAAACGGGCCTACGACGGCGACGAGGGTCCCAATACGGGCGGTATGGGCGCCTATTCGCCCCTGCCGTTCGTGACGGCGGAGGACGAACGCTATGCGCTGGAGAAGATCATGCAGCCCGTGGCCGACGCAATGATCGCCGAGGGGTGTCCCTTCGAGGGCGTGCTCTACGGCGGACTGATGAAGACTGCGCGGGGTATCGAGGTCATCGAGTTCAACGCCCGTTTCGGCGATCCCGAGACCGAGGTGGTGCTGCCGCGCCTGAAGAGCGACATCGTCGACATCTTCTGTGCCGTGGCCGAGGGACGCGATACGCAGCTGGAGTGGCACGATTTCGCCGCGCTGGGCATCGTGCTGGCCTCGAAGGGCTATCCGGGCGACTACGAAAAAGGACACGAGATCAAGGGCCTGGACCGCGTCGAAGGGGCTGTTTATCACATGGGGACCCGGGCCGACGGCGGGCGGATTCTCACCAACGGAGGCCGCGTGCTGTTCGTGGTGGGCAAGGGCAGGGACCTGGCCGAAGCGCGGAGGAATGCGTTGGCCGACGTGGCCCGCATCGACTGCGACAATCTGTTCCACCGCACCGACATCGGCCACCGGGCTTTCGACGATTTGGAAAGATAATACGAGCGATATATGGCAAAAATAATCAGCGGAAAAGAACTTTCAGCGAAACTGAAACTTGAAATGGCGGACGAGGTGAAGACCTTCCCCGCGAAATACGGCCGTGTGCCCCATCTGGTTGTCATCCTCGTGGGCGAGGACCCCGGCAGCGTGAGCTATGTGACGGGCAAGGCCAAGGCTTCGGCCGAGGTGGGCATCCGCAATACCACGATCCGAAAGCCCGAGTCCGTTTCCGAGGCCGAACTGCTGGACATCATCACGGCCCTGAACCTCGACGACGAGGTGGACGGCATTCTGGTCCAGCTGCCCCTTCCGAAACATATCGACGAGGACAAGGTGATCGCCGCCATCGACAAACAGAAGGATGTCGACGGCTTCCATCCCCTGAACGTTGCGGCGCTGTGGCAGAAACAGCCCTGCACGCTCCCCTGCACCCCGAAAGGCATTCTCAAGATGCTGCGGGCCGCAGGCGTGGAGATCGCCGGCAAACGCGCCGTGGTGATCGGCCGCAGCAATATCGTGGGACTTCCCGTGTCGAAACTGCTCCTGGACGCGAACGCTACGGTGACGATGGCCCACAGCCGTACGCGCAACCTCGCCGAAGTGACGCGCGGGGCGGAGATTCTGGTGGTGGCCATCGGTCGGCCGAGGTTCGTCACGGCGGAGATGGTGTCGCCGGGCGCCGTGGTGATCGACGTGGGGGTGAACCGCGACCCGGAGACGGGCAAACTGTGCGGCGATGTCGATTTCGCGGCCATCGAACCCAAGGCCTCGGTGATCACGCCCGTGCCGGGCGGCGTCGGGCCTATGACGATCTGCTGCCTGATGGAGAACACGATCGAGTGTTTCCTCCGGCGAGCGGGCCGGTAGCCGGCGGAACGGAGCGAAAACTTCGGTTTTTTTGCGCCTCCGCTGAAAAAAATCAGCCGTTGACTCACGGGTCAACGGCTGATTTCGTTTTACAAGGTTTCTGTTATCAGAGTTTGATCGGTTCGGATATTTTGATATTGTCGAGGAACCAGCGGTTGGCTGTTCCGACTTCCCACTGCGTCTGCGTAATGGTGATCTTCGTATCCTTGTTGACCGTAATGCCCTTCAGGCTGACTTCGGCGCGAACCCATTCGAGCTTGTGACCATCCTCCCATCCCAGTTCGGGTATGTCGATCTGCACTTTGTCGCTGCCGTTCTCGAAGATGACGATCAGATTGACGGGGTCGATCTTGCCGGACCCCTGGCGCATTCCGCACCAGTCGAACGAGAGTGTCACATTGTCCTTTGCTTCGGGAACCCCGTCTATCGGAGGAAGAATGATACCTGCGTGATTGCCGGTCTTGCCGAATTTGAGGTAGTTCTGCTGGAGGTAGATGCGTTTGTTGTCGTTCTTGTCGTAGATAAACTTGTAACCGAGTTTTTCGACAGCGTCGAATGCCGTCACTCCATCGACAGTTACGGAGGTAAGCGCTGTCGCTTTTGCATCGAGGTTATCCGTCTCGACCGTTTGGCCGACACCGCTTGCTACGGACCACGGTTCGAGCCATTCGAAGTTCTCCAGGAAATAGACGATCTCGTTCAGGCCGTTGTCCTCGACATCGGTGGCCATGATGCGCTGTACAGGCTCGGCCAAACCGGCGTAGTAGCCCGTGACGGTTACGATATGGCCGGTCAGGGAGGAAAGGCCCAGACTCGACGGGGCGTCCACGACGCTGACCGAGTACTTGGCGTCCTCCGAAACGGTGAGGGTGCTGCCGTTGAAAACGCCCTTGACGGTGACGTAGCCCCGTTTGGAGGAGGTGTAGTCGTCGATCTTTGCGCTGATGTCCTCCGGTTCGGGGTAGTTCACCGCTCCGCCGGACAGAACCGTCACCTCGTCGCAGTCGATTACCGTAGCGAGTTTCTGCGAGTCGGACGACTTGGTGCCCAAGAGCGAAATCTTGTCGCCGACGGCAACCGTCGTGGCGTCCGAGACGAAGATATTGTCCGTGTTTTTGTCGTCGCTGATGACGAAGCCTTTGGTCGTCACGGCCACGACGATCGCCGACGGTACGGAAATGACCGTTTCGTCCGCCAGGGCGGCGAGTTCACCTGCCGTGTACTCCTTCACATCGCGGTATTTGTCTCCGTTCTGCGTGATGAGCACCTGTGCGCGGCTTGCAAGAGTCCGTCCCTTGAAGACGAGGGTGGCCTTGCGGGGGTTGTCCTCCGCGCCGTCGCGCATGTTGTCGGTCACCGAAACCGTCACGTCCATGACGCCGGTTCCCGAGTTGGGCGTGACCGTCACCCAGTCGGGGACTTCCGTCACCCAGTCGGCGTCGGCATAGATGGTGATGATCTTTTCCGCCGCTCTTTCCGCTTCGAAATTCAAGGTGTTGGCGCTCGCCAGAACAGCTTCGGAAAGGTGGTCCTCATCCTTGTCGCAGCCCCAGAAGGAACATAGGGCCGCCATGAGGATCGGGGCTGTCATATATTTTACAAATCTCATAATCTTGTTTTTTAGGTTATTTCCAACTTAAAAATTAAGTCCGTCGCTCCATCCCGGATTCTGTGTGAGGTTCGGGTTAAGCGAACGCTCGCCGCTGGGAATCGGGTAGAGGTAGTCGCGCTCCTCGTTGAACGGAGTGCGCAGATTCTCTACGGTTTTGTGATAGTAGACATAGCCTTTGTTCCCCTCCGAGAGAATGATGTCCGAACCGAGTTCGTATACCGAAACACCTTCTTCGTCTTTGGGTTTGGTGCTTCCTGCCGTATAGAGAATCAGATCGGTCTTTCCTTTGCCCGAAAGGTCGTATTCGCCGGGTCCCGGGAAATACATGCCGGAAATGGTCTGGTCGATGCAGTAGCCGGCTTTCCAGCGATACAGATCCTGGAGACGGAGACCCTCCTGGATCAGTTCGACAGCCCGTTCACGGCGGATTTCCAGAATGACGCCCTTGTTGGCGCCGGTCACGTTGGGATAGCCGTACTCTTCGGACGAAAGATACCAGTCGGGATTCTTGTTGGCTTCTGCCATGTTGAGGGCCGGCATCTCTACCCGGTTCCGGATTTCGTTGACGGAGATGGTCAGGTCATCCTGTGTGAGCGTTCCCAGTTCGGCCTTGGCCTCGGCGTAGTTGAGCAGCACTTCGGCATAGCGGAAAACCGGCATGTCGCAGGTCGAACGGTCGTTGCGGTCGATCTGTCCTCCCGAGGCAGTCGTGTCCTGAACGAATTTGATGGGTTGGTAGCCGGTGATCGTGACGCCGAGATCGGGTCCCTGCACCCGCTTTGCGCCGATACGTTTGTAACCCGGGGTGCGGATCGACTGCGCCAGGCGCGGGTCGCGGTCCTTCACCTCCTCGGTGAAAGGCAGCGTTTGCCACCCGTCGGTCCGGTCGGTGAACGCCGTGCCGTTCTTCATCAGGTACATGTTGATGAATTTGCGGGTGTAGCCCGGGCGTCCCTGTGTCGGCAACAGCGTGTAGGCCGTCGCATTGTGGTAGACCTGGGCCTCGTAGCTGTTCCGGATGGCGAGGATATACTCTTCGGTGCTGGCATTCTCCTGTGCGAAAAGCATCATGTAGTCCTTGTCCGGATTTTTGGTGGAATAGATCTTGTAGGGGCCTTCGTCGATGATCGTTTTGGCGGCCTTGGCGGCTTCTTCCAGATAATAGGTGTAGTCGTGTCCCTCGAGGTTGATGCCGTGGTATTTGCGGTAGGTTCCCTCGAAGAGGCAGAACCGCGCTTTCAGCGCCAGTGCCGCCCATTTGTTGACGCGGTAGGGCGTCACCTCCTCGGTCAGACCGCCGCTGTTGATGGCGAAGTCGACATCCTCGATCATCTTGGTCATGACCAGCTCCCGCGAATCGCGCGCCTTGTAGAGGTCGGGATCCGCCGATCCGAGCTGTGTGTCGTACCAGGGCACGTCGCCGAAACGTTTCACCTTGTCGAAATAGAAGGCGGCGCGGAAGAACCGGGACAAGGCGGTATATTCGAGCACAGCGTCCTTGTCTTCGCATTGGTCGACATATTCCAGCAAGGTGTTTATGCGGCGCAGGTTGCCCCACGACCAGCCGCCGCCGGTGTTGGGAACGGTGCGTTTGTCGCCTCCGTAGAGGATATCGGAGAGGGTCATCTGAACGAGCAGGTCGTTCTGCTCATCGTAGGGCGTCTTGTCCAGCAGGTTGTCGTAAAAGGGGTTGGAGAAGAGTTCCAGGTCGCTTTTCGTCTTGAAATAGTCGAACTGCGTCACCCGATCCAACGGTTCTTTGTCCAGCAGGGAGTCGCAGGCCGATAATCCTGCAATCAGCGTTGCTGCCAATATGATTAATCGCTTCATGATATTCGGATTTTGAAATTAGAAGGTGATGTCGATGCCGAACATGAACGTCTTGGCCCACGGATAGTAGGCGTTGTTGCTCACGTCGGAACTGCGGTTGATGGCGGCTTCGGGATCGACGTACTTGGAGTTCTTTTTGAGCGGCGACCAGTAGCAGAGGTTCTCGCCCGAGAAATAGATGCGGATCTGGTCGATGCCGGCCTTCTTGGTGAGGGTCGCGGGGATCGTGTAGCCGACGGTCAGGTTCTTCAGGCGCAGGTAGCGGATATTCTGCAGGTAACGGTCGTTGACCTTGCTCAGATAGCCTCCCGATGAAGAATAGGCTCTTGCACGCGGGAAATAGGCGTCGGTATTGTCCTCCGCCCATACCTTGCCGAGGAAATCCGTCGGGAGGTAGGAAAGGTAGGGATAGGAATAGCAGCCCCAGAAAGGCATCATCTGTGCGTGGGGGTACCAGTAGTGGTTGCCCGTTCCCTGGAAGAAGACCGAAGCGTCGAAGCCCATCCAGCGGATCGAGGCGTTGATGCCGTAGGAGAACGTCGGGAGCGAGTTGCCCAGAATCGTCCGGTCGCCGGGATCGTCCACGGTGTCGCTGCCGACTCCCCAGATGTGGTTGCCGTCCAGGTCGAGGAACTTCAGGTCGCCTGCCAGCCAGCCGCCGGTCAGACGGCCCGAGCTGTAGCTCAGGTCGACCTCTTTGGCATAGGCCTGCGCCTCTTCGGTGGTCTTGAAGAATCCGTCGGTCTTGAAGCCCCAGATTTCGCCGATCTCCATGCCGACGTAATAATCTCCCTTTGTCAGGTTGGTCAATGACTTGTTCGGGTTGTTGTCGTATTTGGTGATGACGCTCTTGTAGTCGCTGATGTTGAAACCGACACTGTATTCGAACGGTTTGCCGGCCAGTTTGAACTGGTCGCGCCAGCTGACGGAGAGTTCATAGCCCTTCGTGCGCAGTTCGGCGGAGTTCATGCTGGGCGAATCGGCCCCGTATACGCCGGGCAGCGCCATTCCGTCGGTCAGCATGTCCTTCGTGTCGCGGATGTAGACGTCGCCGGTGAAGTTGAGCCGGTTGTTCAGCATGGTGAGATCCAGACCCAGGTCCCACTGCTGGGCGGTTTCCCACGTCAGGTCGGAGGCTACGGGGGCGCCCAGCGAGGAGTATTTGCCCTTTATGCTGCCGTCGAAGGTGTAGTTGTCGAAATCGTGGTTCGTGATCAGGCGCATGTAGGTGTAGTAGGACGACACGTTCTGGTTGCCCAGGCTGCCGAACGAAGCGCGCAGCTTGAGGTTGTCCACCAGGTCTTTGGCGTTGCCGAAGAAAGGCTCCTCGGAGATGCGCCATCCGGCCGATGCCGAGGGGAACAAGCCCCAGCGGTTTCCCGGGGCGAAACGCGACGATCCGTCGTAGCGTCCGCTCACCTCGAAGAGGTAGCGCCCTTTATAGTCGTAGTTGATACGGGCGAAGAAGCCTGCCAGGGCGTATTCGTTCTGGCCGCCGCCGTAAGCGCCCTCCGTGGGAGATCCCGTTGCCAGATTCAGGTCGTCGAGGTTTATGGAGGAGAGGTTGATGCCTGCCACCGAGACGTTCTTGCTGGCCCACGTTTCGTAGTTGAATCCGGCGGTTGCCGACACATGGTGGGCATCTGCGAACGTTTCGTCGTAATTGGCGTAGACGTTGGCCGAATAGTAGTTGCGCGTCTGAACCACTTCGTCGAGCTGGTTCATGCCCGCTCCCGTGTCGTAGGCGAGCAGCGGCCCGTCGGGGTATTCGCGGTAGTTCATTGCGGAACTGCGGCTCGTATTGCGGTTCTGGTAGAGACGGTAGGTGAAGTCACCCGTGATGCTCAGCGTCTTGAACGGCGTGATGACCAGGCGTGTCGTGTTCGAGAAGTCGTTCGAGCGGTCGACGTTGCGGTGCGTGCCCTCGTTGAGCAGGATGTGGCGTCCGTTGGCGATCTTGTAATCGAGATACGGCGTGCTGTAAAGCCACGATCCGTCGGGGTTCTTCATGGGGAAGTTGGCCAGTGCGTGGCGGGCGCTGTAAGCGATGGTGTTGTCTACGCTGCCGTCTCCCAGAGACTTGTAATTCGACGAGAAAAACGACGTGTTGTTCGAGAGCGTCGCCCACCGGTTGATCCGAAAATCGAGTTTCGCACGCAGGTTGTACTTGTTATATACGTCGGGATGTGCACGCTGGATACCTTCCTGGCGGTCATAGGCGCCCGAAACGAGGTATTTGATGTCCTTCGTGCCGCCGCTGAGCGAAATGTTGTGCTGCTGCACGGGCCGCCGCTGCTGGAAGAGCATGTCCCACCAGTCGTAGTTGCCGTAGTAGACCCACTGTTTGCGGCCGTTGCGGATCTCTTCGACGACCCACGGACGGTCGGGATGCTCGGTCCTGTCGTTCACGCGCGCCAGCAGCTGCTGCATGTCGTGATCGTTGTATTTGACATAGTTCGTTCCGGAGTCGGCCTGCCAGAACTTGTTGACCGTATAGACCGACCAGTAACCGCGGTTCTCGTAGTCGGTCGAGGTCGTGGCCTCCTCCCAGCCGAAACGGCCGCTGTAACGCACCGTCGCCTTGCCGTCCTGGGCCGTACCGTTCTTGGTGGTGACCAGGATGACGCCGAAGGCTGCGCGGGCGCCGTAGACGGCTGCCGCCGAAGCGTCCTTGATGACCGAGATCGACTCCACGTCGTTGGGGTTGACGCGGTTCAGGTCGCCCACCACGCCGTCGATCAGCACGAGCGGGTCGGCCGAGTTGATCGAGTTGACGCCGCGGATGTTGATCGCCGGCGTGCTGCCGGGTTTACCCGAGGAGGTGGTGATGTTGAGACCCGCTACGGAACCCTGCAACATGCTGCCCAGCGAATGGGTGACGCGGTTTTCGAGCTCCTTGCTCCCTACGGTCGCAACGGCGCCGGTCAGGTTGACTTTTTTCTGCGTACCGTAGCCGATTACGACGGTTGCATCGAGCATGATGGCGTCCTCTTGCAGGTAGATCGTGATGCTGTTCCGGCTTGAGGGAACCGTCACTTTCTGGGGCAGGTAACCCAGGCAGGTGACCTGGAGAACGGCTTCTCCCGACGGAACCTGGATTTTGAAGGTGCCGTTTTCAGAGGTTGTGACGCCTTTGGTCGTACCATCGACCAGAACGGCTACACCCACGAGCGGCTGTTGATTGGCGTCGAGGACTTTTCCCGACACCTCCCTGTTCTGGGCCGAAAGGGCTGTTATTCCCCCTCCCAATACCAGAAGAAGAGATAGAACCAGTGGTCTTAATACTCTCATAAGATCTGTGTTTGTTGGTTAGTAAATGATGATTGTGGTTGGGTATGTAGCGAAAATCACTTGCGTCGGTAGGCATCCGTGGAGAATGCTTTCGGCCGCTGCATGTTTTCGGTCCACTCGTTTCCGAATTCGTCCTTGACGGTGATCACAAGGTCGGTGTCCGCATCGTCCGCCTTCACCTTGAAGAAGTGCGTGAACTTGTCGGTGATGAACGACGGGGTCGACTTGAGTCCCGCGTTGTTGAACCGCTTGACCGAGAGCGCCGCGATATGGAGCGGGTCGTAGGCCCAGACTTCGGTGTAGGGCAGCGTCTTGCGGTTTTCGTCGACGACGCTCAACGTCCAGTCCGAATTCCAGTTCCAGATGTTGATCAGCACCTCGTTGTCGTTGTTCTGCGGATAGGCGTTGACATATTGCATATAGGCGTTCTTGACCGAAGCGGAGATGTCGGAAGGCATCAGCGGAACGTCGGCCATCGAAAAATGCACGTTGTTCAGGTCGTAGCTGCGGAACTGGTACTCTTCGGGCCATCCGGTCGATTTGTAGAGACATTGGAAATCGGTTCCCGTGACATCCCAGATGCCGTAGCCGCCCGGAGTTCCGTCGGTTCCGATGTGGATTCCGGGCGTGAGGTTGCCGGACCACCACCACGAAGCGCATACCGAGCCGGAGTTATACTCCCGGAAGTTATGCCCGTCCACGATCGGAGCGTCGGGCGTCACGTTGAAAAGTTTGTGGGTATGCCCCGTCACGAAGCGGACGGTATATCCGTCGAGGATGTCGAAAAGCCGCAGGGTGTTGACCTGATCGTGGTCGATCTTGAATCCCGATGTGGTCGGATAGAACACCTGCGCATGCATGGCAACGACGACGGGGGTCGTCTTGGCCACGTGCGACAGGTCTTTCGCCAGCCAGTCCAGCTGCTCGGCGGAGAGGCTCTTGACATAGTTGCGGGATTCGGTTCCGTCGTAGCTGCTGCAATCGATGTCGTCCATGACGACGTAATGGACCTTGCCGATGTTGAACGAATAGTAGGTCGGGCAGATCTGATCCACATATTTGACCGCCGCATCGTAGTCCGACCTGGTCTGGAAGTCGTTGTCATGGTTGCCCATGGTGTGGAAGATCTGCAGATTCTTGATCTGGCTGTTGATGGTGTTCAGGTACTGGGGGAAATAGTAGCTGTTCGAATACCAGTAGAGGTCCCAGGTCATGTCCCCGAGGGTGAGCGCATACATCTTCTCGCCCTTGTGGCGGGTCATGTAGTCCGTAAGGTCGGAGGTGAACTGGGCGAACTGTCCCAGGTCGCCCGTTCGGTTGGCGAGGTGCATGTCGCCCAGCATGAAGATCTTGTAGGAGTCCTGTCCGTCGACCTTTTCGAGCTTGAAGTCGGCCCGTTCGACGACGTCGGCGCTGTTTTTGAGCGCGCGGTGGAACTGCGGGAGCACCCCGACGGACGGAACTTCGTAGCCGCTCGGGACGGAGATGAAGACATATCCCCACTTTTTGGCCGATTTGAGCTGGTAGATGCCCTTTTCGTTCGTGACGGTCACCTCCGCGCCGTCGGAGACCACGACGTTCTCCACGCCGACGCCGGCCGACGACACGATCCCGTAGACCGTGGTGCCTGCATCCGGTTTGAAATCTATGTCTTCGACGATGTTGATGTAGATTCTTCCGAACGATTTTTTGCGCGCGTCTCTTTTGACGAAGACTTTGTAGTAACCCGTTTCACACCCGTCGGCCAGGCGTACGGTGAAACTGTCGGAAGTGGTGTTGACGATGGGGCAGACGTAGGAGATGCCTGCGTCCGACTCAAGAATGAATGTGTCTGTGGTCAGGGGCGATTTCCCCCCCCCACTTACGGCGAAAGTGCACTCGCCGCCTTCGGTGACGTCTACCGACCCCGGAACCGTGAATTGCACGTCGAAATT
>ERZ827440.3279-NODE-3279-length-12439-cov-2.947917_pt1 | contig 12439 bp, 15 predicted proteins | sample MGYA00519774_ERZ827440 | MGnify/ENA primary metagenome ERZ827440 (study PRJEB31778, sample SAMEA3449302) | human gut metagenome | biome: human gut; feature: human-associated habitat; material: faeces | place: United Kingdom | collected 2010/2012 ... | reverse complement strand
CCCGGCTTTTTGCATTGGTTTTAGTTTTCCAGCGCACGCTCCAGCCAGACGCTGCCGATGTCCATGGCGTTGTACAAGCCGGTTTTCTCGCTCTTTTTCAAGATCCGTTCCTTCATGCGCAGTTCCGGGTCGGTGGAGAGGAGCTGCACCTGCACCTTGTCCGCCATCGTCATGTCGCCGACGGTTTTGGTGGTCAGCTCCCATGCGTCGTTGCCCAGCTCTATTCCGTCTATCACGATGCGTGCAGTGGAGGGAAGCTCGGGATAATCCGTGGTGAGGAAGAAGGAAGGCTCATACTGATAGGTAATGCAGTAATAATAGGTAGTACCCGCGTTCATCGGCTGACTTGCGGTGAGAACCGTGCCGTCCTCTTTTTCGATATGCTCATCCGTGATGGAGAGACCGTTCAGCGCGGCTGTCGCGCGCAGAGTGAACATCTTGAAGCTGCCCGTCGCGCCGCCCGTGGGGAGAATCATTCCCGTGTGCAGCTCGTAGGGGTCCGCACCGAGAGTAAAGGTTACGGTGAGATTGTTTTCGTCGATGAGCGCATAGTTGCCGCCGCCGAGATAGAGTCGGCAGGGGTCGGCGAAGCGGACGTTTGCATTATCCTCGGCAGCCAGCGCGAGAACGCCGGAATATACCGTATTCGGAAGTGCATTGCCCTTGGCGTCGAAGATATTTGCATCCTCGCCCGCGTCGAATTTTCCGTTGCCGTTGCGGTCGATGAACCATGTTACGCCGAGTACCGACAGCTTTGTTTCGACGTTTCTTCCGGCGTCGTCGAGTTTATCCTTCCATACGACGCGGAAATCGAATACATCGGGCATCGGACTGCCTGTGCGTACATATTCCTGCGGCTTCACAAGCATCAGGTGCTTGTTGTCCGCGCCGCCGTAAGGCTCCGGCTCGCCGACGGAGAAGTAATACTCCACGTCAATGCGGGAGCGACCGTAGCTGTCGGTGAGCTGTGCAAACGGCATATAGTGACCGTTGATATAAACCTTCACATCGGGTGAGAGCCTGTATTTGCTGTCGGCTTCGCCGAAGGAGCCGATTTTGAAGGCGAGCTTGTGCATATACAGTCCGCTTTCGTATTTCTTTGTGGGAGGAAGCAGGCTGAGGCCGTCCTCACCGTAAACAAAGCAGCTCGAATATTCAAGGGCGCCCGTGCTGTGCTGCTCGGAGGACGCGTCCTCATAGGGAACGCCGGAGCCGTTTATGGTTTCGTTCAGCTTGGAGGCATAGTTCCAGACAAGGTCAACCGCCGTGATGTTTTCAAGCCCGCCGAACTTGAGGTCCATGTACTGATAATGTTTATCGTCGAATTTCCATACGCGGTTGTCGCCCGCATACGGCTCGTTTGTCGTGATTTCGAGCGTGTCGATATAGGTTGTGTCGGGGTCATAGAGGAAGTCTGCATACCGCGTCAGAAGCAGATATGCGCTCCAGGGGTTGCTCGTCGTGTCCGGATTGTAGCCGTAAACGCCGTAAGAGCTCGGATATGTCGCGCCGAATTTGCTCAGCTCGTGCACGGTCTGGTCGTTGTCAAAGCCGTTACAGCCGACCGTGTCGATATCCGGGAGATAATAATTGTACATTACGTGGCGGAGATAGAAGGTGTTGCCCTCCGTGGGCTTGAACATATAGGTTATCTCCGGCGCGTCGTTATATGCGATCACGCTCTCCCATACGTGCTCATAATATTTTTTGAACTGCGAGGAAATTTTGAGCGTTTCCACCGTCAGGCACGCCCGCGCTTTCTCGCCTGTCACCCATTCGCCGTTGTAGCTTCTCACCGCCGTGACAACGGGGAGAACATCGACAAACTTTTCGCCGATGTGATCGGTAAGTTTGGGCGTCTGTATCTTGAATTCATAGATCGGCACGATAATATCGACACTGCATTCGTGCCACGAATTATCCTTGGTCCAGCGTGAGCGATAGGTGATGCGTGCCGTACCGGGCGCATGCGTCGTTACCAGACCGTAATCGGTAACCGTTGCGACCTCGGGATTGGAGCTTTTCCATATATAATCGGTGATATCTGTGTACGTTGCGTCCTCCGGAACCCAGCTTCTCAGGATGCTCAGCTTGTTGGAATACCCCATGATGTAAGTGCCGACTTCGCTTTCGTTCTTTGTCAGCACCGTGTCCGTACCGTAGATGAGCATTCTGTATCCTGTTGCGTGCTTTTCGTATTTCACAGTTATGGTGTTGGAATAGACCTCGTATTTCACGCCGCTGACATAGCCGATTGCCACCACGCGGAACACATACTCTCCGGGAATCATGTTTTCCGCCGTTGCCCTGTTGAAGTATTCGTCAAGGTTCCATACGCCGGTTTCGCTGGATTTGAGGTTGCTGTCCGTCGGACCTATGTCAATGCTGCCGTTGCGATAATTGTAGGGCGATTCGATGACGTCAAGGCGATATCTTCTGAAGCCGCCCCAGTCGGCGACGCCCGTATTGCGGCTCGCGCGGATTGTAGTGCCCTTGCCGTATTCGGTTTCCGAGGCACTTGAGGATATCGTCACCGTGCGGAGCGCGGCATAATCCACGCCTTCCACATTGAAGAAGCAGGTTGACCAGTAGAACTGATGCCCCTTACCGTCCGGTGAGAGGTATTTCACGCCGTAGCGGTAAATGCCGTTTCTGTCCGTGCAGAGCAGGCGCTGATAGGTTCTTCCCTCCTCCTTGACTTTTACGTCATCAATCGAGAAGCGCGTATCGCCGTAGGTGACGTTTTCCCATGTGTTTCCGTCGAGATACTGCCAGATGATGTCATACTGATCGATCGGGGTGTTGTCATAGGGGTCGAGCCAGCCGCCGTCGTCCAGATAATCCTGAAGCCCGTGATTGAGCCATATCTTCTGTCCGTATTCCAATTTCGTGCTTCCCTCGCCCTGACTCTTCCATTTGTAGCCGGGGACGCTTCCGCCCTTGTTCTGAATCGTATATTTGATCTCGCCGGAGGAGAAGACCTTACATTCCTTTTCAAAGGTTGCGAGAGTTTTTGCATTGAGATTGTTGCTCTCGAGGAAGGTCAGCGTCACCTTGAGGAAAAGCGGTCCCGTTTTTCCCGTGACGATGGAATAGGGCGTTGTGCCGTCCAGCTTAAACTCGTTTGCGAGCCAGTAAGCAATCCGAGATGTTTCCGCCCTCGACATACTTATATCCCATGCGTCTGCCATCCCAACGACCGATATCCCCGATAACAAGAATTTCATCACCAACCGTGACGTCAAGATTTGTTCTTTCGTCGCCGAGATATCCGTCGTTCATGTCTTCTGCAAGTGTTGCATACTCTTCATCCGAAAGGTCGGGATAATCTTCCATCAGGTCTTGCGTCCATGTTTCCATATCCATGTCGATATTCGACCAAATAACGCGTTTTTCGGGGAAAGGCACGACATAAGAACCCGATGCCTGAAGCATCTCGGCAAACTGACAGATGTGATAGGTGGTATGGTCAAGGAGAAAGTGATACGGATCAAGAAACTTGCATTTATGCTCGGTCACGCTTCCGTTTCTGCGACCGATAAGCACATGACCGCCATCGGGCAGTTTGAACTTCTCGCGGTATTCGGGTGTAATGAATCGAATCTCTTTCGGCTCATTCAGAGTGCTTTCGTCATTGACAAGGATTGCTCCGTACTGATTGGTGACCTGATATCCCATCAGCGTTCACCTCCGCTTCTCGGAGGAATGGTTTTTCCCTTTTCATCGTAGGATTTCGGGTCTGCACCGGGGACATTCCAGCCGAACATACTACCCACTTTCATAGCTTCTGCTTGTGCAGGTGTAACGCCGATTTCCCGGTTTATTTCCTTTACATCCTTATCGGATTTGAGCTTTCTGTACGGTGTGTAGCCGCTTGTGGCAAAGTCAATGCGAATTTCTTCTCCCGTGGTGGGAAGATAGCCATAACAATATAGCGGAAGTCCTCTTTCTTCGGCAAGTGTCTTCATAAGCATTTGCTTATCATAGGCATAAACGTAGAAGTTGTAATCATCTACGACATCGGGACAGCACCTCAAATACAGCATATATAACGCGAGAAAAACGATAGAACGGAGGATTACAAAATGGTGAAGTGCCAGTATATTCAGGGCGCTTTTCATTCGGATTTGAAACCGAGGGCGCGTCATGCACAGTCATATCGTTATATATTGTGCAATTGCTTGCTGTTTTGAGTTGTTTTTGCAATCAAATAATACAGGAAATAAAGTAACCGGGCAATCTCTTTTTGGAATGCCCGGTTACTATCTTTGTCTGTCTTATCTTAACTTAGTAGCCATTTGATATTTGCAACGCTTTTCGGAAAATGTTATCTGCTTCGCACGGTTTTTATCTCAAAAAACATTTTGAATTTTCCGCAAGCTTTTTTCTCATTAGCGAAGCTCTATTCTGATTCATAAGATTAATATGACATAATCAAGTAACATTGCCGTATTTATCGCAGGTCATAGTGAGATCGATATCTATGTCTTTTGCTGTGATGAAAAGAAATTTCTTTATATAGTTACCGGTACCTCTGGCAGTATTGCCCGATTTTGTTGCAGAACCATTGGAAAATGTCCAATTTCCCTGATAGATTGTTTGCTCATAGTAAGCGTCAGTGCAAACAGAAGAGACTCCGGTAACATAAGAAAATGTGGCGTATAAAGTATATATCCACTCGACTTCACCGTCTGAATTTTCAAATTTTGCTTCAATCCTTTTGGATACAGTATTACTATTAGATGAAGCATATCCGCATGGCGTTGCATCGCCCGTCGATCGGGTTATCGTGAGCCTGCTACCATCTTCGTAAAGTGTGACGGTGGAATCATTGTCTGATTCAAAAGTTGCTTGCAAAGTATTATCTGCAAGCGCGTTTACGGATAGCGACATAAACAGCACCAAAATAAGAATGATAGATATTGTGATTTTTTTCATAGTGTTCTTTTCCTTTATAAATTAAAAAATATGTATTATCGTAGCCAAAATTTAAATAGGACCGGTAACCGTTATTTTGCCGCTTGCCTTCTGAATGTATAAAATAAAAACAACAACAATAACGATAAGCAACACAATGCCAACGAAAGCGGCGCACTTCCAAATAAGCGCTTTTTTCTTTGCTTTTTTGAGCAATTCACCGTAATCTGATCTGCTGAAAAAACTGTCGGCAACTTCATTGGGGAGTCCAAAGCGTTCTGAAAGTCTTTCGTGTGTGATAAATTCGCCATGAACTTCGCATTGTTCTGCAAAATCATATAGTTGTGCGCGTAATGTCTTTCGAAAGACAGATGATAGAGCCTTTGAACAGTTCAAATCTTTTTCTATCGCTTTTACATAGGCTCGGAATGAGTGAAGAAAAAATAAAAGCTCTATATGAATATGATCTGACTGATTTCAACAGCAATAGGAGGTTTATCACGCACACACAGTCGTTTAATCTTGCCGATCTGGAAGCAGACGAAGACGGCAATGCCGAATCCGGTAGGAATCCTCTGTTTGAAAAATTCAGAGATGTATTGTCGGTAGATAACAGCGAAGAGTTGCTGCAGTCACGCCACGGATGGGTTGAGGAAATTGATGATCCGAAGCTGGCGAAAAAACTGAAAAAGCTGTCGCACGATGATTTAGAGTTACTGACCTTATTTGCTTTCGACGGCTATTCGCAGAATGAAATTGCAGCATTTTGTTCTGTATCGCAGCAAGCAATTTCAAAAAAAAATCAACCGTATAAAAAAATATTTGAAATCGGGGTTGTAAAAACAGCCTTCTCGCCGGCTACCAATTGAGAGGTAATGCACACAACACTCTTGTTGTACTTTGAAAATCAAATAGTCATTCACTAAATACGTTCTTTCCGTTGCCGGGTGATGAACTCGGCAGCCACTTCCGTAGGCGCGCGACGACAGCCGTGATAAAGACGACCGAGCGATACAGCCTGACGGTAAATGCGGAATTGCAATCTGCAAGGCGATAACAGGCGGAAAGGATCATGATACTCCTGTCCGGCCATAAAGTCGAGCGTTGAAGCGGTTGTGTGCCGTAAGCCGTCGCAACAAGTGGGGACAGTTTCGAGAGAACCTCGGAGGGGTGAGACCCGTGGAGCCGCAAGCAGGCGGCCGTTTAGTGATTTCCCGTTGTCGGGGGCGTCGAGGACAAATACGACAATATAAAGTAAAAATTACAAGGGGCAAGTCTGCCATTTTGCAGGCCTGTCCCATTACTTACTATACATTTGAGTGGAGGTCAATGCCTTATGAATAAAGAAGTAAAACGAGGCGAACTGTATTATGCGCGCCTCGATCCCATTGTCGGAAGCGAACAGGGCGGCACTCGTCCGGTTCTGATTCTTCAAAACAATACCGGCAACAGATTCAGTCCCACAACGATTGTCGCCGCCGCGATTACAAGCCAAACGGCAAAATCGCTGCTGCCTACCCATGTTACATTAAGCAATGTTCCCGGTCTTGCGCATGAATCGCTGATTCTCTTGGAGCAGCTTCGCACGATTGACTGCAAGCGGCTTGGGAATTACATTGGTACTCTTGATGAACGGACGATGGCACAGGTCGATAAGGCGCTTGCCATCAGCGTGGGACTTGCAGATGGACAGAGATAAAAACGGTATATTGGTGTGCCTTTGCCCTGTGTGCCGGGATCAGTTTGCCGGAATCCCCGGAGCATATCTGAAACGGGAAGATGAAGCGCAGCACACCAAAGAAACCTGTACCTACTGCACAGTCCGCAATGGGTACGATTACAGAATCTTTCGCCGTGAAGTGAAACAGAAGAACAACGAATAGGACAATCTGCATGGCACATAAGCTATTATGCGGATATTTTTATATATATGGGAGGTAACACCATGAATCCTGTCACAATGAGCGCGCTTGATGAAATGAGCCGCGTGGATATACGAACTGTTGATCCCGATACGCTTGTGGATATTCGGGAGGTTGAGATAGACCATGAACTGCCGAAGGAAGCGCGGATACTGAATTTCATTGAGAAGATCAAAAATCCCTACTGCTTCAAGCACGGAAAGGTCATTGTCAAGGTCGGATTTGCCGATACGGAGGATACCTTTGAGAACAGATTTGAAAGCTATCTGCGCTCGGTTTGAGCAGCACACATCGGTTGGACGCAAAGAGTTTACAAAATAGACGCTGGACGCGGAGGCGTTTGTCGTGTATAATATTAACAGACTATAACCCGCCTGTCTCATCAGAGGCAGACGCTACCATAAGAATGAGTGAGAGTGTCAAAGCGACGGAAAAATTCTTTTCCTTTCCCGTTTCGGTGAGAATTCTGCGGATTCTCGACAGCTCTTTCACGATTTTGTTTTGCTTCTTCCCTCGTGCTACACGGGACATATCCTGTAAGGATTCTCTCTTTTCAAAGAAGCCTGAGAGGTCTTTGTTTATCCGTTCCGGTGTCAGTTCAAGCACCCATACAATACCCATAACGAGCAAAATAAATGCTGACAACTGAATAAAAATCACGCTGTCATCTCCTTTCCCATAAATCTTTCAAGAAGCGGACCGGGTACGCCGCCGCGTAATAGTTTTTCTCTGAGGTCCTCCGACATGGTGTTCTCTTTGACAAACTCACCCTCAATGGTAAACTTACCGCCGTGGTACAGATTGCGTTTTATCCTGTAACGATAGAGGACTCTATATTCAAACTCTCCGTTATCGTGAACAACGCACTCTGTGATCTCCATGACCTTACGGGCGTTATTGGTAAGCTTGTGAACGAATACGATGACGGGAAAAGCAAGCGCTGCTTGTTCCATGAGGATGCCTACGTCATTTTTCGCCTCTTTCTTTTGCGCAAGAAACGCAATTCTTTGATGCGCCTTGCGTCCGCCATCGCCATGAACCGTCGATACAACGGTGTGGTCTGTGGAGCTCGCTTCAATAGCAGAGCTTGCTTCGCTGTCCCGCATCTCACCGATACAAATGATATCCGGGTCAAATCGCAAGGAAGTAGCCACAAGGTCTTCCTGTGTGATATTTGATTCCTTTTTGTCGGAAGGTCTTGACAAGGTGTGCACCACATTATTTTTGATCCTTCCGCTTACATCACGCTTAATAAGCGATAATTCTCTCGCACCGTTTTCAATCGTATAAATACGCTTGTAATCGGGCACCGAGCCGAGCAAGGAATTGAGCAGAGTCGTTTTACCGGAGCTTGTTCGCCCTGCAACAACATAGGACACGCCATAGCATACACACATCTCCAGAAAAGAAAGCATTTCATCGGTAATCGATTCTGTGTGGATCAGATTCTCTCTGTCCACTCTCTGAGGATGAAGCATACGGATGGATGCGGCAATACCTCTGTCCTCGTCAACAATAGGTGTTTTGATCACTGTAATACGGGTATTGTTCGGAAGGTGTCCCTCCGCCCTCGGTACGGCATTGTCTATTGTCACGCCCGAATGAAGCAGCAATCTTTTGATGATATCTACCGCGTGTCCCGGTGAGAAAAATTGCTCATCGCTTTTTTCAATATGACCGTCAAGATAGGTGAGTGCAACATCGTCCCAACCGTTGATGTTGATCTCCTCAATGTTCGGATCATTCAAATAGGCGGTCAGGAACGAGTATTCCGCCATCTCGCAAAACAGTCTGTCCGTGACCTGCTTCATGGAATATCCCACAACGGTGTATCCCGTGTCATAAAGGAACTGTGCGATACCGATGATCGTTCTGTTGTTAATCTTTTTCGTTTTCAAAATTTATCCTCCTTAGAAAATAAAATACCCAAGCATAAGCCCGCAAGACAAAAACGGCAGCATGGGAAAAGCTGTTTCGTTGCTTCTGCCTTTCACCTTATTGTAGATCAGGTTAAATACGACGGCAAATAAGAGTCCGATCAAATAACCGATAGAACCGCCCATAAAGCCGAGCATCAGTCCCGAAGCCCCTGCAATCTTGATATCCGCACCTCCGAATCCGTTCTTACACAATATAGTCATGGCAAGAGTGGGAACAAAGGCAATGATGCCGCCGCCAAGCATTGACCACAAGCTGAGTCCGCTTGCATTGGTAATGCAGAGAAGCAAAATCATTACCCAAAGGCAATCATCTGCTTCTCTTTTCGTGAAATCTTCTACGGAGGCATATAAAAGGATAAGGGCAAAGGCAACGCCCTTAAGAATCCAAGCGACCGAGGTACCGACAAGACATAGTGCTGTCGAAACCGCGAGCACGGCGAGAACATTCAAAAGGTTGTTTACCTTATACCCTTTCTCCTTCAGTTTTCGGTTAAGATATACGGTGGCAAGGACTGCCGATACAACAATAAGGGAGGTCAGAATGAATTCGCCCAGCGAAAACATTTTGCCTCCTTGCCACAATTACGCAGTATAGTCGAACATACCACCAATCTCGGTGTTCAGACGAGGAAGGACGACATTGTTAAAGAGTGCGTACAGACCGACGAGAATCACGCCGCCGACCACAACGCCGATGATGATCTTGACTGCAGTGTCGATATACCCTTCGCCGGACTTGGAGGCGAGGACGGTCTTGGCACGAATGGCAAGCTGGTTTACCTTGGAATTGATCTTGTTAATGAGTTTCTTCATATTTTAATTACCTCTTTCTTTCGTTCAATGATTTTGTTTGGATTTACGCAGTGTAGTCGAACATGTTGCCGATCTCGGTGTTCAGGCGAGGAAGGACAACGCCGTTGAAGAGTGCGTACAGACCGACGAGAATCACGCCGCCGACCACAACACCGATGATGATCTTGACTGCGGTATCGATATAGCCTTCGCCGGACTTGGAGGCGAGGACGGTCTTGGCACGAATGGCAAGCTCGGTTGCCTTGGAATTGATCTTATTGATTAACTTTTTCATTTGATGTTTCCTTTCATGTTTGAAAATATTTGGTTTACGGTTATTGGATACCTACCGAAATAGAACCGTTTACATTTCAGTAGGGTTTTGCCTTAAAACATAGATTGAATTCTGTCTGCAAGTCCCGGCAAAACAACGCTGTTAAACAACTGATAAAGACCTGTAAGAAGAAGCGAACCGAGTACAACCGCAATAATCATCTTTACGGCTGTATCTATATACCCTTCTCCGGTTTTATTGCTCAGAGCGGACTTGACTTTCAAGATAATGTGTTTCGTTTTCCTCCCTCCTTTCTGAGATTTAGTAAAATGCAATCATCGGCATCACCCACTTTCCGAAATAGAAAAAGCCGTAAGAGTGTTTAATACCCTTACGGCTATGTACGGAAAATGTGATGTTATTTCCCGAAAAGAGGAAGGGGCACCGTTATCCGATGCCCCATTTGGTTTATTTACTTACTGCGAGAATGGTATCGTCCACTCCGTCTGTGTATCTGCCCTGTGCGATGAGCTTGTCTCTGAAACTCAAGAGTGAATCGAGGATAAGGTAGTATTCATACTCGCTAACCGGAATTCTGACCTTTTTTCTTTTCTTCTTACCGAACATCTTCCTTACCTCCGTGTTCTTTTCTTTTCACCTATATTATACTGCAAAAACGATATTCCATCAAATCTACGAGCCGATAGGTGAATATACGACCCGGATGCTGCCGTTTGCTTCCCTTACATAGTGGGATGCAGGATAACGCCAATTTGTGATATCATCCCTTGTAATACTCGCACAAGTAGTTGTGTAACCATCAACTTCAGGCGGTTCAAAGCTCCAAAGCGTTCCGTTACCTGTATACTTTTGCGTCTTGAGAATATTGTCGCTTTCATCGACACATTCCACATTGAAGGAAAAGAGATAACCTCCCGTTATACCTTCCGGTTGTGTAGCATTAGGAAGTTTATCCGCAAAGAGCAATGATACCGTAACCACTACTGCAAGGAACAGTCCGAAGCATACTGCGAAAACGGTTTGACTTTTGGTTGACATATTCAAAATACCTCCATGTCTGTTTTTGAAATCATTATATCGGGAAAAAGGAATATCCGCAAATGTACGAATATATATCTTACTCTCGGTATGTATTGACTGTATGTATGAGGGGTTTGTGTGTGAGAAAGGGGAACAAGAAAAGGGATAGTCCACCTCAAACCCCTCAAAAAGGGCAGACTTATCCCCGGGTATTATCTTGCTTCCTTAATTGTACGGTTCGCCTTCGCCATTTGAAGTTCTTGACTTCTGCGATAGGCACTCAAAGCTTTCACGATGGTATCTTCGATCTCCTGCACCGATGCATCAGGTGAGAAGTATTTTTGAATACGCTCCATTGGAACTTTGATTTTCGGCTTCTGATTCGGCTTTTCTTCGGACAGTATTGCTTCTATCCGTTCTTCGGTAAGAACCCCTGCCTGACTCAGCTTTTTCATTTGAATGGCTTGTGCGAGAGACGGTGTTGCTTCACCCTCATCTATATAATAGGAAAGATCTTTCTGTTCCTCCGCATCGAGATAAGACAACTCCACAGCAGGTCGAAATGCTATTTTGCCCATATCCACATCTTCAAGCAGTTCGGGAATGAGATTGTTGAGACGAATATATCGTCGCACTTGTTCATGACTATCACCGTTTTGACTACCAATTTGAGTGGCAGTTAATCTGTCCTTATCAGACAAATTCTCCACCATTGGTGGAGAATTATTTTTCGTCGGGCGTCCTGCAGTCCTTTTTAATGCTTCCATCTTCATCTTGTAAGCCTTTGCCCTTTCGGAAGGTAAGATGTGTTCCCTTTGCAAGTTGGAATCAACCATAAATATGATTGCTTCTTCTCTACTCAAATCACGAACAATAACCGGGAGAGTATCAATGCAGAGCTTCGCACAAGCATACTTTCTTCTGTGTCCGGAAATAAGCTCATATCTTTCCCCTTCACCTTTTCTCACGATAACCGGATTGATAACCCCAAAGGTTGAAATGCTTTCGACAAGCTCTGCCATTTCCTCGTCATCCCGGACCCCAAATGGGTGGTCAGGTGCATCATCAATGGCTGACAACGGAATTACCCGAACCTTCTCTCGCTTCGGATCAGTTGAATTTACTTCTTTGTTTTCGTCCACGAACTTTCCTCCTGAATGTATTTAGGAAACAAAAAAAGACCGTAGTTCATTTCTGAATTACGGTCTGATATCGTATTCCTATGTAAAAGGAGAAAATGTCGTTAGTTCGAGTCTAAAAAGGTCAAAAAAGTTTCCCTAAATTAACGCAAGACTCTTTTGAACAGCCATACACAAGATGTTGAGAAAAACTGTTTTAGAATAGCAAAAAGACCACAAGATATTGTGGTCTTTTTGCGAGTTTCCCTTTTGTAACATCGGGATGGCGCCTTTTGTAGGACTTGAACCTACGACCCCCTGATTAACAGTCAGATGCTCTAACCAACTGAGCTAAAAAGGCATGTCCCGCTATTGCGGGATGTCAGCATCGACCTATTTTACCGGGTCGTCTCCAACCAAGTATCGTCGGCACAG
>ERZ827440.3278-NODE-3278-length-12443-cov-2.784550_pt1 | contig 12443 bp, 10 predicted proteins | sample MGYA00519774_ERZ827440 | MGnify/ENA primary metagenome ERZ827440 (study PRJEB31778, sample SAMEA3449302) | human gut metagenome | biome: human gut; feature: human-associated habitat; material: faeces | place: United Kingdom | collected 2010/2012 ... | reverse complement strand
CAAATCGCAACTCTCTGTTTTTCTCCGCCGGATACTTCATATGGCTGCTTCTCGAGAAGGTGTGATAAACCAAATTTTTCGGCATATGTTTCTACATTCTTATAACACTTATCAACCGGTGCCTTGTCCAACACCATTGGTAGCATGATGTTCTCCTTTACAGACAGACTATTTAACAGATAAAAATCCTGAAACACGAATCCAATCTCTCTTCTGCGTATATCCGCCAGTTCATCACTCCATAATTCAGATGCATCTTTTCCAGTGAAAAATATCTTTCCGGAAGTTGGCTTATCGATCAGACCAAGCACTTTTAAAAGTGTTGTCTTACCGCATCCTGATTTTCCCATGATCCCGACAAATTCCTGTTCTTCAATGGTAAAATCTAGCCCTTTTAAAACTTTAATTTCTTCTTCACCCTGTCTGTCAGAATAGACCATTTTATAATTCCGAACAAGATTCTCCACTTTCATAACTTCCCGTTTATTCATCTTTTCCTTCCACCTTTCGAATGATAAAACATCTGCAAAACAATTTTCATAAAAATATATATTCTTTAATTTTTTGTCCATCTGTTCTATCTTTCTCCATCTTTATTACATATGAATTGTTTGCATTTATTGTATCATGCCGTTTCTTCTTCTGCCTTATGTTGGCCATGAATAGCCGGTTTTCTGACCATGAATTCTTATATATCTATACTGTGATAATTGCATACAAGAAATCCGTATGCTTTCTTACATACTCTGGCGATACAAAGAACGGTCAGATATGCCTTGATAAACATATCTGGCCGTTCTTTGTATCGCCATGCATTAGTATAAAACCACTCCCCTAGAACCTACCACTAACAGTTCCTTACGGATTCTTTTCGTTCTGTATCTCTTTCATAATATTCTCTACTTCTAAAACATCGACCTCTAACATTGCCGAAATTTGCTCTGCAGAATATTTTTTTGCCATCTTCTTTTCAATTAAACTTTTCAAAAGTACTTTTTCACCTTCTATTCTTCCCTCAGCAATTCCTTCCTGTTTTATCATAATCCGTTCTTCCCACGACTGCATATACTTCACCTCTGTCTTTTCACTTGCTTTGATCTGACAAACTCGTCTATGCATCTCTTGAATCCGCTTACTTTTACACTCCCCTGATACTTCATCCATACTACGTTCCATATACTTCAACAATTCTATCAATTCTGGTGACACCAGCTCGGGATGTTTGCCCCTGGTATTCAGAAGTATGATATCCAACATCGTCTTTACATTTTCCGGATCATCCATCGCTTCATCGAACAGAAATTTGTCCAGCAAGTTTAATTCTTTTAATGATTTTCTTTGGTTTCATAAGCAGTTCTCCTCTCTTGTACAGATATAATACCTGCAAAGAAGAACTGTTTAGCTTTATGCATATGATAACACAGGATTTATATATATACCAGTATATACCGTCATCTTCTTTTATCAGGCATATATTTATCTGTTTTTTATGATTTTCATCTGGGATTCTTACCCGATTGTTTGGGTTTGAAGTAAATGAATTGGTAAATATAGATGCGTTGCAGATTTTTGTAAATCTTCTACAAATTATCCCCGGACAATTTCACTCCATAGACATATATTATATTGTAGACACATATATGAAAGGAAGGTTAAAAATATGGCTCAATTTACGAACCAGGCACAACTCCGTTACGGAAATTCTGTTACTAATTCAAATATTGCTGTCGGTGAGATTCTCGAAGTGTTGTCAATCTCGAAAACTGCAGTAAAAAACACTTATCATCCGGGAGGTACCGTCACCTATATTATAAGTATTGTCAACTCCGGTACCACTCCTATTACAGGACTTACACTCACAGATGACCTTGGTGCGTATGCATTTTCTACTACTTCACTGACACCGTTAACGTATCTGGACAACACGGTAAAATACTATACAAACGGAACGTTACAGGCTGCACCTGCTGTAATCGCAGGTCCTCCGCTTGTCTTCTCTGGATTAACTATTCCTGCAAATGGCAATCTGACACTGGTCTATGAAACAGCTGTAAATCAATACGCTCCTCTCACCAATGAATCATTCATTACCAACACGGTTACTGCAAGTGGAGACGGCATTACTTCTATCACCGCTAAGGAAACGGTAAATGCAGAAGCCTTGCCGCTCTTAGGTATCACAAAATCTATCAGTCCGGTACCTGTTACTGAAAACGGAAGCCTGACCTACACGTTCCTGATTCAGAATGAAGGAAACGTTCCTGCAAATGAAGCCACGGCCGTAATCGTTACCGATACGTTTAATCCAATACTTTCTAATCTGACTGTCACCTTCAACGGAACCACATGGACAGAAGGTGAAGACTACACTTATGATAAAACTACCGGTACTTTCGCTACCAGTGCCGGAAAAGTTACTGTTCCTGCAGCAACCTTTACCGTCAACGAGACTACCGGTGAATGGAGTTCTAATCCGGGATTCAGCACTCTGACAATTACCGGAACAGTATAAGCATAAAGAAATGGCAGAAGAGACCATCTGAATAAGGTCAGATGGTCTCTTCTGTTTTGCGATTATTTTCCGATTCAATCTTCTGTATCATATTGTTCCTCAATGATATGTTTCACCTCTGAAACATCCATATCCAATACATCTGCAATCTCCTCAATGGACATCTTATGATTCATTTTTCTGAGCAATTCTCTTTTTTCTTTTTGTCTTTCCAGCAATTTTTCTTCCCATGCCTGCATATACTTCACCTCTGTTTTTTCACTTGCTTTAATCCGACAAACTCGTCTATGCATCTTTTGAATCCGTTCACTTTTGCACTGTTCTGACACTTCATCTGTACTGTGTTCCATATATTTCAAAAGTTCTATCAGTTCTTGGGATACCAACTCTGGATGCTTGCCCCTGGTGTTCAGGAATATCCTTGTTGCACCATCATCCAGCTTTAGTTCCGGAACCTCCTCACATCTCATCTGAAATGTATAACGATATAAGTCATATCCAAATAAATCAAACGATGTAATCAGCACAATCAATACCTCGTTCAATAAGTTGAAATCAGTAACTCCCGGCGACAGCAGTTTACTGTCGATGATTCCCTGATACAAACGACTTCTTTTCGGAAGATTATGCGTATTTTCTTTCTGCGCCTCCACTTCGTATATCACATCATCTTCATCCATAGCATAGACATCTAACCGGATCTGCCGATTATCCGTAGACGTTCTCTGTTCCTTCTCTGTCTGCGGTGGATGTTTCAGATTCGTCTTTTGACTTAATATGATGTCTAACATCGTCTTTACATTTTCAGGGTCATCCATTGCTTCATCGAATAGAAATTTGTCCAGCAAGTTTAATTCTTTTAATGATTTTCTTTTGTTCATAAACAGCTCTCCTTTCTTATACAGATATAACTCCTTTAAAAGAAAAACTGCTTATTTTTATGAATATCATAGCATACATTTTATATATATACCAGTATATATGAACAACTTTCTTTATCAGGCATGTATTTATCTGTTTTCTGTGGTTTTCACTTTTGATTAATGCCCGAATATCTGGGCTTGAAGTAAATGAATTGATAAATATAGATACGTTGCAGATGCTAGAATTTATCTGCGTGCCGCTAGAATAACATGCCTGATTTTTATTTTCAATGCAATTTCTAGAAATACTGATTTTTTGTGAACTTTCTACAACTCCTTCATCTTCCCAAGAATCTCCTGATAAAACGCTTCCTGATCCACGCCATTTCTCATATCTTCCAGAATCATTCCATCTTTCAGAAGAATCAGCCTGCTGCAATAACTTGCCATCTTCGGATCATGTGTTACCATAACAATTGTCTTGCCAAGTTCCCGATTGATATGACTCAGTGTATGGATTACCACATCACCGGACTTAGAATCGAGGTTTCCGGTCGGCTCATCCGCAAGTATCAGATCCGGATTGTTGATCAATGCTCTGGATATCGCCACTCGCTGCTTTTCACCTCCGGATAATTCATACGGCTTCTTGTTCATCAGATGTGTAATTCCGAACTGTTCTGCATATTTCTGCGATTCTTCCATACACTCTTTCGCACTCTTCTTATCCAGGATCTTCGGAAGCATGATATTTTCCCTGACGGACAGACTGTCCATCAAATAGAAGTCCTGGAACACGAATCCGATCTTTCTCCGTCGTATGTCCGCAAATTCATCCTTCCACAAATCTTCCGTATCATGTTCTTCAAAGAACAGCTTTCCTCCGGTCTGACGGTCTATCATACCCAATAGTTTCAAAAGTGTCGTCTTTCCACATCCGGATCTTCCCATAATTCCGACAAACTCCTGTCTCTGGATAGAAAAATTTAATCCCTTCAGGACGTGGATCTCTTTCTTCTTTTCACCATCTTCTCCATACTGCACATAATCACGGACCAGATTCTCTGCTCTTAATACGTCTGCCGTTTTTTTATTTTCATTCTTTTCTAATTTTTCATTCATTACAAATCTGCTCCCTTTTCAATCTTTTTCACAATCGTATCTTCCAGCCACTTCAGATTCAGCCACTGTAATATGAAATATATAATCCAGAGTACACCTGCATTTATCACATAATTCTTCACATCATTCAGATGATAATCCCTGAGTTCAAATACAATTCCAGAATACAGTACCGTAACTATAACGGCAATAACAGATGGGATCGTCACAAACCGGCTGATTTCCTTTTTCTCGATGCAGATCCGTTCCCTGCGATTCATTCCCAGACGGTTCATGAACTGATACCGTTTCCGCATATCCGGCAGTTCCATCTGAACCTTCATATGAAGTAGGAGCATACTGATCACAGATAAAATAATAAGCACAAATCCATTCATCACACATTCAAGGATTCGCTCCATCTGCCGCTTTTTCGCTGCTTCTGTCTTCGTATATGTACTTTTTACAAGCGAATCAAATGACTCATCATATGCATGTTGCTTTGCAAAATCTATTGTCAACTGATCTGCTTTTTTCTGGTATTTTTCCGGTACATTTGCAAGGACAAGTTTCGTCGGCCATTCATGGATATTTTCTTCCAATACCGCATCCGACGTTTTTATTTTTTCTCCCGTATTCATGTCTGTCGTTTTCCAATAGTCTTTTATTTTGTCAAAATATGCATCAGCGAATACAATAAGATTCTCGTATTTTCCCTGTTTGAATGCGCCGATCAGACTCGAAGTCTCGGAGCCTGTAATCGTCCGTACCGGATAATAAGTCTGGTGCTCCATTGTATCAAAGCCAAACAATGGCTGTCCGATATGCAGATTCGGATGTATCATCAACTGATAGTGATCAATTGGTTTCGCCTTTGTTCCCTGATCTTGCTGATACACGACATAAATTTTCTTTCCGTTCTTGTCAAGATTCAGATGCTTTTTCGGTTTTTCTCCGACTGCCTTCTTTAACTTTCGATAACTGCTCTCTGATATACCGATATTCTGGCCTTGCTGCCAGACAAGATCAAATGGTCCTTCCAGACGTTCTGTATTATCAATCGTTGTTGCCCGGACCATCGGAATACTGGTCACTTCTGCTTTGCATTCTTGCTTAAGCTTTTCGATAATCCCTGTATCATTACTATTCGCAAGCCATACATAGTCGTATGGGTACAGCGTATCCGTCTTATCTGCGATTCTGTTAGATACAATTTTTACCGAGAAAAAGGACATCACACATACATGTATCACGATCATAAGTGTCAGATACTTTACAGTTGTCTGGTATCTGTGTCGTATCATATGTTCTTCCGGAATGGTTCGCAGGTATTGATCCATAGACGTTTCTTTTTTACGCAGGATCATGGCACCTATATTATACAGAAAAACATACAAACACAGGAAGAACCCACACAAAAGAAAGATACTCTCTGAAAATCTTCTCTGTGTATACAGATACAGGACGATTACTCCCAGCAGCCCGCTGATCAACGCCCCTGCTTTTCTGTATATTCCCGGAATCTTCTCACTTTTCACCGCTGCATTTCTGGCATCGGCGGAACGTTCTCCTGCATGGATATCCCCAGAGATACCAAAAGCAAACAAACAGATAACAGCTATCACGATTGCCGTGATCAGATACACCTTCCACGATACCTCTGATTTCATATCGATTTTAGGAAAATGCTGTATAACAGCGGCATATATGCCAAACAAAATGGCTCTTCCAATCACAAATGCCGTCACCAGTGCCACCGCAAATCCGGCAAGTAATTCTCCGATCCAGGACCAGAACACGGCATTGCTCCGCATGCCAAGTGTCCGGAAAATCCCATCATCCGCCATCCGTTTTTTCCGGTAGAATACCATGACAACCGTAATCAAAAACAATGATATCAGTACGATCACGATCAGGCAGTCCTTCATAATCTCAGTCAGCCCAAGCCCTAGTAATTCATTATCATATCCATAGCTTCCGGAAAATGCCTCTCTCATTCCAAATCCAATGAACAGAAATGCTGCCGATAACAGAACCGATACAAATAAAAAAGAAAAATCTCTCCAGTGATATTTAAAATTCTCCCACAGCACATGGTAATAAAGCTTCGAATATTTCCCTGGAAAATATAATCTTCTTTTCCGTTCCTGTTTATAATGCTTATCATTTTCCTGAGTTTTCAGGATCTGTTCACCGGATTCTTCCCATTCTTCCATGGATTTATGCATCAGTAACCGTATCCCCGTCCATATCGGAAATACTGCCAGATACCCAAGTAGATACATCGGGAACACCTGTATCGTACCCGCACTGCTCCATGAACTGTTAAGTCCAATCTCGGCCACTACCGACAGCATTGCAAATAATCCGATAAGTTCTATGATAGATAAAAATTTTATTTCCCATCCCTTGATGTTACAGATAAGCCGTATTGTTTCGATTACTTCAAGAACGACATACAGCATAACACATACCGTGAATGTTTTTGCCAGTGTATGAATATCCAGTGGTAATGCATCTGCTGCTCCGTCTAAAAACGTCGTGTTATATGTATCTGCACAACTGTGATTTCTCAACACAGCAATTACATACATAATAAAATTCTTCCGTTCTCCCGTTATATTCATCCACGGAAACAGAAAATATATCTGAAGTATGATCCCCAGAATAATATTCATCCGTCTCTTTTTCTCTTCCATTCTCATTCCTCTTCCGCCCCTCTTATATCATATATCGAGATGATACAGACCAGATACTCTCCGTAAATTTTATATCGGAATATGCCGTCATATTTTCTGACAATATCCTGTATGTTCTTCATTCCATATCCATGAAGTATCTCATCTTCTTTTACTGATACAAATCCTTTCTGATTCTGCACCGGCATTTCTTTAATTGCATTTGAGGTCTCAATATATAATAAATGATTCTTCTTTTTTATCTTAATTTTTATCCAGCGCTTTTTATCTTGGATCCGTTCACAGGCTTCCAGCGCATTATCTAGAACGTTTCCAAAAAGTGAAATAATCTCCCTGTCTGAAAACGGAAGGGTTGCAAATACTTCTGTCTCAATCTGCATATCCGTCTCTTTCTCTTTTGCATCTTTCGTCTTTTGATTGAGGATCATATCCAGCATGCGGTTACCCGTCCAGATCTGATAGCTGTCATCCAGCATATCATCACTTAATTCATTCAGATACTGGTGCAGTCCTTCCCAGTCTCTCTCCTGATCGTATTTTTTCAATGCAAGCAGGTGATTTTTCATATCATGTACAACCTTCCGGCTCTTTAACATTTCCTGATATTTTTCTTCCAGCGCTTTCACTTTTACCTGCAGCAACTGTTCGTCCCGCTCTTTCAGTTCTGTCTTATGCTTTGCCGTCTCCGTATCCCATGCAGCCGCCTCAATATCCAGAAACATCCAGATTCCAATAATACCTATGAATATCACCATATACATATAGATTCTAAGCTTGAACAGCGCACTGTCATCCAGATAGATGTATGAAGCATCAAGATATAAGAAAAAAAGAACGATGGCAAGAACCCAGACATACCTGTGTATATCAAACGTTTTGATCCCTTTCATATGTCTGTACAATTGCCATAGTTCGATCATCTGCATCACAATCATAAATGCTATGATCATGGTAAATGTCACTGCCGCAAAACCGGAATATTTCCATAAGATTGGATGCCCAGATAAGAAAATATAATTATATGCCTTGATGCAGCTTTCTTTCCGGAATATCTCGATCAGATACACGTGAATCGTGTGATACCCTCCGTCTATACGGATCCATGGAAAGAAGAAATATATTTGCAGCAGAATCCCCATACAAACATCTGCTTTTCGCTTTCTCGTCCATTCTTTCATTCTACATTTCTCCAGTATTCCATGATCTGTGTCTTCACATCCTGAATAGTCTCTGCCCCTGCCTGAATCTTAATCCCGTCTTCCAGATAGATGGCAGCCGTCGTGATCCGATCCACATGATCGATATTGATAATATAACTTCTTCCGGCAAATATAAAAGCCGGGCTTTTCAAATCTTCAAAAATCTGATGCAGTGCCAGACGTTCTTTGTATGCGCCATTTACCATTACAAATTCAACATACTTCTGCCCTTTGACCTTACGGATACAGATAATGTCTTTATGATATAATTTTCTCTGGTCCGTCACCCCACCAATCCAGAAGAAATTCTGGCTCTCTTTTTGCTTTTCCTGATAAATTTTCTGTAATACTGCCGGCAAACGTTCTTTCATATCTCTTTTCAAAATATACTGATATGCCTCGAGGACATAACTATCCACTGCAAATTCGGCGTACGATGTCAGGAATACCAGGCAGATATCTTTTTGTTCTGCCTTTAAAATTCTTCCCAGATCGATCCCGCTTTTCCCCGGAAGATCAATATCTGAGATAACTACATCGTAGTGCTTCTTAACTTCCAGAAATTCTTCGGCTGTTTTATATATTTCGGTGGTTATATCCTGCACCTTAAGTTTCTCGAACTCCCGGCTAATAAGTCTTTCCACTTCCTGTCTTGTATGTTCTTCATCTTCTATCATTGCTATCTGAAACATTTATATTTTCTCCGTATTTATTCACATAATTATTGCATTCATTGTACCACGATAGTTACAAATATTGTTATAACTGGCCATGAATTCCGGGATTTGTGGCCATGAATTCTTGAAAAAACGTCTGCTGATACAGAAAACTTACCATTGGCAAAGCTCCTTACAGATGTTTTGGCAGCCAAGCAGCTCCTTACGAACACATGGCAACACAAAAGAACTGCTATTTTAAGACTTTACTCCTAAAACAGCAGTTCTTATTTTTTCAATCATTTACTTCTAATATTTTCAACCAGCAGCTCGTACTTTTCTCATTTCCGATAGATATTCCATCTATTCCGCTTTATTCAGTCCCATGTCCTCACTCGCTTTTGTCACCGGAACTTCCACCATCACAGAGTTGTCATCAATCTCTACCGAATATGTCTTATGGATCAGGCAGTTCACCGGATCTTCTGTCGCAACAACTATTGCAAGTCTGTGTCCCGGCTCTACAGTATATCTTGTCGCATTGAGATATACGCTGTAATCGTGATATTCGCCTTTTTTAAGCTCGATACTGTTTTGTGCTGTCTCCGGCGCATAACCTGCTTCAGGATTACACAGATCTGCAAATGCACGTGTGATCACGCGGTATTTTTTATGTACAGTATTGAATTCTGCCTCATCAAATGCCGGAAGATCTCCGCCATTCATGATTCCGCCTTCTTTTACTGTCGTTACCGGAACGATATTTCTTTCCGGATCTACAGTCTGGATACTGTCGAATTCTTCGTCACATACATCACAGAGAAGCACTGCAATCTCTACATCATCCATTTTACCGGATACTTTGGAATTACCAAGCTGCATGGTCAATGTATCCACATCGTTTCTGTTTTCCGGATCGAAATCTGTTTCGATATTTCCGTCTTTTAATGCTGCCTTTAAGTTCAGGCATACCGTTCCCTGTACAGTCACTGCCTCTTCAAATGGATCTGTCACATAGCGCTGTGCCATATTCGTAGACTTCTGTGCCATCACATCATCGAAGTTTTCTGCACTGACACCGGCTTTCTCCCAATCCGTGTCGATGACGGTCTTACTCTCCTCTTTAGATGCGAGCTTCATGGTATGCTCTGTTTCCCATGCAGATTCTACTTCCCATTTTTTCTGGTCATAGTTTGTCTGCGCAAGTACTTCCGGCATCTTTTCGGCACCATTTTCTACTCCGTACAGATAATGGGATATCCATTCATTTACGATATCATCATAGAATTTTCCATCGATCAGGATTCCGTAATTCTTATTCGCCATGGTCGGTGTGATATGTGGACCCTGATGAAGGATCAGTTTCACTGTCTGTCCTGCCTGTTCGAATGCGGTATGCATCATTTCGAACTGTTTTGTAGATATATTTTCATCATTGAATCCATGTACGATCAGCGCACTGCACTTGATCTGGTCTGCATGCAGACGGTAGTTTCCGGCTCCCCAAAATTCCGGATCATAGTCGAATCCGCATTTTAACTGCTGAAGACTTAATTCATGATGGAATGCTGCAATATCATCCAACTGTTTCTCAGATAATGTCTCATCGTTATAACGGCTGGAACAGAAATATGCCAGGAAACTGTTCAGCATCTCTTTCGGCCAGTAGCGCTGTGCACCCTGCATATTCTGCTGTGTATACCAGTCTGCGATACCTGCAACCGGAACAATTGTTTTCAGGCCTTCTACGCCTGTGGTTGCAACTGCAAACGGCATGGTTCCGGCGTAAGATCTTCCTGTCATGGCAACCTTTCCGTTGGACCAGTCTGCCTTTGTCTCAACCGTTCCTTCGCGGTCTGCATATCCGATACGGTCTCCATGCAGCCATTCTACAATTGCTTTGAAAGCGTCTCTTTCATAGTCTGAACCAACATAATTGAATCCGTCAGATCCTTTTGAACCAAATCCCGCACTTAAAACAACTGCAAATCCACGTACAAGATAATAATCAAAGGTGTCGATATTTTCAAAAACCATAATGTTATTATTTCCTTTATCCGGATAATACCAGTCTGCCGGATCTGCCTTTAATGCAAGATCCATGGCACTGATCATTCCTTCCGGGATACGTGCAGGCACTTCTTTGTCAAGATCTGCAAAATCAATTTTGCGGTATTCTTTGCTTTCCACTTCTTTCATATGATCGTATCCGTCTGCCTGTACACCGGCACAATACGGACGTGCCTCATATAACGTTGCCGCCTTATAATTGCCTTCTACGGCACTTCTTGGAACCTGGATGAATGCTTTAACAAGATCTCTCTTTCCGTCTCCATCCATGTCATAGTCAGATTCCACATATACACAGTATCTTACGATACTTGATGTCGCAGGATCGTATTTTTCTCCTGTCTTTCCGTCTGTGAATTTGAAAACAGGCTGTGCCAGTCCATTTTCAAATACAGGTACTTTACTGTAATTCTTTTCTTCCATTGTAAAAACCTCTCTGATTCAATATTTTATCTGAGGAATATTGTACCACGCATTTCGGAACCGGGCAAATTTTCTTTCTGAAAATATCTGGAAATGACTGATACAGAAAAATGCGTAAAAACAGTTCTTTATCTGTTTTTACGCATCTATAATATATCCAAAATCGTATCATACACTTCCGGATTATCCTTGATCACAATCGCCAGTTTTTCTTTTGCCTGATTCAGCTGATGAAAAAGAAGTCTCACATTTGATTTTCTGCCTTCACTCGTTGTTATACGGGTTATTTCATAAGAAGCTTCACTAATCTTTCCCGCACGGAGATAACCGTCCTCATCATAATAATACTGTTCATCCAGTACGGCTACCAGGCAGTTCACATCCCGCATTGCCGGATTCTGATAGAGATATCCCCGTCTCGCATAGCCTTGCATCAAACATACTGCTTCTGTATCATCATTCGCATACACCACTTCAATATTAGGATAGCCCTTCTGCCCTTTTCTCCGCGACAGATCCAGCATGTTCTGAATAAAGGAAGAAAGTTCTGCATTTGTACGGATACGGTTCGTCATATGAAAGCTCTGCACATCCGGCAGGCTCGCAAGTCTTTGCGATATTTCACGATCCAGTTCTTCAGGTATCTGACCGGATTCTTCTTAGAGAAACATAATATCGTGATCACTACCGCAAAAAATGTTCTGGATACCAGTGACGGAACTGCCACTCCAATTACTCCTGCATGAAGCCCGAATACTCCGATACAGTTCCCCACTACATTCAGGATATTTGCAATGACCGATATGTACATCGTTGTACTTGTCTTTCCAAAACTTCTATACAATGCCGCCCCTACAAAACCAATCACAAATACATCTACGATTCCGACCAGTGCCATCAATAACTATTCTAAAAACAAC
>ERZ827440.3277-NODE-3277-length-12447-cov-3.037686_pt1 | contig 12447 bp, 7 predicted proteins | sample MGYA00519774_ERZ827440 | MGnify/ENA primary metagenome ERZ827440 (study PRJEB31778, sample SAMEA3449302) | human gut metagenome | biome: human gut; feature: human-associated habitat; material: faeces | place: United Kingdom | collected 2010/2012 ... | reverse complement strand
AGAGACCTATTATCAGAATTATGTAAACTCAGGAAGCGCAGATTCCCAGGCGATGAATGCACTCGGGGAAATTGAGATGGCAAAAGGAAACTATTCCGGTGCACTCACCTATTTAGAGCAGGGTATTGCTATGGAAAATGTGACAAACAGAAGAGAACTGATGCAGAATCTCATCATTTGTTATGAATATACATCCGATTTTAATTCTGCATGGAACGTGGTACAGGAGTATGTACAGGTTTATCCGGATGATGCGAGTGCGCAGCGTGAATATATTTTCCTGAAAAACCGTATGGAACAGACAGCGCCTGTGGAGAATACAGAGGAAGCCGTGACGGAGGATACGCAGACAGTGGAAGATACACAGACACCGGAAGAGGCGCAGACACCAGAAGAGGCGCAGACACCGGCACAATAAAAGAGACCACAGGAAACAATAACGGAGAATAGAATGGCAGAAGCATTTAAAATAGAAGAGATAGAAGAAAAAGTAATTCTTGTAGGCGTGAGTGAGCAGGATGGAGATGACGCAGAGGATTCTGTTGCAGAACTTGCGGAACTGGTGAAAACAGCAGGAGCAACGGTAGTCGGAACCATGATCCAGAAGCGGGAGCTCATTCATCCTGGGACTTATATCGGTTCTGGAAAGGTGGCGGAGTTAAAGCTGCTTGTGGAGGAGCTGGGCGCAACCGGCATTGTGTGTGATGATGAACTTTCACCGGCGCAGCTCCGCAATCTGGAAGATATGCTGGATACAAAAGTGATGGACCGCACATTGATCATTCTGGATATTTTTGCGGCAAGAGCAACTACCAGCGAGGGAAAAATCCAGGTGGAACTGGCACAGTTAAAGTACCGTCTGAGCAGGCTGACCGGACTTGGACGTTCCATGTCAAGACTTGGAGGCGGAATCGGTACGAGAGGTCCGGGTGAGAAAAAGCTGGAAATTGACAGACGTCTTATCAAAGACCGGATCGCACAGCTGAACCGGGAATTGAAAGAAGTACGGCAGCACCGTGATATCACCCGTGCACAGCGGGAAAAAAATCAGATGCCGGTGGCTGCGATCGTGGGATACACAAATGCAGGAAAATCAACACTTATCAATACACTGACCAATGCCGGAGTTCTGGAGGAGGACAAGCTGTTTGCAACGCTTGATCCTACCACAAGAGTGCTGGAACTGTCGGGACGGCAGCAGATATTGGTGACAGATACCGTCGGATTTATCCGCAAACTGCCGCATCATCTGATCGAGGCATTTAGAAGTACACTGGAAGAAGCCAGATATGCAGATATTATCCTGCATGTAGTAGATGCTTCTAATCCGCAGATGGATGAGCAGATGCATACGGTGTATGAAACACTTCAGAATCTGGGTGTGAAAGACAAACCGGTTATCACAGTATTTAATAAGATCGACCGTATGGAGGATATCTGGGTGCCGAGAGATCTTCATGCAGACTATTATGTGAAAATCTCAGCCAGGACAGGAGAAGGAATTACCGAATTCCTTCAATCTGTAGAAGCAGTATTAAGGGAGCAGAAAGTAGAGATTGAGGCACTTTATCCATATAAAGAGGCCGGAAAGATTCAGCTGATCCGAAAGTACGGGGAACTGCAGGAAGAAGAATACCGGGAAGATGGTATCTTTGTAAGGGCTTTTGTTCCGGCAGAACTTTACGGACAGGTACGGCCCGAAGGCGTAACACCGAACAATTGTTTATAAGCTCTGGAGAAGGTAGAGTAATTTTTAAAACCACAATCATAACAAACCTGTGTGCCAGGCGCACCGGTAGATAAAAGTTCTTTCGCAAGCAGGAGCCGTTTCTGGGAGATGTATTGTCCCAGAGTATAACCGGTCTCCTGCTTGAATAATCTCATCATATAATATTTACTGATATAGAATTGATCTGCGATCAGATCGATTGACAGATTTTCACAGAGGTGTTCGCCTACATAATCAAGGATGGCGAGCACCTTTTCATTACAATTATCAGTATCGATATATTCGAGCCGGTTCTTTCTTACGGCCCGGTTCAGATGTATCATAAATTCCAGAAACATAACCTGTCTGTAAAGCTCGGAAGCATAGCCGCCATCTGTAAACGAATGCTCCAGCTGAGAGATAGAACGAAACAGAGAGCTTTTTTCGAAAGATGGGATACGCAGAACATTGGAATGTTCTTTTGTAGCCTTTTGAAAACAATAACTCAGATCATAATTATCTGTCTGATAAGCATTCATAAAATTAGGTGAGATATAGACAATGATTCTTTCATATGGGCAGGAATTGTCAACGGTCAGTCTGTGGATATCGCCTTGTTTTACAAGTACAATGTCATAAGGTTTCAGATCGTAAGAACGGCCCTCGATCATGTAATTTACTTTGCCACGGATGAAGATGGTGATCTTATCAAAGTCATGATAGTGGTAGTCTATTTCTTTTGTCTCCTGATCTGTCAGATGAAAGAGACGGAATTCGCTGTTCAGGTATCCTTTTTTCTCATATTGTTCCATTATTGGTACCTCCCCGGATATATATAGGACTGTCTATAGAAAGTTTATATGAAAATGGCATTATTTGCAAGAAATACAGCATTATTTACGTAGAATATGGAAATAATGCCTGTTATGATAAAGATATATAGAACAGAAAATATAAAAGCGATCAATATAAAAAAGCTGGGAACAAAGATCAGGAGGAAAAAAAGATGAAGGTAGTAGTAGAACGTTATCATGGACTTGGCAATGATTATCTGGTATTTGATCCGAATCATAACGAATTAAAACTGGATGAGGCAAATGTAAAAATGCTCTGTGACCGTAATGAGGGACTGGGAGCAGACGGAGTACTTGAAGGCCCGATTCTGAAAGAAGACGGTATGCACGTAAAAGTATGGAATCCGGACGGAAGTGAATCTGAGACCAGTGGAAATGGTGTCCGCATTTTTGCAAAATATCTGAAAGATGCAAGTTATGTACAGAAAAAGAATTTTAAATTATATACAGGAAACGGTCCGGTCGAAGTTACATTTTTAAATGAGGACGGAAGCCGCCTGCGTGTATCGATGGGAAAATTATCTTTCTGGAGTGATGAGATTCCTGTTATTGGAGAAAGACGAGAAGTGATCAATGAGGATATGGTATTTGGAAGAACGTTGTATCCGGTTACCTGCGTATCGATCGGTAATCCTCATTGTGTCATTCCGATGCGGGAGATCTCAAAACCACTGGTATGTAAGATCGGTGATTATTCTGAGATCGCAAGATATTTCCCAAACAGGATCAATACACAGATTATGCAGGTGATCGATAAGGAAAATATCGCAATCGAGATCTTTGAACGAGGTGCAGGTTATACAAGAGCATCCGGAACAGGTGCCTGTGCAGCGGCAGGAGTTGCATACAAACTGGGGCTGACTAACAGTAAAGTGATCGTTCATATGCCTGGAGGAGAACTTCAGGTAGAAGTAGAAGATGACTGGAATGTATATATGACAGGTGATGTCTTCTATATTGCAAAGGTAACATTAAGCAATGAATTTGCAGAAAGACTTCGCGCATTGTAGACTAATATGTATACAACAAACATATATTCGTGTTATACTAGGGCATAAGGAGGAAACCTTATGCCTTTAAAATTTGTATTTGGGCCGTCGGGCTCAGGAAAATCAACGTATTTATATCAGCATGTCATAGAAGAATCTGAAAAAAATCCACAGGAGAATTTCATAGTGCTTGTACCGGAGCAGTTTACAATGCAGACACAGAAAGATCTGGTTCGTATGCATCCGAGACACGGAATCATGAATATTGATGTATTGAGCTTTGCACGTCTTGCATACCGTGTGTTTGAAGAGACCGGAGTAAAGAAAATACCGGTACTGGATGATGAGGGAAAGAATCTGATCCTGCGAAAGATCGCAGGGAATTATGAGGATAAACTGACTGTCCTAAAGGGGAATATTAAGAAACTGGGGTATATCTCTGAGGTCAAATCCGTGATTTCGGAATTTACACAATATGATATCGGGGAAGAAGAACTGGATGATATGATAGATTCGCTGGATGAAGAATCCAGGTTATATTATAAATTAAAAGACATCCGGCTTTTATATGATGGTTTTCAGGATTATTTAAGAGAACGTTATATCACAAAGGAAGAGTTGTTAGATGTGCTGAGCCGAGAAGTTAGAGAATCAGAGCTTTTAAAGAACAGCACAGTGGTACTGGATGGATTTACAGGCTTTACACCGGTGCAGAACAGGCTGATTCTGGAGCTTATGAAATATTGTAAGGGTGTATGGATAACGGTTATCATGGATGAAAGGGAGAATCCATATTCTTACAGACATCCATATCAGCTGTTTGGACTGAGCAAGCAGATGGTGACAACATTAATCAGTCTGGCGAGGGAAGAACACATTGCGGTAGAGGAACCGGTCTGCCTGTATGGATATCCGGTAAAGCGTTTTGAGAAAAATAAAGAGCTGGCATTTCTGGAGCGGAATATTTTCAGATATGGAGCAGGAACATATGAAAAAGAAGTGAAAAATCTTGGAATTCATGTGGCGCGAAATCCGGGAGAAGAAGCAATGGCTGTAGCAGAAGAGATCAGGAAACTGGTAAGAAAAGAAAGATACCGTTATCGTGAGATTGGTGTCATAGTCAGTGATATGAATGTATATGGAGACTATCTGGAACAGGCATTTGAAACATATGGAATTCCTGTATTTATGGATCATAAGAGAAGTATTCTGCTGAATTCATTTGTAGAATACCTGAGAAGTCTTCTGAATATGGCAGAGAAGAATTTCTCTTATGAAAGTGTATTCCGTTTCCTGCGGACGAATCTTGCAGGATTTGGTTATGAAGAGGTCGATGAACTGGAAAATTATGTGATCGGACTCGGAATCCGGGGCTATAAGGGCTGGCAGAACCGATGGATCCGTCGTATGAAAGGGATGGAAGAAGAGGAACTGGAGAGGCTGAATCATTACCGAGTACAAATGGTAGAAAAAGTGGATAATCTGATGTTTGTTTTAAAACAAAAGAGGAAAACCGTAAAAGATATTACCTTGGCAGTATATGAATTTATGGTTCAGGAGAATATTCAGGAAAGACTTAAGAAAACAGAAGAAGAATTTCAAGAGGCAGGGGAACTGGCTCTGGCAAAGGAATATTCTCAGATTTATCGGATCATCATAGAGTTGTTTGATAAGTTTGTGGCACTTCTCGGAGAGGAACCGGTGGGCTTAAGTGAGTATTGTAAACTTCTGGATGCAGGTCTTGAAGAAGCAAGGGTCGGCGTTATTCCGCCAAGTGTAGATCAGGTGGTAGCCGGAGATATGCAAAGGACCAGACTGAAAGATATAAGAGCACTCTTTTTTGTGGGAGCCAATGACTGTTTCCTGCCGGGGGCGCTTTTAAGAACGGGACTTCTGTCTGAACGCGACAGAGAAAAATTCCGTCAGGCTGATCATGCGTTGTCTGCGGGAGGTAAAGAAAAAGCTTATGTTCAGAAGTTCTATCTGTATATGAATCTGACGAAACCATCGGAAAAGCTTAAGGTATATTACAGCAAGGTGTCCGCGGACGGGAAAGCATTAAGACCTTCCTATCTGATTCAGGAATTATTGCGTCTGTATCCGGATGTGAAGGTACGGGACGAGGATGAGAAGGAACTGGTGCAAAAAGAACTGACGGAAAAAACAGGGGTAAAATATCTGATCCGTGGTCTTCAGGAGAAAAATCTGGATGTCACGTGGCAGGAGCTTTATACCTGGTATCAGAAAGATCCAAAGTGGAAAGAAAAAGTAGACGAACTTTTAACGGCATGGTACTACAGACGTCCGGAGGATCCATTGTCGGAAAGCGTTGCAAGGCAACTTTACGGTGAAAATTTCGAAGGAAGTATTACCCGAATGGAACGGTATGCAAGTTGTGCATGTGCACATTTCCTTGCATATGGATTACGTCTGAAAGAACGGCCGGTATATGAGTTTAAAGCAGTGGATCTTGGAAATGTATGTCACAGTGCCCTGGAATTATTTTCAAAAAAAGCATCTGAAGCAGGCGGCTGGACGATCCTGACAGAAGAACAGAGGAAAGAACTGATCGATGAATGTGTGGAGGCAGCGATCACAGACTATGGTAACTCAGTGTTATACAGTTCGGCGAGAAATGAACAACTGATCGTCAGGATGAAACAGATGCTGGAACGCACAGTATGGGCACTTACGAATCAGCTTAAGGCAGGAGATTTTGTGCCGGAGGCATATGAGCTTCGTTTCTTTGGAGGAAAGATCGACAGAGTAGATGTGTGTGAAACCGAAGAACAGGTATATGTTAAGGTGATGGATTATAAGACTGGAAGCAAGGCGTTTGATATCGTAGCATTGTATCACGGTCTGCAGCTTCAGCTTATGATCTATATGGATGCGGCAATAGAATTTCAGAAGAAACGCCACCCGAAGAAAGAAGTTGTTCCTGCGGGCGTATTTTATTATCGGATCCAGGATCCGATTGTAGATAAGACGAAAGATAAAGAAGAAGCAGAACAGGCAGTCTTAAAGCAGCTGAAACCAGACGGGATCATACCGTTAAAGGCAGAGATCCTTAAGCATCTGGACCGGGATACAACGGGAGAATCTATGGCAGTCCCGGTGAAATATAATAAGAACGGCAGTGTGTCCGGATACTCTAAAGTAGTTGCGGGAGAGGATTTCCAGGCAATGATGGTACATGCCCGGAAAAAGATGAAAGATGCAAGAACAAAGATATTAAATGGAGATGTAGGAGCACTTCCGTATAAGAGAGGACAGGAAAGCGGCTGTGATTATTGTCCATACCGGCAGGTGTGCGGCTTCGACGTGAAAATCCTGGGATATGAATATCGTGATATAGGAACAACGGGAAAAGAAGAAGCAATGGAAGCAATGCGGATGGAGCAGAAAGGAGGAGAATAGCCATGGGTGTGAAGTGGACGGAAGAACAGGAGAAAGTAATCCGATTACGGAATCGCAATATTCTGGTATCAGCGGCAGCAGGTTCCGGGAAAACGGCAGTTCTGGTAGAACGAATCATCACAATGTTGACAAAAGATGACCCTCCGATGGATGTGGACCGACTTCTGATCGTTACTTTTACGGAGGCAGCAGCATCGGAAATGAAAGAAAGAATCCGGCTGGCAATCGAAAAGAAACTGATGGAATATCCGGATAATGAACATCTGAAGCAGCAGGCTACTCTGATCCATAATGCGCAGATCACAACGATACACAGTTTCTGCCTTTCCGTGATCCGTGATCATTTTCATGCGATTGATATTGATCCGGGATTCAGAATTGGTGAAGAAGGCGAATTAAAGCTCCTAAGACATGATGTACTGGAAGATATGCTGGAGGAAAAATATCAGGAAGGCAGTAAGCGTTTTCTTGACTTTACCGCAGCGTACAGTACCGGCCGGAATGATAAAAAGATTGAGGATTTGATACTTAAAATTTATGAGTTTTCCAGAAGTTATCCGGACAGTGAAGCATGGCTGGATTCCTGTGTAAAAGCCTATGAAATCCCGGATGTAAAGGCACTGGAAGGAAGCAGCATCATGAAGAAAGTGATGACAGATATCAGAAAGAATCTGGAAGATGCAAAAGAACTGCTTATCTATGCGGAAAATGTGGCATTAAGTCCGGAAGGGCCTGCCGTATATGAAGCAACACTAGAAAAAGATCTGCAGGTCATTGAAGAATTGTGTAACAGGGCGTCTTATAAAAGCCTTGCGGAAGCATTTTCGAATGTAAAATGGGCGAGGATCGCAGCAAACAAGGATAAAACAGTATCAGAAGAAAAGATTGACCTGGTCAAAAAGATCAGGGAAATGGTCAAAGGGATTGTGAAAAATATGAGCGCCCAGTATTTCTATGAAAGTCCGGAAGAACTGGTGGAAGATCTTCGGGTATGTGCTCCGGCAATGGAAGAACTGGCGGATCTGGTGCGGCTTTTTGCAGAGAGATTCGAAGAGCAGAAGCGTGCCCAGAATATGATCGACTTTTCTGATATGGAACAGTACGCACTGAGGATTCTGACGCAGAAGACGGAAAATGGTTTTGTTCCGTCCAAAATAGCGGAAGAATATCAGAAGCAGTTTGAAGAAATCATGATTGATGAGTATCAGGACAGTAACCTGATCCAGGAAGCAATTCTTACCAGTGTATCTGGCTGCAGAAGCGGAAGATACAATATATTTATGGTGGGGGATGTAAAACAGAGTATTTACAGATTCCGTCTGTCCAGACCGGAATTATTTCTGGAAAAATTCCGCACATATAATATAGAAGAAAGTAAGACGCAGAGAATTGATCTGCACAAGAATTTTCGAAGCCGGAAAGAAGTACTTGAAAGTGCCAATGCTATATTCAGACAGATCATGACTGAAAAACTGGGCGGAATCGTCTATGATGATCAGGCAGCTCTTTATCCGGGAGCTGAATATCCGGAAAATGACAATGTTAAGACAGAGATTCTTGTGATGGACAGTGACCTGGAAATATTGTCAAAAGAGGAAGACTTTGAGGAGAAAATTCCTTCCGAGAGGGAACTGGAGGCAAGAATGATCGCAATGCGTATCCGGGAACTTCTGCGTTCACAGAAAGTTACAGATAAAGAGACAGGGGAACTTCGGAATGTGCGTTACTCGGATATTGTAATCCTGACGAGAAGTATCAAAGGATTTGCCGATGTATTTACCGAAGTGTTGAACCGGGAAGGAATACCGACTTATGCAGGAACAAGCGAGGGATATTTTCAGACTCAGGAAATTGGGGTGCTCATGGATTATTTGAGGGTCTTGGATAACAGAAGGCAGGATATTCCACTTACTGCTGTCTTAAGTTCAGCATTTGCCGGACTATCTCAGGAAGAACTGGCAGAAATACGGTGTGCATATCCGGATACTGCATTCTTTGAGAGTGTGACGAAGTACAGAGAACAAGGAGAGAATGCGGATATACAACTGAAACTTCAAAAATGTCTGGATCAGATGGATGACTTTAGAAAGATTGTACCGTATACACCGATGCATGAATTGCTCTGGAAGATATTGGAAACAACCGGATATGGAGATTATGTTGCATCCATGCCGGGAGGTGCACAGAGGAAAGCAAATCTGGATATGTTGATTGAAAAAGCCAGAGCGTACGAGTCAACGAGCTACAAAGGATTGTTTCATTTTGTAAGATATATTGAACAGCTTCAGAAATACGATGTAGATTACGGAGAAGCAAGTATAGAAGATGAGCATGCAGACACGGTACGGGTAATGACGATTCATAAAAGCAAAGGTCTGGAATTCCCTGTTGTGATCGTGGCCGGAATGGGAAAACGATTTAATATGCAGGATGCAAGGAGTGCTGTGGCTTTTCATGCCGGAATGGGTGTTGGACTGGATGCAGTTAATCTGGAATACAGGACTAAGATACCAAGCATTATCAAAAAGGTGATCCAGAAAGAAGAAGCTTTGGAAAGTCTTGGAGAAGAACTTCGTGTATTGTACGTTGCACTTACGCGTGCAAAAGAAAAACTAATCATTACAGGAACACTTTCAAATCCCGAAGATAAGATATCAGACGGGCGGGTATTTCAGGGAAATAAGAGAAAAGAATTATCATTCTTGCAGCTGAGCCATGCGGTGACGTACTGGGACTTCATATTACCGGCAGTTCTGCGTACAGAAGGAGAACCATTAAAACTTCAGATCTTGCATGTAGAAGATGTGGTAAAAGAAAGCATAGAAGAGGAAGAAAAAAGCGGGATTTCCAGAGCTGTTCTTGAAAACTGGGATGTGAATGAGATTTACGAGCCAAAGCTTCATGATATGATGAAAGAACAGTTTGAATTCATCTATCCGTACGAAAAAAGCAGTATGAGAAAGCTGAAATTTACAGTTACCGAGCTGAAAAAGCGGGCATATGAGATTGGTCTGGATGGCGGCGAAGAAGAACGAGAAGAAGAAGGAGAACTTCTGCAGGAAGAACCGGAAGTTGTGCCGATGATTCCGCAATTTTTGCAGGAAGATGAGGTTCTGGCCGGAGCTGCAAGAGGTACGGCTTATCACAGAGTTATGGAACTTCTGGATATGAAAGGGATGCCTGAATTTACAGAAGATCCGGCTGGGGAAAAAGAAAACTGGAAGAAATATTTTATGGACTGGCTGGATGATCAGGTAAGAAGAGGACGGATAGAAGAAGATGCCGCAAGATGTATCTGCTGGGAAGATATCCTGCAGTTTGCAAAGTCAGGTATAGGAAGGCGGCTGCGGGAAGCGGACGGTAAACAAAGACTTTGGAGAGAGCAGCCATTTGTACTGGGAATAGATGCCAGAGAGCTGTATCCGGAGGAAGAAGACGGGGAACTGATACTGGTACAGGGAATTATCGATGCCTATTTTGAAGAACCGGACGGACTTGTCGTGCTGGATTATAAGACCGACAAGATAAGACGGAAGGAAGAACTGGCAGAAAGGTATCAGGAGCAGCTGCGCTATTATGCAAAAGCGTTGGAACAAATGACCGGAAAGAAAGTAAAAGAAAAGATTATATATTCCTTTACACTAAAAGAGGGGATTTATATTAAATAAATAGAAAAAGGCACATCTGTGTATCGTAAAAAATTATTTCAGTTATTTGAAAGATTTTGCGATGACCGGGTGTGCTTTTTTTATCATCATACGTTCGAGAAAAGCTATCGGTGACAGATTCTGCAGATTTAACCTTACATTTTTGTAATGTAAACAATATGTGTTGACATACTATATTATATGACATATAATATGCGTAACGAAATAATATTAGATAATAATGCGAAAGGGAGTGAGAGCATGGTTTTTAATACAGGCGCAGCTCTTCTGGATGCAATTGTGCTGGCGGTAGTATCGCGGGAAGATGAAGGAACTTATGGATATAAGATTACGCAGGATGTAAGAAAAGCGATTGATGTATCAGAATCTACATTGTATCCGGTGCTTCGGAGGCTGCAGAAAGGGGATTATCTGGAAGTCTATGACCGGCAGTTTGACGGAAGAAACAGACGTTATTATAAAGTGACGGAAAGTGGAAGAACGCAGCTTGCCATGTATCAGAAAGAATGGAAAGAATATTCCGGAAAGATCAGCGAATTGTTTGAGGGAGGTAGACTAGAATGAACAGAGTAGAATTTATGGAGACGCTGTCCAGACTTCTTCAGGATATCCCGGAAGAGGACAGAATCGATGCATTGAAATATTATAATGATTACTTCGATGATGCAGGGTCTGAGAATGAGCAGAATGTAATAGAAGAACTGGAAAGTCCGGAAAAAGTAGCGATGAAGATCAAAGCGGACCGGGAAGACACAGAAGACGGCAAAGAAGGTGGAACGGAAAAAACAACCGAAGAAGCAAGCGGCAAAGTAACCGGAGAAAATGCAGCATACTCTGGAGCCAGGGAACAGCATGACCGGGAAAACACATACCAGTATTATCAGGAAGATACATACGGAGAAGAAAAGGATAATAAGATATATCAGGATAACGGAACCTATGATTATGAAAGCCAGGAGAAAAAGCCGTGGACAAACAAATGGCTAAAATTGGCCATGATCATAGCAATTGTAGTGATCGGATTTCCGATTGTGATACCGCTTGGAGCAGGGATTCTGGCATTAATTGCAGGAATTGTAATAGCAGTGTTCTGTTTGTTTGCAGCGATTGTAATCGGCTTTGCGGCAGTGGTGATGGTCGGTGTTGTGCTTTTTGCTGCAGGAATAGGAAGCCTGTTCGCCAATCCGGGTGTGGGACTTGCGGTTCTTGGAGCAGGACTGATGGTGATCGCGATCGGTGTAATCGGTACCGTAGTTGGAGTAAGACTCTGTATTATCGTATTTCCGGGAATCGTCAGAGGAATTGTATATATTTTAAGAAAACCATTTCACAGAAAGGCGGTGGCATAAGAGATGAAGAAACGTTGGAAAATATTCTGGATCGTGTGTGGTTCTATGTTTCTGATTGGAATCATATGTTGTTCGGTATCCTGGGGAATGGGAACGACCCTGACAGATATAGCACATCAATTTCCACATGGGATCAGCTGGGTATCCGAAGATAAGACATATGGTGATCCGGATGATGATGATGATGACGATATAGATATATTAAGAGAATATATAAGAGATAGAAGTATAGAATTAATGGCATTAAAACAACCTATGGCAAGAGATTTAAGAGAAATATACGCTTTAGCCGATATATCAGCAGAATTAGAGAGAATAGGTGATTATGCTGAAAATATAGCATCAGAAGTTGTATCAATTGCTGGAGAAGATTATATAAAAGAATTAATCGATATACCTAAAATGGCACAATATTGCTTGGATATGATAGAAGGTATAAAATCAGCTTTTTTAAATCAA